>Ga0316193_10000484_pt1 | contig 24690 bp, 23 predicted proteins | sample MerIslsedime2_MG_FD_207735 | JGI IMG/M metagenome (GOLD analysis project Ga0316193, IMG submission 207735) | Coastal sediment microbial communities from Maine, United States - Merrow Island sediment 2 | ecosystem: Environmental > Aquatic > Marine > Coastal > Sediment | place: USA: Maine... | reverse complement strand
TCGTCACCTCGTGATCCAGAAGTGGGAGACGCCGGCGCATCAGCGGCATCACTTCGATTCCGAGGTGATGGTCGACATGGCGCGCTCATGCACGGGCCTGCTCGCGTCGGCCCCCGAGATCGATCTCTGGGACGCCACGAGCGCCCACGATCTCCGCTGACGTCGGCGACGTCAACGATGAGTCGGACCCGTCGTGGTGCGGGCGCCTCGGCGTCGGGCGCCGGTAGAATCGTCTGACCATGCCAAATCCAGTGTTCAACGAAGAGTCCTTCAGCAAGGCATCTCAGGACTTCCGGTCGACGCAGGCCGGATGGGGTGCGCCAGAAGCGGGCACCCACGTCCAGACCAAGCCGATCACCGACGGACCGGTGAGCGGTTGGCAGAAGGCGATGACGGTCAACGGGACCATCACCGCCTCGGCAGTCCTGCTCGTCCTGCTCCTCGTCTCCGCATCGTTCGGATGGAACGCCGCCAGCGGCCCTGTCAACAACGAGGGCGTCGAGACCTACCAGTTCCCCGCCATCGCGATGGTCGGCATCGTCGTCGGATTCATCGCCGTCATGATCGGGATGCGCAAACCCAACCTGGCCAAGTTCCTCGGCCCGGTCTATGCGCTCTCCTACGGCTTCGCGGTGGGTGCGATTTCCAAGGGCTACGAGACGTTCTACGACGGCATCGTCATCCAGGCGGTGCTCGGCACGGCGTCGGTCTTCGCCGTGATGCTGGTGCTCTACCGCACCCGGATCATCAAGGTCACCAACAAGTTCCGGCGAACCGTGATCATCGCCACGCTCGGCGTGATGGTGTTGTACGTGTTCTCGTTCGTGCTCACCCTGTTCGGCACGACGCTCCCGTTCCTCGACGGCAGCAACATGCTGATGAGCATCGGCTTCTCGTTGTTCGTGTGCGGTCTCGCCGCCGCGAACCTCGCCCTCGACTTCGACTTCATCGAGAAGGGTGCGAACGCCGGACTCCCGAAAGCGTACGAATGGGTCGGTGCGCTCGGCCTCGTGGTCACGCTCGTGTGGCTGTACCTCGAGATCCTCCGCCTGCTGTCCTACCTGCGCAACTGACGGGTGTGGCGCTGATCGAATCGGTCGGCGCATGGACATGAACTCGAACGAATCGTCTGACGGCGGCAGTCTCCTCGAGGCGGCCGCCGTCGGCGTACTCGGGGGTGCGTTCGGGCTCGCCGTTGGATCGCCGCTCGGGTTGGCGGTTCCGTTCGGGGTGATCGCTGCGTGCAATGGTGCGGTGTGCGGCTGGCGGCGCGTCTACGACTGGAGTTGCTCGACGGGCCTCGTCGCGTTCACGTTGGACTCGACGTGGGCGCTGCCGATGACCGCTGCAGGACTGGCGTCGCAGGCACTCGGTGCCGTTCGCGGCGAGCCCGGCTACGACGAGTCGATGAGCCGCCGTGCCAACCGACAGGTGTTCCGGCGCGGGTTCGTTCCTCGTCGGGGCTTCGCGATCACGATCGGCAATGTCGTGAGCGGCGCCGGCGACACGTCGCAACCTCGTCGACGTCGGCTCGTCACCGATCACGAGGACGTACACGTCTGGCAGGCACGATGGTTCGGCCCGCTGTTCCCGTTGCTCTACGGGGCGTGGATGCTCGGTGGTGGTGCTGGTGGGATGGCGGTGTGGGCCGCCCGTCACCGTTCGGAGAAGTTCACCAAGGTCGTCGAGTCGTGCGCCTACTACCTCAATCCGTTCGAGTGGTGGGCCTACAGCCGTGACGATCACTGGCCGCCCTCCGGAAAGGTCGCTGGACTGGGCTGGCGGAAACCGATCGTCCGACCGCTCCGCCGTCGTTGACCCCTTCGCTCAACCGCTCTCCCACTCCGAGGTGGAGTAGCTCGTGGTGTCAGCCGCCGTCGGCGATGTCCGACCAGGCGAGATCGTCGGCTGCCCAGAGCCGAGCGAACTTGGTGTCGACGTCGTCGTTGAAGCCGAACCGGTTGCGGTGGTTGTATCGCCAGCGCTGTTCGTTCACGGCGACACCCATCCGGGTCAGACGCCCTGCGCAGTAGGTGTCCCACGCCGCGTTCTCGGCCAACGTGAGATCGAGGTCGTCGGGGGCCTCGCCGAACCCCGGCTGCATCCGATCGTGGGCTCGCAGCAGGATTCTTCCGAGTGACTCCCGGGCATCCTTGGCGCTGAACGACATCGGGTGCTTGCGGTCTTCCAATGCGCCGCTCTCGGCGTGGAGCGTGATCGTCGCATCAGACGACGTGCCATCGATCTCTTCGTAGACCTTCGCAAGCGGCGTGGTCTCGTTGACAACGACGTTGATTCGGTTGGAGATCTCCAACTGCGCAGCGAGTTCGGCCACGATCGTCGCGATCTCGGACGCGTCGTACTTGACGAACGTGAATTCCTCGGGCGACACCGTCACCTTGGCAGTTGACACGTCGGTCATGGCCAGCGGTCTCTCACGCGTCGACGGGTTCGGCGCCGACCTTCTCGCGGTACTTGCGGATTGCTTCCTTGCGCTCCTCGAGGGCTTCGTTGTCCATCTCGGAGATGACGTCGACCTCGTCGTCGGTGAACCCGGCCAGCTCGCGGAAACGACGGGCGAGGCTGAACGAGCTCTCGGCGCTCTCGCCGCGTGCGCCACCGAAGCTGAACAGCTTGTCGACGACCTGCTGGAACTCGAGTGCCTTGGCCCGGCGGTCGGGATCGTTGGCGGTGACCTTGCGCAGCCAGTCCGAACCCATCTTCACGTGGGTGACCTCGTCAGCGAGCATCCAGTCCTCGCAGAACTCGAGGAAGGGGTCGCCGGCGATGTCGCCGAACTCCTTCATCTGCGTGAACACGTCGATGGCGAGTCCTTCGAGTGCCCGGTTGACGCCGGCGAGGCGCAAGATCGGGTCGTCCGAGCAGGCCGCTTCGAACAGCACGGTGTTCTCGGCGAACTCGCCGAGTTCGGTCCCCATCCAGTCCGAGAGCTTGGCGCTGATCTCGACATGGCGGGCTTCGTCCCACGCCTGACGCGCCATGTCGAGCTTCAGCTCGAAGGGCACGGTGTCGTTGCTGCCGTCTCCGGCGGCGAAGTCATGGGCCGTGCGGCCGGCACCTTCGAGTGCCTGGATCTCGCCGACCATGATCCCGTGCATCAACCCGCGGGCGGCATCGGACGCATCGTGGCGCTCAGGGGTCAGGCGCTTCGACGCCCCGCGGCTCTTCGCCGATGACTCCTTCATGTCGATCGCCGTGCGGCCGTCCTTCATGCGCTCGGCCATGTTGGTCTGGACGAACCGCTCATCACGAGCGAGGTCTTCTACCGGAAAGAACTGACGCATCAGGCGCCCCCTTCAGTACTTGTGGTGAAACCAGTGCCAATACTATCCGCGCCCGTGATCCCACCGGCGTCGACCATGATCGCTTCGAGCCGGGCCTGGTGCGCAGCGGCTCGCTGGACGTGCTGCGGGTTGGTGATCAGCGACTGGAGAAGCATCTCGCCGTCACGCCAGTCGTCGTACTCGTCCTGGAGAATGAAGTTGATCGACCGGATGGTCGGTGCGTCGGTGATCTCGCTCGTGTTGTTGCGGTGGTACGTGTACGCCGCGATGAATCTCGGGATCAGCACCCGGTAGACGCCGACGAGCTTCTCGATGGTCAGCTCCGGCGCTTCGGGTTCGGTCATCGCTTCGATGAATCGTTCCATCGCGTCGTTTGCCGGCACGGTGAGTCGCTCTGGCTTCATCTCGCGCAGCTCGGGGAGGCGTTGATGCCAGAGATCGGCGTGCCAGGCATGGTGGTAACAGTGCGTTCCGAGCCGCATCTTGACGTCGAGTTCGGGCACGGTGGCCACCCAGCCGCCCAGTGCTTCGAACAGCTTCATCTCGGTCCACTTGTAGTTGCCGACCCGCCGGGCCGTCTCCTCGACGCTGAACGATCCCGGAATGTCCCGTCGGTCCCAGGGAGCGAACGGCGCGCGTGCCGTGGATGTCGTCTCGGACTCGGTCGCCGCGTTCGCCATTTCGGGCACGCTAGTGAACACGTGCCCCGAGCCCCGACCCGAACGACCACGCATGCGATGAGATCTCGGGACACCCGCTTCCCCGGAAGCTCATCGCTGCCGGCGTGTGGGTCAGCGGATCGAGCGACCGGCGGCCCAGGCGGCTTCGGTGGCGCCGAGGTCCGTGGCGGGCTCGCCGTCGGCGATGTACTCGAGCAGCATTCCGCGCCACGGGCCGGTCACTTCGAGTTTGCCGAGGATGGCGCTCACCCCCCACACCACCCGGTCGAGGATCACGAAGCTCGGCGGCATGTTGAGTTGTTCGATCACGGTTGCGTGCGGGCCCTGCACGTCGAAGATCTTCCCGATCGTGTCCCGCATCCAGTCGCGCGTGAACGTGAACTCGTCGGTCAGGTACGGGATGTAGGGGCTCGACACGTAGTCGTAGACCAGCGCCGGTTCGAGGCCGTGACCCTCGGGGAGAAAGTTCGCTCGCACCATCTCGGCCACGAGGAGGTCCGGATCGCGGTCGATGATGATCGCATCGACCGTCGGACGCAACGACTCCCACTCGCCCGGCGACCAGCGCTTGACCAACCCGTAGTCGAGGAACGAGACGCTGCCGTCGTGATGGAACTTGTAGTTGCCCGGGTGCGGGTCGCCGTTGAAGATGCCGTGGCGCATGATGGCGCCCTGCGCAAACCGCCAGATGACTTCGCCGGCGCGCTGTCTCGTCTCGTAGGACTCGTTCTTGCGGAACTGGTCGAACGTCATGCCGTCGATCCACTCCGTCGTGAGCACGCGACCGCTGCACAGCTCGGGGACGAGCTTCGGGATCCGGACCCAGGGGTGTCCTTGGAACCGGGCCTCGAATTCGGCGAGGTTGCCGGCTTCGATCGAGTAGTCGAGCTCCTCGCGCATTCGTTCGCGCAGTTCATCGACCAGACCCTTGGCGTCGAGACCCTTGAGCATCATCGAGGAGAACATGGCGTACATGACCTCGGCCGCATCGAGGTCACTCTCGATCGCCTCGTGGACACCGGGGTACTGCACCTTGACCGCAACGTCGCGACCGTCATGGGTGATCGCGCGATGGACCTGCCCGATGGACGCAGCAGCCACCGGCATGTCCTCCCAGTCGAGGAACAGCTTCTCGGGAGGCCTGCCGAAGTCGCTCTTGACGACGTTCGCGGCGAGCGTCGGCGCCATCGGCGCAGCGTCGGCCTGGAGCGTGGCGAGCGCTTCCTGAGCTTCGTCGGGCAGTGCTTCGAAGATGAACGAGATGAGCTGGCCCGCCTTCATCAGCACGCCCTTCATCTCGCCCAGCTCCTTGGCGACGTCCTCAGCGGTGCGGATGGCGAATTGCTCGTCGAGCTGCGCCCGCCGTTCTTCGGCCGAGCCGATACCCCGCACCTTCGACACCCCGAAGCGGAACGAGTTCCGAGCGGACAGCTTCCAGACGCGCGCTGACCGGTTGAACCGGTTCGTCAGTGGTGACTCCTTCGCCTTCTGCGCAGCGGCCGCCAACCCGGCGGCGAGCGCGATGACCGATGCGAGCCCGGCGACTGCCCTCTTCTGCATCAGGCGCGCCGAGCGATGGGGTTGCGGGCGATGACGTGTTCGGGGATGGGCTCTCCGGTGATCTCGTCGATCCAGTACGTACCGTCAGCGAGGCGGTTCAACGCCACTTCGACCGCAGTGAGGTCCTGTTCGATCGCATCGAGATCGACCGGTTCGGTTGTGGTGACCGGTGTCGTCTCGGCGTCGGATGCGTTGCTCGGACCGGTCGGTCCCGCAGCCCCACCCTCGGTGGTCGCGGGCGTTGGTGTCTCCGGGGCGTCACTCACCTCGTCGAAGCTAGTCGTCGGCTTGGCTGCCGACGGATCGAACGGTGCGGCCGCGTGCGGGTGGCCATCGACCAGGTGGAGCCAGAGCCCAGCCGTGTTGGGCGACGATGCGAGTGCGATGCCAAGGTGCTGTGCAACCACACGAAGCACTCCGGCGTGCGCGACGACCAGGATGCGATCGGTGTCGGCGCGTTCGGAGTGGATGGCGGCCATTCCAGCCATCACCCGTTCGGCGAAGGCGTCGTAGGGCTCTCCGCCGACGAAGTCCACCCGTTCGCCTCGACGCCACCGATCGAGCATCCCGGGGAACTCGGTCTCGATCTGCTCGTGGCTCAGCCCCGACCAGACTCCACAATGACGTTCACGGATTCTCGGCTCCTCGATGATCTCGTCGATCCCGAGATGCGAAGCAACCAGGCCGGCGGTCTCGCGTGCACGGATCTGATCGCTGGCGACGATCCCCGAGATCCCGGCTCCGACGATGGCCGTGCCGAGCGCATCGGCCTGGTCTCGGCCCCGCTGGGACAACGGTGGGTCCGCTTGGCCCGCCCAGCGGTGCTCGGCGTTCCAGGTGGATTCACCGTGGCGAACAATCAGCAGCATCGGATACCGAACGTATCCGCCGGCAACCTTCACCGGTCGAGCACCCGGGAATCCTCGAATCGGCTGCCGAGGGCAATATGGTCGGGGCGTGGCGCGACAAGCTGGCAACCGGGGATCTCGCTGGGCCGAGTTCCCACTGGCGATGGCGATGCTTGCGCCCTCGGCGATCATCCTCGGGGTCTTCGTGCTCTATCCGCTGGGGCGGGCGGTGTGGCTCGGGCAACAGCGGTGCGACAACTTCGGCAACAACTGCCAATCGCAGGGGTTCGGTCAGTACCTCGACATCTTTCGCTCGACCGAGTTCCAGAATGCGCTGCTCGTGACCTTCAAGTTCGCGCTGATCTCGGTTCCGCTCGGCCTGCTCCTCGGTGTCGGCCTGGCGATGCTCGCAGACAAGTACCTGCGCGGCGTCGGGGTGTTCCGTGCGGTGTTCTCCTCGACGGTGGCGACCTCGGTCGCGGTGGCCAGCCTCATGTGGCTCTACCTGCTGCAACCGTCGATCGGTGCGCTCGCGAACGTCTCCTGGTTCAACTCGCTGTTCCCGTCGGTGAAAGATCCGGGCTGGCTGCAGGACCCCGGAACCGCTCTGACCGCCGTCGCGCTGTCCAGTGTGTGGGCTGGGCTCGGTTTCACGTTCATCCTCGTGACCGCCGGGCTCCAGAGTGTGCCCCGCGACCTGTACGAGGCTGCGGCCGTCGACGGTGCGGGCAACGTTCGTCGCTTCTGGTCGATCACGGTGCCGATGCTCGGCCCGACACTGCTGTTCGTGCTCATCGTGCTGACGACTCGTGCATTCCAGACCTACGGCGAGGTCGACCTCCTGACCGGCGGTGGGCCCCAACCGCAGGACTCGACCACCACGATCACATACTTCGTGTACGGCCAGAACTCGCCGATCAGCAACGATGCCGGGCTGCAGGCGGGCGCCGCAGTGTTGCTGTTCCTGGTGTTGCTCGTGCTCTCGGCGCTGCAGCTGCGCGGCATCGGCCGGAGGGTGCACTATGGCAACTGACCTCGCGACCCGCACCAGCACGGACGACGACGCGCCGGCCCTGATGCGCGAGGCGTCGCGTCGGCGGAGCTTCGACGAGGCAACCGGCTGGCGACGTGTCGGGCGCTACACGCTGCTCGCCGTCGTGTCGTTCATCGTGCTGTTCCCGATCTACACGACGATCGTGGCGGCGTTCAAGCCGAGCGATCAGTTCTTCGAGCGACCGCTCGTGCCGGGCCCGTACACGTTCGAGGTCATCAAGGAGGCGTGGACCACGGGCAACCTCGATCGCTATCTCCTCAACTCGCTCGTGGTGGCGACGATCGTGACCGTGTGCCAGGTCGTGTCGGCGGTGCTCGCCGCCTACGCCTTCGCCTTCCTCAAGTTCCCCGGGCGCAACGTGTTCTTCGTGCTGTTCCTCGCCACGCTGCTCGTGCCGCTCGAAGCCACGCTGGTCGTGAACTTCGACACCGTCGACGGGCTCGGTTGGGCCAACTCGTACGTCGGTCTCGCCGTGCCGTTCCTCGCGACCGCGTTCGGTGTGTTCCTCATGCGGCAGGTGTTCATGTCGTTCCCCCGTGATCTCCGCGACGCTGCGCGGATCGACGGTGTCGGCCATCTCGGATTTCTGTGGTACATCGCGGTGCCGCTGGTGCGGCCGACGCTCGGGGCGCTGGCGTTGTTCGGTTTCCTCGGGTCGTGGAACCAGTACCTGTGGCCCAATCTCATCGTCAACCAGGCCGACATGAACACGGTCCAGTCGGGGTTGCGGGTGCTGAGCCGCTCGAACCTCGACGCCCCGAATCTCGTCATGGCAGGAACGGTGATCGCCGCTGTACCGGTGGCGATCGCGCTGCTGCTCTTCCAACGTCAACTCGTCCGCGGGCTCACCGCTGGCGCCGTGAAAGGCTGAGGCCCATGCTCTCCAAGAAGTTGTTCCCCGTCGTGATCGCCGCTGGCGTCGTCATCGCTGCGTGCTCGACCGGTGAGTCCGCACTGGAATCCGGTGTGGACGACGAACCGAGCGAGACCAGCCCGGCGACGACGGCTGGGGCCGACACCGGCTCGAACACCACTGACGATGCCGGTGAAACGGACACGACGGCGCTCGCGACGACCACGACGGTTGCGCCGTTGGCCGACCTCGCGCCGTGCCCGACCGATGCGCTCGATTCCGCCGAAGGGCCGATCGACATCGTGTTCTGGCACGGCATGGCCGCCGAGCTGGAGCCGCCGCTCATCGAGCTGACCGACGCGTACAACGCCAGCCAGGACAGGGTGCGCGTCCGGCTCGAGAACCAGACCAGCTACGAGTCGGCGATCGACAAGTACATCGCCGTCGGCGCCGACAGCCGGCCAACGCTGATCCAGCTGCCGGAGTACACGCTGCGGGCGTTCGCCGACTCGGGCGCCACCGTGCCCGCGGAGGCCTGCCTGCAGTCGAGCGGTTACGACACCTCGCAGTTCGTGCCACGGACCCTGACGGCCTACTCCTACGAGGGGTTGCAGCGGGGCATGCCGTTCAATGTGTCGAACCCCGTGCTGTTCTACAACCGGACGATCTTCGAAGCGGCCGGGCTCGATCCGGATGATCCGCCGGTGAGTCTGGAGGAGCTGCGGGCCGCGGCGGAGGCGATCGTGTCATCGGGAGCTGCGTCGGTTGGCCTCGTGCTCGACTCGGGTCCGGACTCCGGCGGCGGATGGTTCCTCGAGCAGTGGTTCGGTCGCGCCGGTGAGCCGTATGCCGACAATGGCAACGGCCGTCTGGCGCCGGCGACGCAGGTCTTCTTCGACAACGAACTCGGTGTGGAGTTGACGACGTTCCTGCAGGACATGATCAACGACGGCCTCGCCGTCTCGGTCGGCGACAATGCCGGTGGCCAGGACTCGATCTTCAAGCTGGCCGACGCGAACGAACGTGGGGCGATGACGATGTACACGTCCGCGGCACTGGGCAGCGTGCGCGCCGGGCTCGAGGCGGGCCTCGGCGGCGACATCCGACAGGAGGACATCGGTGTCGGACCGATGCCTGGGCCGGGCGACGTACCGCAGGTGCAGGTGGGCGGTGCGTCGATGTGGATCTCGGCCGACAAGTCGCCTGAGGAGACCGCCGCGGCGTGGGACTACATCACCTACATGCTCAGCGCGCAGTCACAGTCGACGTGGGCGGCGGCGACCGGCTACGTCCCGATCCGTCCCGATGCGCTCGAACTCGAGCCGCTGCTGTCGACCTACCTCGAGGATCCGCGATTCGAGGTCGCGTTCACGCAGCTCCTGACCGGCGCCAACGACGACACGGCGAACGCTCCCGTGCTCGGCCCGCAACGTGAGGTTCGTATCGAGACGGCGCGGGCGATGGCGGCGATCTTCGGCGGCGCCGACGCACAGACCGCGCTGACCGAAGCCGCTGATGCGAGCGACGCGCTCATCCGCAGCTACAACGACCGCAACTGACGCTGCGACCGATCCGTGCGGACCCGGCCTCGGAGGACTGCCTGAATTCGATCGGGACGCGTTCGCGGCAATGATGGACGGGTGCGTCGTGTTGCTGTCACCCTGCTCGCCACGGTCGTTGCCGTCACCGTTGCGGGCTGTGGCGCCGACGAGTCCGCGGATGACAGCTCGGCCACGAGCACCTCGGCCACGAGCACCTCGGCCACGACGGCCCTGACGGCCCTGACGGCCACGACGGCCCTGACGACCGACCAGCGTTTCCCCGCCGTGATCGCCGCAGTCGCGGTCGCCGGCGAGGGCGGCTGGAGTTTCGACGTGACGATCTCATCGCCGTACGACACTCCTCAGCGGTATGCCGATGCCTGGCGGATCGTTGGCCCCGACGGCACCGTGTTCGGCGTGCGCGAGCTGGCCCACGACCATGCGGCCGAGCAGCCCTTCACGCGTTCACTCAGCGGTGTCACGATCCCCGATGACCTGGTCGCGGTCACGATCGAAGGTCGTGATCTGGCGAACGGGTGGGGTGGTCCGACGCTCGAGGTGGCGCTCGATCGCAACGCTTCTGGCTCCTGACATCGGCGCCGATAGGGTCGCCCCCATGGCTACAGCTTTCCCCCCGTTCGACGGATCCGCGCCCAAGACCCAGGACTTCCCCGAAGCCCCCGAGATGGGGATCGACCCCTCGAAGCGCTACACCGCGACGCTGTCGACCTCGCTCGGTGACCTGGTGATCGCGCTCGATGCGATCAAGGCGCCGAATACCGTCAACAACTTCGTGTTCCTTGCCCTGCACCACTACTACGACGGCGTGATCTTCCACCGGATCATCAACGGCTTCATGTGCCAGGGCGGTGACCCGACCGGCACCGGCCGTGGTGGCCCCGGCTACCGCTTCGAGGACGAGCTGCCCCAGCCGCGCGAATACCAGGTCGGGTCGGTGGCGATGGCCAACGCCGGGCCGAACACCAACGGCAGCCAGTTCTTCATCGTGTCCGGTCCGTCGGGTGTCGGCCTGCCGCCGCAGTACAGCCTGTTCGGTCAGGTCGTGAAGGGTCTCGACATCGTCGATCAGATGCAGCGAGTCCCGACCGGCGGAGGCGACAAGCCGAAGACCGACGTCGTCATCAATTCCGTCACCATCGCCGTCAGCGACGACTGAACGAACACGATCGGCCGGAGCCGTTGGCGAAGTCGGCCGATCTCTCGAACGCTCAAGCCCGTCGTCTGGCGCTGGGAGCCCAGGGATTCAACGATCCGCGCCCGACCGGGCGCGTCGATCGTCGTCATCTCCGCCGCGCCGTCGACCGGATGGGGCTCATCCAGATCGACTCGGTCAACGTCGTTGTCCGGAGCCAGGAGCTCCCGCTGTTCGCGCGGCTCGGGCCGCACCCCCGCAGCTTGATCGGCGCGGCCAGCAACGACGGTGAGCTCTTCGAGTACTGGGTCCACGAGGCATGCCATGCCCCGTCGGCCGACCATCGCCTGTATCGGTGGCGAATGGCGACACCACACCGTTGGGGCGCGTACCGCCGGCTGCTGGTCGACCGTCCCGACTTCGTCGAGCAGGTGTATGACCTGATCCGCGATGGGGGTCCGATCGTCGCTGGTGACCTCAGCCAACGCGACGGGCCGAAGGGTCCGTGGTGGGACTACGACGACGGCAAGCTGGCGCTCGAAGCGCTCTTCCACGAGGGAAGGCTCTGCGCGACCCGTCGAACGAACGACTTCGCCCGCGTCTACGACCTCGCCGAGCGGGTGCTCCCACCCGAGGCGCTCGCAGCTCCGACCCCCACGGAAGGCGATGCCCGCAAGGAGCTGCTGGTGCGGGCGGCGCAGCACCACGGTGTCGCCACATTCGAGGACCTGACCGACTACCACCGCCAGCGAAACCCGCCGTGCCGCCCGCTGATCGGTGAACTCGTCGAGGACGGCCGCCTGATCGAGACGTCGGTCGACGGGTGGTCGAAGGTGGCGTACCTGCACCCGGACGTGACGATGCCCCGGCGGGTGACGGCTCGGGCGCTGCTCAGCCCCTTCGACCCCGTCGTGTGGAACCGCGACCGGGCTGAGCGCTTGTTCGGATTCCGGTACCGCATCGAGATCTACGTGCCGGCCGCCAAGCGGCAATACGGCTACTACGTGTTGCCGTTCCTGCTCGGCGACGAGTTGGTGGCGCGAGTCGACCTCAAGTCGGATCGTGCTGCGGGGGTGCTCCTCGTGCAGAGCGCTTTCGGTGAGTCCGGGATCGACGAGGGGTACGTCGCGGACGAACTCGCGCAGGAACTGACGTCGATGGCCGAGTGGCTGGACCTCGATGGGGGCGTCGAGGTGGTCGGTCGCGGTGACTTGGCGCCGGCGCTGGCCGCGGCGTTCAGCTCGGGCAGCCGCGGAGGTTGAACTCCGCGTCCTCGATGTCGGCGAACGTCACCGTGTAGTCGTCCTCCTCGAGCGTCATCTGGGCTTCGCCGACCGACTGCCCGCCACTCGAGACGTCGAGCGTCAGGTCGACACCGGTGCTCGGATCGAACATTCCGACGTACACCCCAGGTGCCAGCCCTTCGGCGACCACAGTGACCAGCGTGCCGCCAGATTCGGGATCGCAGTCGACCGCGACGACCATGTCGCCGCCCTCGGGGAAGACGATCTCGTCGTGTGACTCCGAGGCTCGGATGGCGTCGTTGTACGCACTGCCGGTGCCGCCCTCGGGAACCTCGACGGTGTCGTCGTCGCTCCCGCACGCCACGAGCGCTGCGGACAGCGCAATGCAAGCGACCAGACCCCGAGTGGTGGTGGATGACGTCAGCCTCGATCTCATACCCATGACGGTACCGAGCAGCTCGTTCCCCGCGCAGGGCCCTATGTCCTCCAGCCATCCCGTTTCTGTTGCAGATCCGGTGGGACGGGTCACCGGAACTGTCACGCAAACCTGGTGGTGCGGGCTCAGCGGGTGGGGGTGGCCCAGCGGATGGTTTGGGTGACCACGTTGCCGGCGGGGCGCAGAGCGAGGGCTTCGGAGATGGGCAGCCAAGGAAGGCGCAGCGGCCGGCGGGTCCAGGTGGGCATCAACGCCACGGCGGCAGCGGCGATCAACCCGTAGGCAGGGCGTCCGGCAATCGGGAGCGGTGGCTGCACGAGGAGATATCGAGCCGCATCACGCGCCTCGCGGGAACCGCCGAGCTCGGGTCGGAACCTGCGGATCCGCGTTCGCAGTGCGTCCTCGGTTTCCGGCGGATCGATCACCCCGAGCGCTCGCGCGACGACCGCCGCATCCGCGACGTACCCATCTCGTTCTGCACCGATCAGCGGCTCGGCGCCGTAGTGGTCGTGCGCAGCAAGGAAGCTGTCGAGCTCCGCGATGTGTACCCACTCCAACAGGTGCGGGTCGTTCGCGGCGTAGGGCCGTCCATCTGCCGCCACACCGGTGACGCGTTCGTGAACCCGGTGTACCACGTCGACCGCGCGCTGCGCTTCCGACGCCGGTCCGAACGTCGTGGCCGCCAGGAAGTCGGCCGTGCGTTGCAGACGTCCCCACGGATCCGCTCGGTAGTCGGAGTGCTCGGCGACCCCCGCCATCGCCACGGGATGGAGCGACTGGAAGAGGAGCGCTCGGAGCCCACCGATGAACATCGACGCGTCACCGTGCACGCGGCGAATCGGCGCATTCTCGGCGAACCAGCCCGGTTCATCGGTGTCGAACAGCTCGGCGTGGCGGGCGGGAGCGTCGGGCCCGACCACACGCTCGCGGATCTGCCCGCCGAGCCACGCACGAATGTCCGGCATCATTGCCTCATCGTGCCACGACCCCGTGAGTACCATCCGAACGTGCCCGAGGATTCTTCGACTGAGCCCGAGGCGCCCAGTGCGCCGGCGCAGCCGGGCACCCCCTCCGGCGCGACAGATCCCACCGGGCGGCGGTTCGACCGTCGGGCGACCGACCGGACCCTGCCGCGATGGGTGCTGCCGGGGATCTTGCTGTTCTGGACCGGCTACATCCTCACCTTCACGGCCCGTCACGTCTTCCATCGGTTGTCGAGCCTGTTCGTCCTCATCCTGGTGTCGGTCTTCTTGTCATTGGCGATCGAACCCGGTGTGAACCGGTTGGCCGCACGCGGCTGGCGTCGCGGCCGAGCCACGATCATGATCCTGCTCGGTGTGTTGGGCGCCTTCCTGATCTTCGCGGCAGCTGTCGGCACGCTCGTCGGAACGCAGGTTGCCGAGTTGCTCCAGGAGTCCGACGCCTACATCACCGACTCCGTCAACTTTCTCAACGACAACTTCAACTCCAACATCGACCCCCAGGACGTCATCGACGAGTTCAATGATCCGAACGGTCGCGTGCAGAGTTTCATCCAGTCCCAGAGCGATGAAGCGGTCAGGCTGTCGCTTGCGGCGGTCGGGGTGATCTTCCAAGGCCTCACCGTGTTGTTGTTCAGTTACTACCTGGTCGCCGACGGCCCGAGGTTGCGTCGCGGGATCTGCTCCCGTCTCACCCCGGCGCGTCAGGCGCGTGTGCTGCAGGGCTGGGAACTCGCCATCACCAAGACGGGCGGATACCTCTACTCCAGGGCGCTGCTGGCCTTGCTGTCGGCATTTTTCCACTGGATCGTGTTCCAGTCGATCGGTACCCCGGCGCCGATCGCGCTCGCGCTCTGGGTCGGTCTCGTCAGCCAGTTCCTTCCCGTGGTCGGGACGTACCTCGCCGGCATCCTGCCCGTGCTGTTGACCTTCCTCGACTCACCGGTGAGCGCGCTGATCGTGATCGTGTTCATCGTCGTCTACCAGCAGATCGAGAACTACTTCTTCGCGCCGCGCATCACCGCGCGAACGATGGAGCTGCATCCGGCGGTTGCGTTCGGCGCGGCGCTCGCCGGAGCGTCGTTGCTCGGATTCGTCGGAGCGTTGCTGGCGTTGCCGGCCGCGGCGATGGCGCAGGCGCTGTTCGGCGAGCTGGGCAAGCGCTACGACGTGATGGACAGTCACCTCACCGAGGTTCCCGTGCCGAAGAACCAGCGGCCCGCCCCGCCGGACGCTCCGGAACCTGCGTGAGCCGTTTCGACTCGTCGTTCGAGCCGATCGCCGTGGCGACCCGCAGCGGGTTCGACGAGTCGCTGCACCACGGTGTCGGCGTCGGCCTCGGGTCGGACGGCACGATCATCGCTCGCGTCGGCGATCCGCAGCTGGTGGTGTACCCGCGGTCGTGCCTCAAGCCGCTCCAGGCGCAGGCGATGGTGTCGCTCGGCCTCGACCTGCCGGGGGAGCTGCTCGCGGTTGCCTGCGCGAGCCACGACGGGATGCCGACGCACGTCGATGCGGTGCGATCGATCCTCTCGGAGTACGGCCTGGCCGACGTCGATCTCCAGAACACGCCCGATCGCCCGTTGTCCGATCGGGAGTCCGTGTCGGCGCCCACCTCGATCTCTCAGAACTGCTCGGGCAAGCACGCGGCGATGCTGGCGACGTGCGTCATCAACGGCTGGCCGACCGACTCGTATCTCGATCGGGACCACCCGCTCCAGGCCGCCATCACCTCGTGGATCGAGGGAGCGGGTTGCACGGTCCATCACGTGGGCGTCGACGGGTGTGGTGCGCCGACGTTCGCCCTCGCGCTGGACGAGCTGGCGCGTTCGTTCGGAATGCTGGCCTCGACGAACGCTCCCGTCGCCGATGCCATGCGGGCCCATCCGGTGTTGGTCGGTGGTGTCGGGCGAGACGTGACATGGTGGATGCAGGCGATCCCCGGCTGCATGGCCAAGGAAGGCGCTGCCGCCGTGATGGCCGTGGGTCTCGACGATGGTCGAGCGATGGCGTTCAAGATCGCCGACGGCACTGACCGGGCCCGTCAGGCGGTCACCCCCGAAGCGCTCCGGTCGATCGGCCTCGATGTCGATGTGCTTGCACCCGCGACGGTTGCCCGAGTTGCGGTGCCCATGCTCGGCCACGGTCGTGAGGTCGGCCGACTCGAACCGCTGGAATGGACGCCGTGCAGTTCCTGACGCTCGATCGAGACTCGTTCACCTATGGGTCGGCGCAGCGGGTCGCACCGCTCGTTCGGCGAGTGATCGCCGAGAACCCCTCGAAGTTCACCTACCACGGCACGGGTACCTACATCGTCGGGGGCGATGCGGCGGGGCGAGGCGACGTCGCCGTGATCGACCCGGGTCCGCGGCTCGACAGCCATCGTGACGCCCTCGCTGTGGCGCTCACCGGCAGCACGGTTCGGGCGATCCTGGTGACCCACTGTCACGCCGACCATTCACCCTTGGCGGCCTGGCTCGCGGCGGAGTCGGGTGCGCCGACCATCGCATACGGACCTCACGGAGATGACACCTGGGACATCGGTGAAGATCCGCCCGAAGTGATCGCGTCCGAGCAGCGCGAGCGCGAAGCCGCGGCAGCAGCCGAGAGTGGGCCGGTACGCGAGGAGCCAGGGGTCGAGGAGGCGACCGACCGCGATTTCACGCCGGACACCGTCGCGCGCACCGGCGATGTCGTGGCGTCTGCCGACGGATGGGTGATGACGGCGCTGCACACACCCGGCCACACGTCGAACCACACATGCTTCGCGCTCGACGACGGCACCACGCGCACGCTGTTCACCGGGGATCATGTGATGGGTTGGAGCACGACGGTCGTCTCGCCTCCCGATGGTGACATGAACGCATACTTCGAGTCGCTGCGCGTGGTGGCCGGGCGGGGCGACGACGTGGCGATCCCGACGCACGGGTCTCCGATCCCCGATCCATCGACGTTCGTGTCCCACCTCATCGAGCATCGACTCGATCGTGAACGTCAGGTACTCGACGCCGTGCGAGCGGGCCTCGACACGATCCCTGCCATGGTCGAGGTGCTCTACGTTGCCGTGCGGCGAGAGCTCCACAAGCCCGCCCGCCGCAGCGTGCTCGCGCACCTGGTCAAGCTGGTCGACGATGGGCAGGTCGCCGTCGTCGAGGGAACCCGTCCCCGACTCGACTCCACGTACGCCCCGACCTGACCAGGCCGCCGGGGCGGGGGGTGACAACGGTGTCAGACATCATCGTCACGGCGATTGGCCATCGGGGTGTCGTTCGGGCAGGATGCTCTGGTGGATCGATCGGTGATGCAGCGGACCGCCCTCGTCGTGTCTGCGTTCGTGGCGCTTGCCGCGTGCAGCTCCGGGGGTGGTGATTCGCAGGACACAGCATCACCGACGTCCTTCGAGGCAGCGACGACGGAGCCCGCTGCGCCCGCTCCGTCTGCGGTCGAGTCGACGGTTGCGCCGACGACCGAGCCGGCCACGAGCGCGCCGCCGACGACCGACGCGCCGGAGTTGGTCACCGTTGGCGAGTGGCAGTCGATACCCGCCGAGGACTGTGTGTGCTCCGACGGGAGCCCGTTCGAGTTGTGGGAGCGCCCTGCCGATCCGACCAAGGTGGTCCTCTACTTCGAGGGCGGCGGCGCCTGCTTCAGCGCCGAGACCTGTGGACCGGCCAGCCCGATCTACACCCACAGCCTCACGCTCGGCGAAGAACCGGGTGCGAGCGGGATCTTCGATCCCACGAATCCGGAGAACCCCCTCGCCGAACACTCGATCGTGTACGTGCCGTACTGCACGGGAGACGTGCATCTCGGCGACCGGGTGAACGACTACTCCGACACGGTCACCATCAACCACAACGGATTCGACAATGCGTCGAAGGGTCTCGAAACCGTGATCGCCGACTACCCCGACGTCGAACAGCTCGTCGTGGCGGGATCGAGCGCCGGGTCCATCCCGGCACCAGCCTTCGCCGGCCTGGCCGCCGACGGTCTCCCCGATACCGAGATCATCGTGTTCGGTGACGCCTCCGGCGCGTATCCCGACGTTCCCGCACTCAACGCCTCGGTCGGGGCGGAGTGGGGAGTCCTCGAGAATGTCCCCGACTGGCCCGGCACCGCGGAGCTGACCCCGGAGCAATGGAGTTTCCCGGGGCTCTACGTGCAGTCCGGCCTGCAGCATCCCGACATCACGTTCGCTCGGTTCGACAACGCCTTCGACGGTGTGCAGGCGTTCTTCTCCGGCGTGCTCGGCATCGACGCGAGCGATCTCCTCTCCCTGATCGACGCAACCGAAGCCGAGATCGAAGCTGCCGGCGTGCCCGTCGCGTCCTACATCGCGCCCGGCGACAGCCACACGATTCTCGGCAACGATGCGTTCTACGAACTGGAGGTGGAGGGGGTCCGCCTCGTCGACTTCCTCACGACACTCGTCGATGGTGAGGTCCCCGCCGACGTCCGTTGCGTCGACTGTCGGTGACGATCGTGGCGTGACGACGGTGTCTGACACCGTCGTCACGGTGCCGACCACCGCGGCCATCAGCACAACCGCAGCGGTGCCGACGTTCGGCACGGCCGCCGACGTGACCGCGTCCGAGCTGACGATCGAGACCTTCTGTCGGGCGAACCCGGACAGGGTCAGCGGAAGCTGAACGCGCCGTCGGTGATCGTGTAGGGGAGTCCGAAGCCGAAGGTGTCGCGGGCGAACCACGCGAAGAGCAGCACGGCGCCGCCGATCAGTGAGATGTTCTTCATGAACATGGACAGCTCGGTCTGCCGGGCATCCGGGTCGCGCTCGGCCCAGAACCTGTGCATCAGGAACGTCAGCGGGATCAGGGTGATGATCAGCAGCAATGCGCCGAGGTCGCCCCAGATGCCGAACACGATGGACAGTCCCCCCACGATGAACGCGACGCCGGAGACGACCACGCCCGCCCTGGCGGGGCCGATGCCCTTCGCCGTTGCAGAGCGAACCGATCCGTCGAGATCGACCAGTTGACCGATGCCCGCCCCGATGAACACTGAGCAGTACAGGATCCGACCGATCAACCAGAGCTCATCCATGCCGCCGAGTGTGACACATGGTGTCAGACACCCGCCGCAACACTCAGATGCCGTCGGCGGCGGCTGCTCCGGCAGCATCCTCTTCGGTGGGCGCTGCGGCAACGGTTCGCAGGCGGGCGAACACGGCGGGCGGTTCGCGCCAAGGGTCGGGAAGTGAGCCGGCTTGCGCATCGCGGATCGTTCGCCACACCCGCTCCGGAGTGCACGGGAGGTCGATGTGACGCACGCCGAGGTGAGCGACTGCGTCGATCACGGCGTTCTGCACGGCGGGCGTCGCGCCGATCGTTGCGGCTTCACCGATGCCCTTCGCGCCGAGTGGGTTGAGCGGCGTGGGCGTCTCGGTCGAATGGACCTCGAACGACGGCAACTCGGCGGCGGATGGGATGCCGTAGTCCGCCAGGTTCGACGTGACCGGATTGCCATCGCTGTCGAACCGCACCTCTTCGTAGAGTGCCTGGCCAACTCCGGCCGCGATGCCGCCGTGCTGCTGGCCCTCGACCAGGAGCGGCGCGAGGACGGTGCCGCAGTCGTCGACGGCGACGTGGCGGACGAGTCGTACCTTGCCGGTGCCGGCATCGATCTCGACGACGGCGATGTGGGCTCCGAACGGGAACGTCGCCCCCTCCTGATGGAAGTCGAACTCGCCGTCGAGCTGTTCGCCGACCTCCTTGGCCTTCGCGGCCAGGTCGCTCCACGTGAGCGCTTGGGCCGGTACGCCGGCGACACCGATCGTGCCGCTCGCCGTGTCGACGACGATGTCGGCCTCGTCGGCTTCGAGCAGCCGCGCGGCGAGTTGCTTCGCCTTGTCGACCATCACCTCGGTCGCACCTCGAACCGCGGAGCCTCCGAGCTGCAACGAACGCGACCCGCCAGTCCCGCCGCCGGTTCGCACCCGGTCGGTGTCGCCGTCGACGAGCGTGATGTGCTCGACCGGGATACCGGTCTGGTCGGCGACGAGCATCGCGTACGCGGTCTGGTGGCCCTGGCCATGCGACTGGGTGCCGGCATAGATCGTCACCGTCCCGTCGTCGTGCACCTCGATCGCGCTGAACTCCTCGCTGCCGCCGCCAGCGGTGATCTCGACGTAGGCGGCGACGCCGATCCCGAGCATGACCTCATCACCGGCTTCGCGGCGGCGGGCCTGTTCCGCTCGCAGCTCCTCGTAGCCGACCGCCTCGGCCGCCCGATCGAGCGGGAAGTTGTAGCGGCCCGAGTCGTAGACGTTGCCGGTGAGCGTGCGGAACGGGAACGCGTCGTCGCCGAGGAAGTTGCGCCGGCGGAGCTCGATCGGGTCGATGTCGAGTTCCAGTGCGGCCTGGTCCACGAGGCGCTCGAGTAGTGCGGTGGCTTCCGGACGTCCGGCGCCGCGGTATGCGCCCATCGGCGTCGTGTTCGTGATGGCCACGGCGACGTCGAACTCGATCGTCGGAAACGCATAGGTGCCCTGCGCCATCCGCCTCGTACCGCCCGGCAGGAACGCCCCGATGGTCGGGTAGCCGCCGGCGTCGCCGACCAGGCGGACCTTCAAACCGGTGAACTCGCCGTCAGCCGTGCAGCCGAGTTCCGCGTACTGGATCTGCCCGCGGCTCTGGGGGAGCGCCTTCATGTCGTCGCTTCGGGGAGGAACCCAGACGACGGGTCGCCCGGTTCGACGGGCGGCCGCCGCGACGACGCTGTACTCGGCGTGGATGCCGGCCTTGCCGCCGAACCCACCCCCGACCTGCGGTGTGACGACGCGGATCTCAGCTGGCTCCATCCCGAGCGCGCCGGCCAGCTGGCCGTGCAGCCCGTGCGGCATCTGGGTCGATGCCCAGAACGTGAGGCGGCCATGCTCGTCGATCTCGGCGGCACAACAGTCCGGTTCCATCGGTACGACAGCCATGCGCTGGTTGACGTAGCGGCCACGGACGACGACCTCGGCGGCGGACAAGTCGGTGCGGGGCTTGTCGACGATGACCGTCGCCTCGTTCGATCCGTGGCCGGGGAAGATCTCCTCGGCCCCTTCGGCGAGGGCATCCTCGGCGTCGACGTACACGGGCAGCGGGTCGATGTCGGCCCACACCATCTCGGCAGCATCCTCGCCCTGCTCGAACGTCTCGGCGAGCACGACGGCGATCGGTTCACCGACGAAGCGCACCCGGTCGTCCGCCAACGGCGGCCGTGCGAAGTCGGGATGCACCGTGGCGAAACCATGGTGCGGCGCCACGCCGAGCGTGTCGAAGGTCAGGATCTCGACGACACCCGGCATGGACTCGGCGTCCTCGGTGTGGATCGCGTCGATGATCCCGTGGGCGACGTCCGACCGGGCGAACACGGCGTGCAGTTTGCCGGGCAGGTCGAGGTCGGCGAGGTACCTGCGACTCCCCGTCAACAGCCCCGGGTCCTCGGTGCGCAGCACCCGTGTCCCCAAGATCGAACCCGGTCGCTGTGTCCCCGTGTCGCTCATCCCGGCCGAACCTACCGGCGTTACGTCAGGGGTCAGACCCAAGGTGCCACGCCGTGGTGTGCAGGCCGTGGTGTGCAGATGGTGCGATGCAGCGCGCTGGGAAGGGCGCCCTCTCGGTCCCCGTGTGTTCATGCCCGCTGGGGCGATGCCAGACTCGACGGTTCAATGAGCGACAGCCCGACTCAGGAACGCAGCGGGCTTGCCGCTTCGTTGGGCAATGGCGGTCTTCGGAAGCTCTACGGCGCCGAGGTCATCTCGGGCGCCGGCGACGGGATCTTCTGGGTCGCTCTGGTCGTCTACCTCGCTGACCAGCCTCGATTCGGGTTGTGGTTGACGCTCGCCGTCATCGCCCGGCTCGCGCCGCGGGCGCTGTTCAGCCTGCCGGCGGGTTCGCTCGTCGATCGCAGCAACGTCCGCGCCCTGCTGGTCACGATCGAGTTCCTGCGCGGTGGGCTGATGGCCGGTCTCGCAGTGCTGGTGTCGGCGGATGTACCCGCGATGCCGATCCTCGTCATCGTGTTCCTCTCCTATTCGATCGCGTCGCCCACTCGTCCCGCGTTGTCCGCGATCGTTCCGGCGATCGCGGGTGAACGGCACCTCGCAGTTGCCAACGCAGTGCTCAGCACGGTTCGTCAGGTGATGACCTTCGTCGGTCCGCTCCTCGGAGTTCTGGTCGCAACCTGGTCTCCGACAGCTGGGTTCGGCGTGAATGGTGTGACGTATGCCCTCTCCGGCCTCGTCCTCCTGTCGGTTCGGAACATCCCGCGGCGGCATCGGCGAGACGACACAGCCTCGTCGCAGGGGTCCCGCCGCATCGGGCTGCTCGGATCCTTCGTCGACGGGTTCAGCGCAGTGCGCTCGATCAGCGAACTCGCGCCGCTCGTGAGCCTGATCGGGATCATGTACCTCGTTCGTGGCGCGGAGATGGTGCTGCACGTCTACGTCGTCCGTGACCTGCTCGACGCGCCCGTGGACGACATCGGGCTCCTCGGCGGCGCAATCGGGCTCGGCGCGTTGGTGGCGATGCCGCTGGCCGCTCGCGCCGCGGATTCGCGCAGTCCGGTTCGCCCGATCCTCGCTTCCCTCGCTCTGACGGCGCTTCCCACGGCAGCACTCGCCGCGATCAGCGAGATCATGTGGGCGTGCGCCGTGCTGATCTTGGTCGGGGTGGGAATGGTCGTGTTCGAAGTGGTGATCGTCGTCATGGTGCAGCGAGTCACACCTCCCGCATTGCTCGGCCGTGTCTTCGGCGCGATCAACGGTGCATCGAACACGGGCAAGCTGGTCGGGGCCGTGAGTGCGCCGCTCTTGATCGCGCTCTTCGGTATCGAGGGCGCGCTCGTCGTCGTCGCCGGGCTGTTGCTGGTCGTCGGGGCCCTCGCAATCCGCCCGCTCGTCGTCATCGGTCGACTGGCCGCCGCCCGCCAGCGTGAACTCGAACCGAGAGTGCGGACACTTGCGGCACTCGGGATCTTCGAGGGGGCATCGGAGCCGTCACTGGAGCGCCTTGCCGCCGAGATCGAGGAGGAAGCTGCGCCGACAGGGACGGTCATCGTGCGTGAGGGCGAGCATCCAGACGACCTGTACGTCGCCGTCCGAGGTTCGCTCATGGTGTCGGTCGAGGGCAGAGCGGTCGGCCGCCTCGCCGCGCCCGACTGGTTCGGCGAGATCGGACTGCTCGACGAGCGACCGCGGACTGCGACGGTCACCGTCGTCGACGATGCCACGCTGTGGCGGATCCCTGGTTCCACGTTCCTGTCGGTCCTCGAGGAATCGGGCTCGGCACCGTCGGCGCTGATGGACGGGATCGCCGATCGGCTCGCAACACACCGTTGAATGGGCGACTCGTGAATCCCGTCGGTCGCGAGGCCTCGGGGATTCGGCCGATGTGACTCGACGGGGTTCACCATCGAAAGCATGAGATGGCTACTGTCATCCAGAACGCATCGAGGGCCGAGCGACGACACGGGGAGGGGGATCGGTGACCATCGCAGCGACGTTGATCGAGAGTTTCGCCTCCTCGGCCCGCTCGGTGTCGCTGGTCGACGGTGACGTCCTCGTCGAGCAGGGAGACGCTGCCGACAACGTCTACTTCATCCTGTCTGGCACCGTGACCGCTTCGAAGTCGACGCCGCAAGGTGAGGTGACGGTCGGAACGATCGAAGCGGGACAGGTGATCGGTGAGGTGACCGTCGTTGCGGGTGGACGTCGGACGGCGACGTTGCGCGCCCGAGGGCCAGTCGAGGTGCTCGAGATCGAGCGCCCGGACTTCGAAGCGTGGCTCAACGGGAATCCCGAAATGGCTGACAGCGTTTCGGATCAGGCACGCGAGCGTGTCGACCGGACGAATGTCGCCACGATGGTCGCCGAGCTGATGGGGAGTTCCGACCAGGCGTTGGTCCAAGAGGTCGTCGACCGAGTGGACTGGCGGCGGCTCGAGGCGGGCGAGGTGCTCTTCCGTCAAGGCGACGAAGCCGACGCTGCCTACTTCGTCGTCGGGGGACGGTTGATGGTCCTGGCCGAGAACGACGACGGCGAGGAGCAGCTCGTCGCGGAGGTCGGTCGCGGAGAAGTCGTCGGCGAGCTGGGTCTGATCGACCGTGCCCCGAGGTCGGCAACGGTCCGAGCCGTGCGCGACACCACGCTCGCTTCGTTCACGACCACGACGTTCGAGGAGCTCGTCGTCACCTCACCGGCGATGATGCTGAACGTCACGAGAGGAATTCTCACCCGACTGCGCAAGCCGACCAAGCGTCGATTCGATCGCGCGGCGTCGCTCACCGTCGCGGTCACGGCGCCAGCCGATGCCGATGCCGTTGTGTCGGGCATGGTCGAGGAGATCGCCCGGTTCGGCACGGCCAAGCATCTCTCGAGCGACCGCGTCGACCGGACCCTCAACCGCACCGCGATCTCTCAGGCAGCGACCGACAACGTCGGTGTGCCCCGTCTCGCCGAGTTCATGCACGAAGCGGACGTCGGCAACGACCACGTCGTGCTGCAGACCGACAGGGAGATGACCTCGTGGACGCGCCGGGCGCTCCGGCAAGCTGACCGCGTCGTCGTGGTGTGCTCACCGAGTCCCGATGCCGCCGAGCGGGCGATGATCTCGGACATCTTCGCCACCCTCGATGGTGCGAGTCACGTCGCCACGATGCTCGGGGTCATGCATCCGGCGTCGACCGAACGTCCGCGCCACACCGCCGAGCTGACACGTTCGTGGACGGTTGACGACGTCGTCCACGTCCGAGCCGGGTCCTCAGCCGACCTTGCTCGCCTCGCTCGGCTGGCGAGCGGCCACGGCTACGGCCTCGTGCTCAGCGGTGGGGGAGCGCGCGGCTTCGCTCACCTCGGTGCGTTGCGTGCGCTGCGCGAGCGAGGCATCCCGGTCGACGAAGTCGCCGGTTGCTCGATGGGCACCGTGGTCGCGGCGGCGATCGCGTTGGGTCACGAGGGCGACACGCTGATGGAGCTCGCGGAGCAGCAGTTCGATCGACTGCTCGACTACACGTTGCCGATCGTGTCGCTCGTC
>Ga0316193_10000481_pt1 | contig 24784 bp, 18 predicted proteins | sample MerIslsedime2_MG_FD_207735 | JGI IMG/M metagenome (GOLD analysis project Ga0316193, IMG submission 207735) | Coastal sediment microbial communities from Maine, United States - Merrow Island sediment 2 | ecosystem: Environmental > Aquatic > Marine > Coastal > Sediment | place: USA: Maine... | reverse complement strand
GGCATTTCTCAGGCCGGGGGCAGTCGCGAAGTGAAGACTCGGTTCCCCGGTTGCGGCGGAAGATCGCTCCATCGCACCCCACAGGCTCTCACCATCCTCGGGCTCGTGCGACAACGGAGCGACCAGGCGGCGTAAAGTGGCGTGGAGATCGAGGGTGTCGGTGGGTTCATCGATGACCCTTGGTGCAACCTGCCCCGGCCACCGAACGACCATCGGTACGTGCAGCATTTCGTCGTAGAGGGTGTGGCCGTGGAGCACGCCGCCGTGGTCGAAGAGCTCTTCGCCGTGATCCGATGTGACGACCAGCATCACCTCCTCCGCGAAGCGCCGCTCGAGCTCCTCGACCAACCCACACAGCTCCGCATCGTTGTACGCCAGATTGGCCGCGTACCTCTGGCGCACGGAGTCCATGTCCTCGGGCGTAACCTCTCGCTCGAGGTCTCGAATTGAGACCATGGTCCAGGTCCGCCCATCCAGCCGCGAGCCCTCGGCGCTGAGAAACTGGCTCGGAAACGGTTCAGGGGGGGTGTAGGGGTTGTGTGGATGGAGGGTGTGAAGGTAGAGAAATATCGGTTCATCGTCGTTGCGCTCATCGAGCCATTTCAGAACCGCCGTGTGGATCCGTTCGGCACTGTCGTTGACCGTCACTTCGCCATCGAACCCGTGATCCTGTTCGATCGGCAGGAATTCGACGTGCTCGAAGCCCTTGGTGAGCCCGAACGAGGGTGAAAGGTGGGGGTTGGAGGAAAACGATACCGCCACAAAACCAGCCTCCGAAAACATTTCAGCAATTGTTTCAGGCCCTGCTGTGGACAGCTCGCGTCCCTCGAGGAAGCCATAGCCCGTGAACAGCGATTTGGTTGCCGGGCCGGTGTTGGGAGCGACCGAAAAATGGTTGGTAAAGGCGACACCTTCGGACGCGAGGCGATCGAGGCATGGGCTCGCAGCAAGCGTCGAACCGAGATGCCCGATGTGGTCGGCGCGAAGCGCGTCAAAGACGTAGAGCACCACGAGCTTCGGCGGGTCAGGGACCGGGTCGATCTCAGGCGCGAGCTGCCTGCTTCGAGTCACCAATCGCAGATTCCGCCAACGCCCGGCGGGCCCGCGTCCTTCTGCCATCAGTCGAATGCGAACCAATCCCGATACGGCGAGGGGAAGATCGACGCGTTCGACATTTGCAGCTTCATTCGGCACCAACGAACCAATCCCGAAGGCTGTTATCGCCTCGCCATCTCCACGATCGATGGTGACGCTGAATTTCTGATTGGGGTACATCTCGTTCGGCAGTTCAAACTCGCCCAGGAGACGAGCGCCACCCTCAACCCAGCGGATGAAGTCGACCGCCGACCAGCCCGACTGGATGACATCTGTGCCATCGATGTCTACTCGGCCCCGAGGGGCGGCCGCACTCAAGGAAGCGCCGACGAGCTTGGCGGATCCCGAAAACTCGAGCTCGATCGGAACCCTCCCGAGGCCGAGATCTGCCGGAAGCGGAATCACGACGTCACCAACCATCTCGAAGCTGCCCAGGTCCCGGCCCGAACTCCGCGCTCGAACGAATTCCCCGGCACTGCCCGAATTTTTGGCGAGCTTTAGAACCAGGTTGCGCTCGCGAACCTCGAGCTGCACGATCTCGAGTGACGCCGTCGACCCCGCAGGCCGGATCGAAAGACCGTTGCTGCCCTTCGCGAATCGCCACCCGCGCACGAAGCGGTTCCCGGGCCGAGCGTTCGGCAACCGCAGCGCTCGTTGCTCGGTCATGATCATCGGCCGATGGTTGGCATCGACCAGCGGCGCCTCGACGGTCTCCAGACCTCCGCAGGCTGTCATCAACCCGAGGGCCGTTATCACTCCGAGAATCAACCAACGCCTGGCGCTCATAGCTGGTTCACTCTACTCAACGTAGCCAAGCGCCTTGAGTTCCTCGAGCATTTCCTGAGAGAGCTCAACCTCCGGTCGCGAACCGAGGTCGAGCCGTGGTCGACGGATGCGCCATTCTTCGAGCTCGGCGAGGAGGGCGGCGCTCAGCTCCGGGCGCTTTGCGCTGAGGTTGCGTTGTTCGCCAGGGTCGCGGTGAAGATCGTAGAGCCTGACTCTCTGATTCGAGGTCCGTTGGATGAGCTTCCAGCGCGGCGTGCGAACGCAGTAGAGCTGATCGCTGTACTGTGCGAATACCCGCTGGTCCTGCCACCGTTCTAATGGCGGACGATCGAAAACGCTCCGTCCCTCCATCGCATCGGGGATCTCGAGGCCGGCCAGCGAGAGCACGGTGGGTGCGACATCGATCAGGCTCACCAGCGCTGGATCGACGATTCCCTGATCGACTCCGGCACCGCTGATGATCAGCGGAACGTGGAGGAGTTCGTCGAAGAGCTTGCCGCCATGCAGCACCCCTCCGTGTTCGCCGAACTCTTCACCGTGATCGGCCGTCACGACGATAACCGCGTTGTCGAGAAAGCCGATGGCCTCCAGCGACATCAGCAGTCTACCGAGGACCTGGTCGGTATAGCGGATCTCGCCGTCGTAGAGTGATTCGAGATACTCGAAATCTTCCCTCGTGAGAACTTTGCCCGCTTCCGTCTGGATTTTCAGCAGAGCCTTGCTGGTGGCCCTGACATTTCCCTTGTGATCTCCGAAGAGCTTTCGGAAGCCCACCGGTGGATGATAGGGAGAGTGAACCTCGTAGGTGTGGAAGAAAGCGAACACGGGCCGGCCGTCATCGACGGGGCCACGCAGCTGTTCGAGGAGACGCTCGACCCCTTGATCAACGTCCCGAGCGAGATCGACATACTCCTCGAACCCGCGGGAGAATCCGAATTTCCCCGACATGTTGCCGCCACCGGTGACCGCCACCGTGTGCCAACCGGCGTCGGCAAAGACCTCTTGAACCATTGCGATACCGCTGGGAATGCTCCAGCCGGTTACATGATCCGACTCGATACCAACGCGATGACTCTCTTGATACAGCGATGCAAGGAGGGTGGTGTGAGATGGAGGCGTGCCGTGGGTGTTGACGAATGCCCGCGAGAACCTCGTGCCCTGCGCCGCAAGTCCGTCGAGCACCGGCGAGGTGTGCCGGTCGTAGCCGTAGCAACTGAGATGGTCGGCTCGAAGAGCATCGATGGAGACCAGCAGGATATTCGGCGGACCGGTTTCGATTGGCGGACGGGCACAGGCAGTGAGACAGAGGATGATCGAGAGTGCCCGCCCCATCCAGAATACGTTCTTGAGAGTCACGCTGCGCCTCCGTGTCCGACGCCGGGCCGATTTCCTACCGAACGGCAAGGTAAGCATACCCTCGCCCGGAGAGAGATCGTCTGGTAGGATGATTCGGTGAGTGTGAAATCTCAGACCGTGGTATCTCGCCTCCGTAGCTATTATTACGTCTTCAATAGCTGCCAGCGGCCACCCGTCTAAGATTTAGATATCGGGGCCCGCTGGCGACGGCGGGCCCTGGAGCCCACCTTCGTCCGCGTACCCCCCAAACGGAGACAGACATGCGGACACCATTCGAATCAACCGACGCACCGGGACCACTCCTGGATCAACACCGCCGCGATATCGAGGCCCTCGACCGGCGCATCCTGCACCTGATCTGTGAGCGGCTCGAGCTGGCCCGCCAGATCGGTGAGCTCAAGCAAACCACAGGGATCCCCCTGCGCAACTTCAAGGTAGAGGCCGAGGTCTATTCACGTTTCGGCGAAGCGAGCCGTCTGCTCGGCCTCGACGAGAACCTTGGCCGCGATCTCGCGACCTTTCTCATCAGCAAGGCCGTTGAAGAGCAAGCGGTTCAGCGCGATACCGTGTATCAGGGAAACGCGCTGCGCGCTCTGGTCATAGGCGGCAAGGGTGGGATGGGTCGATGGATCGCTCGATTCCTCCGCGGTCAGGGCCACCGGGTCACGATCTGCGATCCCGATCCGGAAGAGTCCGACTTCGCCGAGATCGCTGACCTTTCTGTTGCCGCACCGGAGGCCGATCTGATCGTCGTCGCCGTGCCCATGAGCATCTGCTCGGAGGTGCTCGAGAATCTGGCACGGCTCGGGTTGAAGGGTGTCGTCGCCGAGATGTGTAGTCTCAAAGGCCACCTTCAGTCCCTCATCGAGCAGCTTCGCGAGGACGGCCTTCGTCTGGTCTCTTTTCATCCCCTCTTCGGCCCCGATGTACGGATGCTCTCCGGATGCACGATCGTATTCTGTGACGAGGCGAGTCGCAAGGACCTCGAGGTTGTGCGCGGACTTTTCGGCGAGACATCGGCCCGGCTGGTGGAAATGTCGTGCGCCGAGCATGATCGGCGCATGGGGTTGGTCCTCGGCCTCACCCACCTCGCCAACCTGGTCTTCGCACGCGCCCTCTCACACTCTTCGATCGATGCCACCGACCTCAGTGCGGTCGCCGGCGTCACCTTCACCAAACAGCTCGAGACGACCCGCGAGGTGACAGCCGAGAACCCGGGCCTCTACTTCGAAATTCAAGCCCTCAATCAACTCACGCCGGAAACCGGCAAATGGTTGCGGCAATCACTCGAAGAATGGCTGATCACTGTCGAGTCCAACGACGAAGGAGGATTCACCACTCTCATGCGGGATTGCCACACCTATCTCGACGGCGCGGATCCAGAAGGGATGACGCCATGAGAGCAGTCGACGCGGTGATTGCCGCCCTCGCGGCGCGTTCCGAGGAGCCGGTGTCGTGGATCGTTGGCGAGCCGTGCTTCGAACCACCGCCCGAGCTGGCTGATGCCTTGGCCCGCGCCGCAGAATCGACGTCCTTTGGCTACCCGCCACCCGCCGGCATACCCGAATTGCGAGCCGTCCTGGCGACGCGCTTTGAGGCGGAAGGGTTGAGTATCGCGCCGGACCAGATCGCCATCACGAGCGGTGCCAAATGCGGATTGCTCTCTCTTTTCGCGACCCTGATCGAACCCGGCGACGAGCTCATCCATCCCCAGCCCTGCTATCCGGCCTACCCCGCCATGGCTCACCGTCTCGGCGCGCGGCCAGTGGCCGTAGCGGAACGTGAGGGCGGTTTTGCCGGCTGGACGAAAGCCGTCGCCCGCCACATCAGTCCGCGCACCCGCGCCGTGGTCCTCTCCTCGCCATCCAATCCAACCGGTGCGACTCTCGATGCAGTCGAGGCACGCGCCCTGGCCAAGCTGTGCAGCACCAACGGCATCCGTCTGATCGTTGACGAGGCCTATACGGACTTCAGATTCACAGCCGATCATCACGCCCTACCGGCCGATCTCGACCCGGATCTCTCGACGGTGGTGCGGGTCCGCAGCGCTTCCAAAAGCTGGGCCCTGTGCGGTTGGCGACTGGGTTGGATAGCAGCCGAGGCTCCGTTGGCCGCGCGCGTATCGAACACCCATTCTTCTCTCCTCAATCCCGCTTCAGGGCCCGCGCAAACGGCATTGTGCGCCCTGCCGGAGGTCTCAGCCCAATACCTCGAGAACGCACGATCGACGGTCGCATACCGGATGGACGAGCTCTGCTCCGACCTTTCACACGCAGGGCTCCCATTCAATAAACCTGAGGGTGGATTCTATCTGTGGCTCAAGGTGGAAGATCTCCTTCCAGAATCAACCACCGACACTGTTGGATGGAGTGTCGGGCTCGCCCGACGTTTAGGTGTCGGAGTGTGGCCGGGGGATGATTTCGGCGGCGCGGGGCACGTTCGAATCGCGGTCACTGCACCCTCGGAAGAGATGTGGCACCCAGCGATCGAAGCTCTCACAGAGGCACTCACAAAGAGCGGCTAGGGACCCCTACTCCGTATCGACACTGTCGTCGAGCCAATCAGGCGTCTTCTTGGTCTCGAGAAAAGCGCGAACACCGCGTCTGCACTCGGGGTCCGTCCGTTGCCGGATGTTCGCCTCAGCCGCGGTTGCCATCGCCTCCCGCCAGCCGAGCCCAACCGTCTCGTTGAGCAGAGCCTTGGTCGCGGCCAGGGCGGACGGTGACGCCTTGGCGCAAATCGCCCGCGCGAGCTCAAGGGCAGTGTTGACACTCTCACCTTCAGCCGCGAGCTCGTCCGCCAGACCGAGCTCGACCGCTCTTGGACCGGCGATCATCTCAGGGTCGAGGAGCATCCGCCGGGCGACGTGGCCGGCCACTCGGCGGGTGAGGAAGGTCAGGACCATGGCCGCGAGAAAGCCGACCTTGACCTCGGTGTAGGCGAAACGCGCCCCGGGCTCCGTCACCACGAGGTCGCAGGCGGTGGCGAGCCCGCAGCCGCCCGCCACGGCAGCGCCGTGGACTGCAGCTACCGTGAGCTTGGGGTGATCGAGGATGAGTTCGAAAAGGTGACGCAACTGCTCGGTATCGGAGCGATTCGCCGCATCGTCTCCTGCCTCCGCAATCCGCTCGAGCGCCTCGAGATCCGCGCCTGCCGAGAAGTGGCGGCCGGCGCCGGTGACCACAACGGCGCGAACGTCCGCATCCGTCGCGGCCCTTTCGAGGGCTTCGGAGAAGGCAGCCACCATTGCCGACGAAAGGGGATTCGCGCGGTCCGGATCGTTCAAGGTGAGGACGAGCACAGGACCGTTCTGTTCTGCGATGACTGGCTTCTCCATGCCCCTATCCTACCTATAGCGCAGCGCGGCGGTAAACCTCGAACAGTCGTGGCACCAGCACTTCGGGGGAAAAAGCCCGCGCCTGTTCGAGTCCCCGATCGCGGAGGTGCCGCCGCAGGCCCTGGTCTCCGAGCAGGCGGGCGATCGCGGCCGCGATCTCATCGACGTCCTCTGGATCCACCAGCAGCGCCGCGTCCCCAACGACCTCGGGCATCGAGGAGATCTGAGAGGTCACGACCGGAATACCGCATGCCATGGCTTCCGCCACCGGCAGGCCGAAGCCCTCCGCCAGGGAGGGAAACACGAACGCGTTGGCTCGACGGTAGAGGGCGGCGAGGACGTCGTCCGAGATATGGCCGATCTTCACCACCGAACCATCACCGGTCATCCGTTCGAGCCGGCGGCGGATCCTCCCTTGCCGCCACCCCTCGGCCGCTACCACCACCAGTTGATAGGCCCCGGTGCTCACACCGAGCGAACTCCAGGCGTCGAGCAACCGGCCGAAGTTCTTGCGCGGTTCGAGGCTCGCCACAGCGAGCACATAGGGTTGCCGGACACCGAGGCGAGCGGCGGCCGCGGCGTCCGAATCGCGATCGCCCGCCACCCGAAAAACCGGGTTGAGCATCGGCGGCACGACCTCCACCGAATCGAACGGCAGCGCGAGCAGTCGCGCCGCCTCTTCTCTGGTGGCTTTGGACACCGCGAGAATGGTCGCGCCCCGGACCAGGGCTTCGGTGACCGAAGCGAGGGACCGCACCCGGTTGTCGAGGGTATGGCAGTAAGGATGGCTGAGAACCGTCAAATCGTGAAGGGTGAAGACATGGCGTGGAGCGCCGGCCGGCGGCATGGCGTAACCGGGTGCATGAAAGAGATTCAATCCTTCGAGCTCGGATCTGACCGGAGATGAAACTTTGACCTTGGCCGGCAATGACCCGATTTCCTGTACGAAGGCGTCTCGCTTCGAGCAGCCCCGGTCGAGATCAAAGAGGAGGATCTCGTCGACGCGAGACGACGCGGCAAGGGATCGGATCAACTCACGGGTGTAGGTCGCAACGCCGCCACGACCGTGCAGAGCCCGCCCGGCATCGATGCCCAGCCGCATAGCTCAGCCCTCCCGCCCCCGGGAGCACGCCCGCCGCAGGCCATCGAGGTGTTGTAGGAGAGCCTCTCCCGTCGTCGCAGTAAGGCGTCCGTCGGCCATCGCTCTCGATACGCCCATCGTAGCCCGCTCGAGTCGGCGCAGACGTCGAAATCGGCGCACGAGCCAGCGCAGGACTAGCAACCCGACCACCATCGCAACCAACAGCATGGCCACGACAAGCTCTGTCCTCATCGCCCTCTCCCGACCGTCAACCAGCGATCCACCCTTCCATCTCCGAATCTTCGGCGCAGGCGGCGCTCCACGAGGCGGCTTTCCCACTGCGCCCGGTGGAGCCGATAGTAGCGAAGCTGCGACGGCCGATAGAGGTCGTCGACCTTGCTCTGGGTCGCGACGCCTCCGGCATGGCGAACGACGGCTCGCGGCTCCTGAGCCAGGCGCCACCCCGCGGCCTCGAGACGAAGACACAGATCCACATCCTCAAAGTACATGAAGAAGCTCTCGTCGAAGCCCCCAATCGCTCGAAATGCCTCGGCCCGGACGAGCACGCAGGCGGCGGTATACCAGGTGGGACCAACCACACGCGCCAGCCAACGGGTCAGAAAACCATGCGTCCAGGCCTGCGCCTCGAACGGGTTGCGCACCTTCTGCAATATTTCACCAATGACCCCGCGTGCAGGCGACCAGGAGAACTGGCGGTGGCCGTTCGGGTAACGCAATCGCGGTGCGACCAGTCCGACATCGGGGTCACCGCTGAGCTTTGCCACGAGCAGGTTGACGGTGCCTGCCTCCAACCAGGCGTCGGCGTTGAGCAGGAGCAGAGCCTCGCCTCTCGCCTTCGCAGCGGCCAGGTTGTTGGCGGCGGCGAACCCGAGATTTTCCTTCTGTGGGAAGACCTTCACCATCGGGAATCGCTCTCGCACCATCGACAGGGAATCGTCGCGAGATGCGTTATCCACCAAAAGCACCTCGGCCCCCGACCCTTCGAGACTTTCCAGGCAGCGGCCGAGAATGGCCTCGCCGTCGTGATTGACGATGATCACCGAGATCATGGCGAAAGAGCCCGCCTGAGCTCGGCCACCAGTCGACGCGAGCTCCGCTCCCAATCACAGTCCGCGATCACCGAGTTCGCCTCCGCCATGACCTGGGCCGTCCGATCCGAATCCCCGAGGATCTGCGTCGCCATCGCTGCAATGCTTTCCGCGCCGAGCTCAGAGATCCGAAACGGGTAGTCCGGCCAGGCGTCGTCCAGACCGAGGCCGCTGCTGACGACCATTGGTGTCCCGCACGCCAGGCACTCCAGCGGCGGCAGACCAAATCCTTCGTGGCGGGAAACATAGACCCCCAGCTCCGCACCGCGATAGAGCGGAGCAAGGGCCGCTTCGTCCACCCACCCGAGATGGCGCACCGCCCCCGCCAGGCCCAGCTCCTCGATCCAGATCTCGAGATTCTCCGGCTGCCGCATCCGGTTGGCGCCCGCGATCACCAGCCCCAGCCCGGGACGGTCGCGTCTGATGATGGCAAAAGCCTCCAACACCTGGTGAGGCAGTCGCCGCTCGAACACCGTGCCGGGCAACAGGATATATGGCGAAGGCACCGCGAGCTCATTTAGCAGGCGCGCGTCCCGAGGGTGTGATGCCGACGAAAACCGCGACATATCGACTCCGTGTGGGACCACGACCACACGGCCGTCGCCCAATCCGTATCGCGCCGTCAGTAACCCCGCCATATGCGCGGAAACAGCGAATACCCGGTGGGCCACCCGTGCCGCACGCCGCGCAAGAATCCTCCTTCGCCACCGCTCGCGCAGATCGAATTCCTCCGGCAGGACCTCGAAGCTGAGATCGTGGAGGGTCACCACCGATGGTGCGCGCAAGCCAAAGGGCACGGTGTAGGCGGGCCCAAAAACCACATCGGGTTCGACCGCCGCAATGGCGGGCGAGACCAGCGCCTGCTCCCACAAGACCCGGCTCCCGTGGTTGCGCGAGAAATGGGCATGGACCGGCCCACCCGGCAGGTCCAGCGTCGGCGAAGGGTCCCCTTGAAAGAACAGATGCCACTCGACGCCGTGATCCCACAGCTCGAGGCCTTGGAGGAGTCCCTCCAGGTAGCGGCCGACACCGGTCGCGCGGCCTTCCATCTCGGCGGCGATCACCGCGACTTTCATCGTGCCCATCCTACCCTTTTCCCGTGCCCGTGCCCGTCTCCGTGCCCGTGCCCGACGTCAAATGACGACCCATGCTGGGTTATCATTCACTGTCATGTTCCACCGCCTCACGGCCACATTCGGTTTCTTCGTACATATCGCACGCGACGCGATCGGCACCCTGCGCGCCCGTTGGCGACGCTTCCATGCCCGCGTCGTGCACAACCGCGAGGAGGTCGCTGTCGGGATCGATGTCTACCCGTTTTTCGAACGCATGACCGGGGTCGGATGGTACGAATGGAATCTCCTCGCCGCCCTTGATCGTCGCGACGACGGAATCGCCTACAACCTCTATGCCCGCACCTTCCTCGCCCCCGACGATCCACCACCGCCGAAGATGCCGGGAAACCGTTCCATGCGGCTTCGCGTCCACCAGATACCACCCGGCTATCTGCTGCCTGTCCGACCCACTCTGGCCTTTTTACGACACATCGTCGAGCCCCTTTTGCGAATCCTGGACGGCAATCAGGTTGTCTTTGCGCCCAATTTCTTTCTCCACGGAGACCAGGAGCCCTTTGGCCAGGCGAGGGTGGCTACCGTTCACGATCTCGCTTTTGCGGCCATGCCGGATACGGTGTCGCCGGCGACCCTCGAGGGCCTCAAACGCCACCTACCGAGGACCCTCTACCACGCAGACCTTCTGATCGCCGTCTCCGATGCGACTGCCGGTGATCTCGTCGATCGCCTCGGCGTCAGTCCTCGTTCGACCCGAACGATCCATGAGGGTGTGGACCCGGGCTTTGCAGATGGCGCGGCGACCGATCCGCCATCCGGCATTTCGGACAGCTATCTGCTCTTCGTTTCCACCCTCGAGCCCAGGAAAAACGTGGTTGGGGTTTTACGCGCTTTCCGCCTCCTGGTCGAGTGGGGATATCAGGGTGATCTGGTGATGGTCGGCCGCTGGGGCTGGCGAACTGACGCGATCCGCGAAGAGCTCGAATCGTCGCCAGTCCACGATCGCATCCGCCACCTCGACTATGTGGACCGGCCCCAGCTCGCCGCACTGTACGGCGGCGCCGATGCCCTGCTCTTCCCCTCCTGGCTCGAAGGCTTTGGCCTGCCCCTGATCGAAAGCATGGCTTGCGGCACGCCGGTCATCACGTCCGGCGCCTCTGCAATGCCCGAAATCGCCGGCCCGGCCGCGGTCTACGTCGATCCCGAAAGCCCGCACAGCATCGCTTCAGCAACCGCCGCCCTGCTCCGCGACCCCCAGCACCGAGATCGGTTGGTGGCTCTAGGCCGCGAGCGGGCGCAGAAGTTCTCCTGGGATCGCGCCGCCGAGGCAACCGCCCAGGTCCTGCGTGATGCCGCCGGCCTGCCGGTTGAAGGCCCCGATGAGTTCCGCGCATAAAGCGGGTTAAGTGTTAAGAGTAAAGGGTTAAGTCGTTCCATGGGCGGCCAACTGTGCCGGTCTGGCCTTAACTCTTTACCCTTGACTCTTAACTTCCTCTCAGGCTCTCGCATCATGTAACGCAACGCGAAACGTTCGCCACAGGATCTTGATGTCGAGCCCGAGGCTCCAGTTCTCGATGTAGTAGAGATCGTGGGCGACCCGTTGCCGGATCGAGGTGTCGCCCCGCAGCCCGTTGACCTGCGCCCACCCCGTGAGGCCCGAGCGCACCCGATGGCGGGTATTGTAGGTCGGGTAACGATTCCGAAACCTCTCGACGAACTTCGGCTGCTCGGGACGGGGACCGACCAGGGACATGTCGCCGCGAAAAACGTTATACAACTGAGGCAGCTCATCGAGATTCGTCCGGCGCAGGAAATCGCCGATCCGGGTGACCCGCGAGTCGCGGCTTCGGGTCCAATGCGCCTCGCCGTCACCCTCCGCATCTGCCCGCATCGAGCGAAACTTGTAGAGACGGAACGAACGTCCATCCAGTCCCGTCCGCACCTGGGAGAAGAACACCGGGCCACGGTCTTCGCGTTGAATCAACCAGGCGATGATCGGGAAAAGCCACGATGTCAGCATTAGAAGCACTGCAGAGCCGAAAAGGTCGAAGGCGCGTTTGACGATCTGATTCCAGCCCTGGAGCGGAATCCGAGTGAGATTGATCAGCGGCAGGCCATCGAGGTCTTCGATTCCGGCACGCATGACGTAGTACTGAAGAACGTCGGGCACCACCTTGATATCCACCAAAAGCTGGCCCGCCCGCCGCACGAGCTTCACAGTACGATAGTGCGCTTCCAATGGGAGAGCGATCATCACCTGATCGACCCGTTCATCGGTAATGACCTGTTCCATCTCGCCGGTCGTGCCGAGCACGGGAACGCCCTGGATGTCACGCCGCTGCCGGCCAGGATCGTCGTCGAGAAAACCGACGACCGAAAACCCGTACTCCTTGTGCAGCTGTAGACGATCGACAACCTTGCGTCCGAGATCGCCAGCGCCGATCACCAGTACCCGCTGCAGATTCCCCCCTGACCTTCTGATGCGTGCGAGGGTATTTCCGATGACCCAACGGGTGAGGCCTACCAGGACGGTGTCGACTCCGGCGAAGATTGCCAGGAAGAGTCGCGAGTAGGTGAAGTCCGGCGGCCGGTAGAAGGTCAGGCCCGCTGTCAGGAGTACGGTCGCCAGAAGCACCGCGACCAGCACCCGCATCGACTCGTCGAAACGCGACCGGATCCGCCGCCTCTGATACAGCCCCTGGAAATAGAAGACCAGCGGGTACAGCACCACCACCACAGGCACGAGGCGCAGGTACATGTTGAACGGCGGCAAACCCTTGGTGACCGGCTGGACCTGGACCTCGAATCGCAGCCAGTAGGCAACGACGACTGCCACCACAGTAGCGAGAATGTCACCCACCAATTGCAGCAGGACCTGGATCTGCCGTCGGCGTTCAATCACTGCGGCGTCTCTCCGAAACCCAGACGATCGAGCAGGAAACCGAAGCGGGTTCGGAACTGCTCGCGCGAGAAGAGGTCGGCGCGGCAGCGGAGCTGGCTTGGGTCCCAGGCACGACCGAGTACGCGGTCCGTAGCTTCCACCAGCGCATCGACCGATGACACCTCGGCGAGCTCGCCTTCGACGCCACCTCGAACAACGTCGGCGGTGCCGGAGTGGGCAAGACCGACAACCGGGGTGCCGCAGGCCAACGCCTCCACCGAGGCCATGCCGAAGTCCTCCACGTTGGGAACCAACAGGGCCGCCGCCCGCCGGTAAGCCTCGCGCAGCTCGTCACGCTCCAGCCAACCGAGGAAACGGACGTCGGACCCGCCGAGGCGGCGCAGAGCCCGCATCCTCGGTCCGGTGCCGACAATTTCCAGGGTTCGACCGAGCTTCCGAGCAACCGCAATCGCGTCCTCCACCCTTTTGTACGGAACCAGAGCGGCAACCGTCAAAAGATTGTCCCCGCGTTCACCACCGGGGGTGAAGTACTCGGTCGCCACAGGTGGTGGAATGACTTCTGCCGTTCTATTCCAGTAGTGCTTGATTCGCCATGCCACCAGGCGCGAGTTAGCGACAAGACGGTCGACGCGAGCCGAGGACACCATGTCCCACTGGCGGAGGCGAGCAAAGCGCATCTCCACAATCGGTCGCAACAATCTCGGGATCGGTTCGAGGTATTGGTTCCTCTGATCCCACACATAGCGCATCGGTGTGTGGACGTAGCTCAGGTGGAAGGCCCCCGGCGGCGGGATCACGCCCTTGGCGACCGCGTGCGAGGTCGAGATCACCAGATCGAAGTCCTGAAAGGCGAAGGACTCGGCAGCAGCCGGCATCAACGGCAGCAGATAACGCCACCGCCGGCCACCAAACGATGGGCCCTGCAACCACGAGGTCTTGATTGGATGTTCTTCGAGAAGCGGCGCGACACTGCCGGCACGGTGCACCAGTGTATAGATGGGCGCCGTGGGAAAGAGGCGCGCAATGTCATAAAGGACCCATTCACCGCCCCGCATGCCGGTCAGCCAATCGTGCACCAGAGCAACCCGCACTCAAACCTCCCCGAGGGCCATACGGTAGACGGCGACCGTCTCCTCCACCATGCGCTCCCAACTCAGGTTCTCGGCCCGCTTCCGCCCTGACTCGATCATCCGCCTTCGCAACGGGTCATCCACCAGAACCCGCTCGATGGCCTCGGCAACCTCGTCCACCTCGAGCGGATTGACCAACCTGGCGCTGCCATCGCCGAGCTCTCGCATCGCACCGAGATTGGAGGTGATCACCGGCAGGCCGGCGCACATCGCTTCGAGCACCGGCAGACCAAAACCCTCGTAGAGCGAAACGTGCAACAGCACCGCGGACACATGGTACAACGCGTACAGGTGGTTGCGGGGGACCCTTCCCAAAAAGCGCACGCGATTTCCGAGACCGAGGCGCTCGGCTCGAATGGCGAGCCGACCTTCAGCGTCGGCGCCACCCAGGAATATCAGTTGACCTGGGACCCGGTGCTGGCGAACAGCCAGGTGATACGCGCGCAATACCATATCGAGATTCTTGTGAGGTTTGTCATTGGCGACCACCAGGATGAGCGGTGAGCGCAGTCCGTAGTGGGCTTTGAGGTTCTCCAGATCTTCTTTGCTCGGGCGTTGAGCGATGCTCGGATCTACGCCGTTGGCGACAACCATCAGCCGTTGGGGGTCTGCGGCAAAGAGGTTGATGAGGTCGCGTCGCGACGAGCGCGAGACGGTGATCACCCGCCGTGCCCGCCGGAGTGCGGATCCGATCATCAGCCGCAGGTAGAGCCTTGCCAGGTGGGGCCGATCGCGTGGCGGATAAAAGAGCTGAATGAGATCGTGCACCGTCACAACCATCGGGCGAGGTATGAGTTGCGGCGCCACGTAATGGGGAAAATGAACCAGATCCACCTGTTCCCGCCACAGGGCCGCCGGGACCTGGACATGCTCGGCAATGCTATAGCCGCGAGCCGAGGTCGTGATGACACGAGCGCCGGGAGCGAGCGACGCCACGCGTTCCTCGTGACCGGAACGGGTCAACACGGTCAGATGGACGTCCGGGCGGGCATCGAGGCCGCGCAGAAGAGCGCGCAGATAGGTACCGATGCCGAAGTCGGTCAATTTCCGCCCATCCAGGGCCAAACGCAATGCCATGCCGCCATTGTAGCGTCGCTATCCATTCCAACTAAATGAAGCCCTCCGAACGTCCACGTCCGTCGACGCAAGTTAAGGGTAAAGAGTCAAGAGTCAAGGTTTAAAAGTGAAGGCGATGACATCAGGAGCCCGCAACCGGACAGGACTTAACTCTTAACTCTTAACTCTTAACTCGCTCCGCTGGCTATACTGATGCCGATGCGAACAGCCCTCGTGATTCCATCCCTCGGTGCACCGCACCTCGAGCGCTGTCTCGACGCGGTTGCCGCCCTCGACCCGGCGCCCGATCTGAAGGTCCTCGTGCTATCGGGAGGAGCGGTCGCACCGGCACGGCCCGGTAGTTTCGACGTGCATCGCCACCGTGATCGGTTGGGTTTCGCGTCGGCGATCAACGCCGGCATCTCCGTCCTGCCCACGGACGTCGAGTCGGTGGCCGTGCTCAACGATGATGCCTTGCCGGACCCGGGGTGGCTCGGAGCCCTCGCCGGCGCCTTTGAACGCGACCCTGAGCTGGCAGCAGTCCAGGGCACCGTAGTGTCTGACGGCCACACAGTGATCGACGGTCGCGGCATTGCATTCGATCGCTGGGGACTGCCGGTGCAGATCGACCGCGGTCTGGCCATCGATGACGATCAGGGTGAGCGGCCGGTCCTCGCAATCTCCGCCACAGCTGGTCTCTATCGCATGGATCCGTTGCACCAGGCAGCCCTGCCTCACTCCAAGATCCTCGACCAACGATTCGACTGCTACCACGAGGACCTCGACCTCGGCCTCCGTCTCTATCGTCTGGGGCGGCGCGCCCTGTGGATCGGCGGCGCGCGCACCGTACATCTCGGCTCTGCCAGCGGTCCCTCGCTGCGCTGGCGCCACCCGTGGTGGGTTCTCGCCAATCGGTGGCGGGCGCTTGCCGGCAATTTGAGCCCATCCGCGTTCGTCGGGGCGCTGCCACGTCTCCTGCGTGGCGAAATCAGAGCCGTCCGCACCCTTGGCCGCAGCAACTGGCGGGCTTTGCCAGCTGCCGCCACGGTCGCAGCCGTCTTTCCTCTGCTTGTCGCCGGCGGCTGGCGACGACAGACTCCGGGGCCACGACTCGACAGGATTCCGGACGTCCCGCCATGAGGGTCCTGGTTCTCACCGACGATCTGGTAGGCCCGTCCATGGCCGGATCCGCTCTCCGCGCCTGGGAGCTGTCGCGGGTCCTTCTCGGCGCCGACCACGAGGTGGTGCTTGGAGCCGCAGCCGGGTCCTCGCATCCCGAGGGACACGGGCCGCCGGTGGTTACAAACCCGCCGTGGCGGTGGGCGGACGCCGTCCTCTCGCCGCCGTGGTGCCTACCGCCGCGGGCTTTTCTCGGCAGCCAACTACTGGTGGTCGACGGCGTCACGCCTCTCCTCGCCGAGCTCTCCGCCAGCCCGTCGACGCCAGAAAACGTGCGCCGGCACCGCACGGCCGGTGCCCGGTTGCCGCTCGTGGCCTCTCGCGCCGACGCGATTCTCGTTGCCGGCGACGAGCAGGCTGGATGGTGGTCAACCCAGCTCGCAGGGCGGATGGACGTGCCTTTGATCCACGTTCCATTCGGCATTCCAGACACAGATCCGGCGACCGACATCGATTCCATCGATGGGGTTCCCGTCGGATGGTCGGTGGTTCTGTGGTGGGGCGGCGTCTGGCCGTGGCTCGATCTCGATTCATTGCTTGCCGCCCGCGCCCGTCTCGGTTCGGCGAAGGTGAGCGTGGTTGTGCCGACTGCGGACCGGCCGGGAAGCCGCACCCACCTGACGACCCACGACCTCGAGGCCGCCGGCGCGCGTCACGGCCTGCAAAGACCGGCCATCGTGGCGCTCGAACACTGGGCCCCGTACGCCGAGCGTCATCGCATTCTCAATCGAAGCGCCGTCCTGGCCGTCCTTCATCGGCCGGGCCCCGAGACGACCCTCAGCTTTCGCACGCGCGCTCTCGACGGAGTGTGGGCCGCGGTGCCCCTCCTTCTCAGTGAAGGTGGGGCCGCCTCCGGCATCGCCAACTCGGAGGGCTGGGGCGCGGTGGTACCGCCCGGCAACGCCAAGCTGATCGCGGCGGCCCTCGACCTCCTGCTCGCCGAGCGTTCGCAGAAACGCTGCCGAGCGGTGTTGACCGAAGCCCGTGACGATTGGCGATGGTCGGTGGTCGCGCAACCGCTCGTGGAGGCCCTGCCCGAGCTTGGTAACGACACCCGAAGAAGCCTGCTGGCGGCCGCTCTGCGCGCTGCGGCAGTCCTCGCCGGACGATCGCCGGAGAGCGTGCCATGACAGGCATCATCCAGGCGGTCGTCGTGCGCTGGCGAGGTGGCGACGAGGTCCGTCGCTGCCTGAGCTCACTGCTCGCCAACGCCGGACCGCGCCTCGCCCGCGTGGTTCTGGTGGACTCGGGATCCGGTGACGGCGGCGCCGAGCGCCTGGCCTCCGGGTTCCCGGACGTCGAGGTCATCGCCCTTGCTGACAACCTCGGTTTCGCGTACGCGGCCGACCGCGGCGCCGGAGAGGGCGCGGAACCGTTGCTGCTGCTCCTCAACCCCGATATCGAGGTTGAAGCAGGCGCTGTGAATTCGATGGTCGATCTTCTCGAAGACCGCACTCGAGCCGCAGGTGTGGTGCCGTTGCTGGAGGGCTTCGACGGCAGCTCACAACACCAGTGGCAGCTTCGGCGCCTCCCGAGCGCAGCACGGCTTGCCTTCGGTCTGTCCGGTGCGCCGGCGTTTTCGTCACCACCGGAGACTCCCGTCGATGCTCCACAGCCGGCTGCCGCCGCGTGGTTGGTGCGCCGCACCGTGTGGGAGGCTTTGGGCGGCCTCGATCCCACCTTCGAGCCCGCATGGTGGGAGGATGTGGACTTCTGTGCTCGCCTCCGGGATCGTCTCGGAGACCCCGGGTTTCCCGCCGACGAGGGCTTCGTCGTCGAGCCCGCCGCGCGTCTCCGCCACGGTGGCGGATCGAGCGTTGCCGCCCTCGGCCGCGAGGCCTTCTTCACCGCCTACTACACCAACCTCCTGCGCTACACCGCCCGCCACCATCCTGGTCGGTTGGGCCTCATCCGCAAGGGCCTTCAAATCAGCCTGGCTGTGCGGATGTTCCTCCGTCCCGACCAAAAAAAGGCGCTCCGCGCAGCTTTGAAGGCAACCGCTACGAACCCGCGTACCCCATAATCTGACAGCTGACTGCACGGTTTCTTCGTTTCCGTACCCGTTCCCGTACCCGTTCCCGACTCGATCTGCTGGAAAATCAGACGCAGCCCATCGACGAGCCTGTTGATTGGCATGCCTCTGGGGCTGTTCTCGTGTCATCGGGTGCGATTGCCCTACGGCTCAGTCCGATCTTCAACAACAAAACGGTCAAGAACCACGGCCCCATGGGGAGGAGAGCGCAAGGTGATGCTGAGGCGGTGGCGGCCCTCCCCCGGCGGTGGTGGCATCTGAAGGCTCTCGGTGGCCCGTTTGCCGCTCCAGGGAACCAATACCGGCTCTTTCTCGTCCCACCGGATCTCGAACTGTGCCCCCTGCCGGGCCGTTCCGAGGAGCCAGCCCTCGAGCACGACCCCGGCACCCCTGCGCAAATTGAACGGCACCGTCACGCGATTCCCGTCATTGAGACGCCAGCCACGCCGGTGGCTGTAGCGAGCGACCGTGCCGGCCGGTGGCACCGCACTGCCACCACTTCTGCGAACCTGCGGCGCCTCCGCTTCGACGACGCGATCCGGGCGCAGACCGAGGTTCAGCACCAACATCGCCGCAGCCACCAACCACAGAGCGATCCAACCACGCCCGAGAAACGCCGCTGCGCCTGCTCTCCTCTTGGCGATCCACACCGCCAGCACCACCAGGACCGCCATCACCGCCGGCACCCACAGGGTCGCCGTGTCGACGACCAGAAATGACGGGAAGAAGCTGCGTCCATCGGCTGCAAATCGACGAGACAGGGCGTCGGCCAGCCAGTAGCCGCCGTCACCCGGGTTGACGGACAGATGGGGTCGAGTGACCAGGACCCACCAGGCGACGACCGACGGCGGCAGAAGAACCTGCAACAGTCGCCGCCACCGCAACGGCCCGGCAAGCACCAGGCCGCCGGCGAGAGCGAAGGCCGGCAGCATCGGCACCAGATAGCGCGCCGGCGGCGCGCCGCCGCCGTACCATTCGGTGGAATGCAGCAGTGCTGCAACCGTGAGTCCACAGCCGACCAGCATCGAGCGCTCTCCCGGCCCACCTCGCTTCCACAGCAGGATCACACCGGCGAGGGCTGCGACGAGCAATGGCGCGGTGAAAATGAGACCACCGGCTGCGTCAAAGATGAGTCCGCCGACAACTCGCGCTGAAAGGGCGGGATCGGTCGGTATGAGGTGGTGGAGCCGGCGGTAGGGCCCGAAGGGGTGACCCATGGTGAGCCAACCAACAGCAAGCGCAACCCCCGATGCCAGCGCGAGAGCAAACAGGCCTCGCAACGGACGCCGCCGCAGCCACGCCGCAGCAGCAATTGGCAGGGTCAGCAGGCCGAGCCGGGTCTTGACCGCCGCCGCGACCACCGCCACCGCGAGAGCCAGCCACTTGCCGCCCCGCGATCGGGCCGCCAAAACCAGCAGCGCCGCAACCGCCAGCGCACCCGGCAGCTCTGGCCAGATCTGGGTCGAAAAGGTGACGAGCGGATAGGTCAAGGCCAGCGCCAACACCAGCACTCCGACCGATGCCTCATGCAAACCGAGATCGCGCGATCGTCTGGCGATGAGGACCGCCACCGCAGCGCCCATCAGCGCCAACAAAACCAGAGCGCCGGCCCGACCCGCCACCACATAGCCGGGCAGCAGGATGAGACCGAGGGCCGGTGAATGAAAGAGCGGCCGCCCGGGGGCATAGAGCTGGTTCTGGGGGTGGCGCTCGAGGTCGAGATCGTCGCCGATATCGAGATCCCGGTCACCGGCCAGTGACTCCATTATCACCAGATGGAAAGGCTCGTCGCCATAGAGGGGTGGCGTCAGATGGGGGGTCGCGAGGGCGAGCGGCACCACCACCGCAGCAACGGTCACGAACACCCTTCGCCGCCGCAGCCAGATTCGCGCCGCTGGCAGCCACGCCGCGAGGAGGGCCGCCAAGGCGAGATCAATCGCCCGCCGCTCGCCAAGGAGGCGCAGAGGCTCCACCGACGATCCTGCAACCAGCGAACCAAGGACCAGCAGCATCCATGGCAGACCGCCGACGCTGGCGCGCCAGGTACCCGAGGCGATCTGGATCACCGCGACAACCACTGCTGCAGCCAGCAACCAGCTTGGCAACATCCAATCACGAGGTGGGGTCGCACGCACCGCACCGATGGTCTCCACCCGTACCTTTACCTCGCCCGGAAGTTCCGGGTGTCGAAAGAGCATCGGCTTTTCGCCCTCCGGGACCACGAAATGGCTTCGAGCCGTCGCTCGCCACCGCGTTCCAGCGCCCAGTCCATGCGGCCGCCACACGGTGCTTTGATCCGACGATCCGGCGAGAATCACATGGTCGTTACCGGCGAATCGCAGGACCGCCAGCGGCGCATCTACGGCAAGACTCTCGTTGTTCTCGACATCGAGATCGACGACGTATTCGCCACCGGTGCCGGCCGACATCGTGAGCTCCCCGAGCTCAGGGGTCAGAACGAACGCGCGTTGCTCCGGCGCTGGGACCCGCACGGGAACGACGAACAAGGCTGCGGCGAGCCACACCGCTCCGGCCACGCCCGGTCGCAACCGCGGGGTGACCGCCAGCGCTGCGATCACAATCGCCCGCGCCAACCAGCCGTGATCCGGGAAGAGATTCGACACACCCAGACCCGGCCACGAGGCGAGGGCAGCGGCGAACAGCGCCACGGCGCCCAAACCCGGCAGCCATCCGAGGACTGTTTGGTCGCGGTCGCGGTAGCCCACTGTGACGCCAAGGGCCACGCTCGCCAGCACCACCACTCCGGCGGCCAGCGGCCAACTCTGCCACGGAAGCACGGCGCCTAGGAAAGCGGACAGCTCGGCAGCCCGCCGGCCCCAGCATCGAACCGCCACCCACGGAAGGAGCGCGGCGACCGCGATCGACAAGGCCACTGGAAGAGCGCTGAAACCGCTCAGCCCGAGACCCACCGCGGCTCGCGCCGCCAATCCCAATAGGACAGCGAAAACGGGCAGGCGGCGCTCCGGAACGCGCTCCCAGGCCGCGGCTGCGGCCGCCCAGATCGCGAGCAGAAGCAGTGGCGGCAGCACCATATGGCGCATCGTGGCGCCACCGACCATGGTCATTGCAAAGGCCACCGGCACCAGCGTCGCCTCGGCCAGACGCCTGCGAACAACGGTCACCGCCCACCACCCGGAGGGAACGAAGACCAGCGCCACCGACATCGAGGCCAGGATTGCCTCGGGCCATGGCATGGCGTCGAGGACGCACAGCACCGTTGCGAGGAGTGCAAACCCCACGGTCGAGGCGCAAGCAGCGACGCGCTGAGAGTTCATCGATCCCATGGGAGCTTTCCCGGATTCACTTTCGGCATCCCAGTGAGTATACCGACCGGATCTGCCAGCCATCACAGGTGGTAAAGGGTTATGGGTGAAGGGTTAAGAGTGAAGATCGAAGGATGTTGACACCTTAACTCTTTACTCTTAACTCTTTACCCTTGAATCTCGGCGTAGCATGTTGTTCCCTCCACCCTACCCACCGGTGGCTCTGAAGACAGGCGGCGCAACTACCATTGGGCATGGCTGGAGGAGAACGGAATCGCATTCTGCACCTGGCGACGCCGGAAACGGCGGTGATGGTGTTCCTCCTGGTTGTGGTGCTGCGGGTCGCCTCACCGGTCTTGGCTCTGGCGGTCGGCAGCACACGCCTCCCCCAGTGGGACATGGCCAAGTCCGGCGTCAGTGGCCTCCGCTTGGCGAGGGCCGTGCAGGACATCGACCCTCTTGCATTCCTCCGTCACCTCAACGGTCTCGACGTGTGGCCGCCCGTCTTTCCGCTCCTCGAGACCCCGGTCTTCCTCTTCGTCGGCCCCGGCTACGCGAGCGCCAGGGGGCTGGTCGCCGCGCTCTTCGGGGCAGCAATTATCGCCGCGTTCTGGAGCGGGCTGCAGAGCCACCACCGCTTTGGCCTCACCGTCGGCGCCCTCGCTGCGGCACTCGTTGCCACCAGTCCGATGGCCCAGGTCCTCGCGACCATCGTGATGCTCGAAATACCCGGGACCCTGCTTCTGCTGCTCGCTGTGGGCTTGTATTTACGGTCGCTGGAAACAGGCCGCGCCCGTGACTTCACCCTCGCGTGCGTCGCCGCCACCGGGCTCTTCTTTTGCAAGTTCAATTACGGTCTCATCTGGATACTGCCGATGATGGCCAATGAGGTGCTGCGGGCCCACGGACCGTCGGGCCTTCAGCCGTCAGAATCGTTGAATCGCCTCAGAACGGCTCTCAGGCGACCGTGGCCGGCACTGCTGGCCGCTGGCCTGCTGATCGCAGTAGTCATCGAGATTGCGGGGCCATGGCATTTCTCGGTTGGCGGCAAGGCGGTGAGCGTGAGCTCGGCGGGACCTTTTCTCTACGCCCTCTACGCCTTGACCCTCGTTGGATGGCTTTTCCGGCCGCGACGCAGCCTCCAAATGGCCAGACAGCTGCTCGCGCACTCCGATTCTCGCGTTCGCTCGATGCTCGTTGCCATCGCCATCCCGGTCGCGCTGTGGATGGTGGTGCCGTCGCACACCATCAACTTCGTGACGTTTCTCGTCAACCGCTCCGCCGGACCCCCGGTCCTGAGCGTCGAGAGCCTCCTCTTTTATCCCCGGGTCTTCGTGGGCGAATACTCTCCATCTCCAGCTGTCGGGATCGTCGTCCTCTTGTCGGCCGCCTTCGCCCTCCGCCGACTGCGCGGCAGGGACGAAGCCGGCCGGGTATTGGCGCTCGCCCTTCTATTCTCGACAATCGCTGCCGTCGCCCATCCCTACAAGCAGCCACGTTTCTTCTTTCTCACCGCGACACTGCTGTGGTTTGCCGGATCGCGGGAGGCGGTCAAGGTCTTGGTGTGGGCAATGCATCGTTTGAGAGAGAGCGCGCAGCGTCGGGTCGCCGCGACGCTGGCCGGCGTGGTCCTGCTCGCGGCAGCAACCGCCGCGGTGGACGCCGACCACCTGCAGCGAAGCCACCGCAGACACACCGTGGACGCCTCCTCCGCCGAGGTGCTCGACGCCATCACCGACCGAGCCGCCGCGGTTCAAACCTCGGCCCTTCTCGGCACGTGGAACCACCTCAGCCCCTGGTTGGTGGAGTGGAGCTGCCTCCAACGTGGACCATCGGTGGATCCGGGTCAGGTGCCGCGAGAGCCGACAGGTCGTGCGCGACGCGGCAACGTCCTCGGGTGGCTCGCCGCCGACCCTCCCGACCTGGTAATGGTTCTGTCAGCACATCCCGATGCGGCTCCGCGCACCGGCTTCATTGATGAAACCCGTTGGCTCAAGCCGGTGCGGAGGCCACTGGCCCGCGATCCGCGTTTCGATCTCGTCTCGCGGGAGGACTTTCCAACAGCCCCCTACCGGTTGGAGAGCTTTCAACCGACTCGCACCGGCGCTCAACCTGTGCCAAGATGACGCTGTGAGCGCACAACACTCGTACGCGGTGGTCATCGTCACCCATGACCACGCAGAGACCCTCGCCGCATGTCTGGGGGCGGTGGAAGGTCTCGAGCCGGCTCCGGCGCGGGTGGTGGTGATCGATAACGCCTCTACCGACGGATCGGCCGAAATCGCAGAAAAACGTCCTGGCGATCTGGCCACGACCATCGTCCGCGAGGAACGGAACACCGGCTTTGCGGCTGCCTCGAATCGCGGCATCGCCGCCACCTCCGAGCCGTGGATCCTGCTCCTCAACCCGGACTGCGCACCGCGGCCGGATCTCGCGCGAAGACTCCTCGATGCAGTTGCAGGACACCCGAAAGCGGCACGCATCGGAGCCGTCAGCCCCAAGCTGCTACGCGCCGAAGGGCCCGACATCGAGGCGCGGCCGATCATCGACGCGGTGGGAATGGTCGTGACCTGTTCGGGACGTCATTTCGACCGCGGAGCCGGGACCGACGATGACGGTACCTACGACCGGCCGGCGTGGGTCTTTGGCGGCACTGCCGCCGCGATACTCCTGCGACGCGAGGCCCTCGACGACGTCGCCTACCCCGACACCGAGTTCTTTGCCGAGTCCTTCTTCGCCTACCGGGAGGACGCCGAGCTTGCCTGGCGTCTGCAGCTGCGCGGCTGGCAGTGTCTCTACGCGCCATCAGCGGTCGCGGCCCACCGTCGTGGCTTCCGGCCCGAGGAAGGTCGGCACGGTCACGTGGCGATCAACCGCTACTCGGTACGCAACCGCTTCCTGCTGCGCCGCCACTGCGCAGACCTCTGGTGGCACCTGCGCTGCTTCCCGTGGTGGCTGCTGCGCGATCTCCTGGTGGTGGGCGCCTGTCTGACGGTGGAGCGCGCCTCGCTGCCCGCCCTGGGCGACGTCCGGCGCCTGCGCAGCGATTCCCGCCGCCGGCGCAGCTGGGTCCTCGGCCGGCGCACCGCGACGCCCCGACAGATCACCCGTTGGTTCCGTAGACGAGGACGGGTGGAGGAGGTCGAAGGGCCGTGAAGCTCGCGATCATCGGTACCCGCGGGGTGCCCGCGAATTACGGCGGCTTTGAAACATTCGCCGAGGAGCTTGGTGCGCGTCTTGCCGCCCGCGGTCACCAGGTGACGATTTACGGGCGGCGCGGTTTCATCGACCCGACGCTCGGCGAGCACAGGGGAATGCATTTGGTGGTCCTACCGGCGTTGCGCAGCAAGCACCTGGAAACCGTCTC
>Ga0316193_10000479_pt1 | contig 24872 bp, 21 predicted proteins | sample MerIslsedime2_MG_FD_207735 | JGI IMG/M metagenome (GOLD analysis project Ga0316193, IMG submission 207735) | Coastal sediment microbial communities from Maine, United States - Merrow Island sediment 2 | ecosystem: Environmental > Aquatic > Marine > Coastal > Sediment | place: USA: Maine... | reverse complement strand
TTCCGATGCGCGGAAACTAAGTTATACTATGTTAAACCCTGTTAAAAATCGGCGTTACACCGATCATATTGTCGAACAGCTCAAGGAATATATCCTTAACCAGAAGTTGAGCCCGGGCGAACGGCTGCCATCTGAAGCAAAACTTTGCGAAACATTCGATGTCAGCCCCGGGACCATTCGAGAAGCCTTTCACATGCTTGAACACGACGGTGTGGTAAACATCAAAAAGGGACCTGGCGGTGGCCTTTTTGTCAGTGAAGGAAATTTCTATCATGTGATCGAGTCTATCTTTTATGCCCTGCGCTGGGAGCAGATCTCATTTGAATCCCTCATGGAAACGCGAAAGGTGCTGGAGGACCGAATCGCACGCCTGGCAGCCAGCCGGTCGACAAAAGACGATATCACTGAAATCGGTGTAATACTGAAAAAAATGGAAACGTCCGACATCAACCATGCCCAGTTCGTGCAGTATGACACAGATTTTCATGTCTGCCTAGCCAAAGTCGCTCGGAACAAAATTTTAGAGATGTTCATGGTCGCTGTAAAGGAGCTGCACAACCGTGTCGTGGATTACGAAGCCCTGTACGATGAACTCTTTCCTGTGGCTATTCGCTTTCACCGCGATATTTATGCAGCGGTTGCTGAAAAGGAGCCAGAAAAAGCAGCTGCCGCGATGGCGGCGCACCTTGAATACTTTGAGGAGCACTACCTGAAAAACACCCGCAATGTATGATGACAATCAAAAAGGAGGTATCCCAATGAAAAGAAAGCTGACGATTCTGATTTTGGCTGTATTCGTCACGGTGGTAGCTGTGGTATCGAGCACTTCGGCTGCGGATAAGGTCTTTACGATCCGCATCGGTAACGTGACCCCGCCCAACAACCCGCTGCACCAGGCATTTGAAAAGATGGCCGCCGAAATGAATGAGAAATCCGACGGCCGCATCAAGGCCACCGCTTACCCCAGTGGGCAACTGGGCAATTTGCGCTCGATGACCGAGTCGGTTCAAATGGGAACCCTGGAAATGGCGACCCAAAGCGCAGGCGGACTGGCGGCTTTCTATCCGGCCATGGGTGTGCTGGAGATGCCTTTTGCCTACCGCAGCCACGAGCACGTATACAAGGTGGTGGACGGACCGATCGGACAGGAGCTGAATGAAAAATTCAGAGAAAAAACCGGCATCCGAATAGTCTCATATTTTATGAATCTTTACCGTCACGTGACCAACAATGTCCGCCCCATTATGACACCGGATGATCTCAAAGGCCTTAAAATTAGGGTTCCGGAAACGCCCACCGTGAAGATGGCTATTGAGGCGGCCGGCGGAAATCCAGTTCCCATGGTGTGGGGTGAAGTCTACCCCGCCCTCCAGAACAAAACGGTCGACGGGCAGGAAAATCCGATTGTTATCATCTGGGCGTCTAAAATTTATGAAGTGCAGAAGTACCTCTCGTTGACCGGACATATCTATTCACCAACGCTGATTATGATCAACGACCGATTTTTCCAAAGCATGCCGACCGACCTGCAGGAGATTGTCGTCACCGCGGCAAAGAACGCAGCGGCCTGGAACCGCCAGGAACTCGAGAAAATGGAGGCTGGTCTGCTGGTCAAGCTGAAAGAGAAGGGGTTGGAAATCAACGAGGTGAATCAGGAACCTTTCCGCAAAATGATGACCTCTGCATGGGATCAACTGCTCGAAAAAGCCCCCGAAACCAAGGTATATCTAGAGCAGATTGAAAAAACCCAATAGGGGAGGAGCGCCCGGGGACAGCGCTCATTCATCCTAACCGCGTAAGGGGATTTGGATTGTCCAAACTCAGCAGAATAAGCGAACTCGCTGACAAGGGCCTGGATAGCGTCAACGCACTGTTGCTGGCCGTGATGGTTATGGCCATTTTTCTACAGGTCGTGGCTCGCTATGTGTTCAATCACGCCCTGTCTTGGCCGGAAGAGCTGGGACGTTTTTTGTTTGCCTGGATTGTCTTTCTGGCCATCGTGTCGGTTATGCGGGCCGATGAGATGTTGTCCCTGGAGCTGCTGTATCGCTGGATTCCGAAAAAAATTGGTCAAATCTTGAAGCTGATTATTTCGATAGCCTGCTTTGGATTTTTACTTGTCATCTTAAAGGGTGGTTTTGAGCTCATGATCCGGCAGAGTTCGCAAATTTCTATTGCACTGGAAATGCCGATGGGGGTTGTCTATATGGTTATCCCCATCGGTACGTTCCTGATGACCGTTGCCTTGCTGATAAAAATTGCCGCTCAAATTCGTGAGCTTTTTGCCCACAGCACAGATATCAAAGAGGAGCTGAATACCTGATGGCCTCTCTGCTGTTCATTGCGCTGCTGCTTTTTCTCCTCTTTTTGGGTGTCCCGATCGCTTTCGCCCTCGGATTGGTGGGGCTTATCATTGCCCTTATTAAGGGGATTTTTAATCCCATCATCATCCCTCACATCATGTACGCCCAGGGTATCGATTCCTTTCCGCTGCTGGCAGTGCCTTTTTTCATTCTGGCAGGCACCATAATGGAAAAAGGCGGCATTTCACAGCGCCTGGTGGATTTTGCCCAGTTAATCGTAGGCCGTATCCGCGGCGGTTTGGCCCAAGTCTCGGTGCTGACCGGTATGTTTTTTGGCGGCATATCCGGCAGTGCCGTGGCCGACGCCGCCGCGGTCGGATCAGTGCTTATCCCTGCAATGAAGAGCAAAAATTATGACCCGGGGTTTTCAGCCGCCCTGACGGCCGCATCCGGTGCCATGGGACCCATCATACCGCCGAGCATCCCGATGGTTATCTATGCCGTTATTGCGAATACTTCGGTGGCCAGTCTCTTTTTAGGCGGAATTGTTCCGGGTTTGCTTTTTGGTCTGGTGCTGATGCTGTACTCCTATGTTTATGCCAAAAAACATCGTTACCCGCGCGAAGATGTTTCGTTCACCCTGCAAACATTCTGGCGGGTATTTCAACGGGCCATCCTTCCGTTGCTGATGCCGGTAATTATTGTCGGCGGTATTTTTTCAGGCATCTTCACCGCAACAGAATCGGCGGTGGTCGCCGTTATTTATTCGTTTATGATTTCAGTGTTTTTATACCGGAAGCTGACTCTGAAAAGTATTCCCGGCATTCTGGCGGATGCCGCCAAATCGACAGCATCCATCATGTACATCATCGGATTGGCCACCTTCCTAAGCTGGGTGATCACCAGTGAACAGATTCCACAACAGGTTGCCCAAGTTTTTTTCACCATTTCCGATCGGCCGTGGGTCATTGTCATTTTGCTCAACATTCTCATTTTGATGCTGGGCTGCTTCATTGACCCTGTGTCCATACTCATTTTGATGAGCCCCATCGCGCTGCCGATTGTTCAGAAGATTGGTATGGATCCGGTACATTTTGGGGTAATCATTACAGTTAACATCTGTATCGGATCGCTAACGCCACCGGTGGGTACGCTGCTCTTTGTGACCAGTCGCATCGGCAACGTAAATTTTTTCGATATCTCTAAAGCTATCATCCCGATGGTCATATTGGTAATAGGCATTTTGTTTCTCATTTCGCTCGTGCCGGACACCGTGATGTATCTTCCCCGGTTGTTAAGCCCGGGTAGATAGTTCAGAAATCGTAATTTTCATACGGAGGTAAATCATGCAGGAACCTTGGAACGAAGATCGAAAATGGCGTGTTAGCCCTGCCAATTTTCACCCGGAGGTGCAAGCCCGGTATCAATTTCCCGCCAAATTAGAAATATTGGATACGACTCTGAGAGACGGCGAACAACAACCTGGGTTGTTTATATCACCCGAAGACCGCCTTCGCCTGGTCAAGCAACTGGATTCCATAGGCATTCAGCGTATCGAAGCCGGAAACCCCTCCATATCCAAACAGGACGCGGATTCTGTAAAAGCTATTTGCGAGGTGGGCTTAAAAGCCAAGATATATGTATTCAGCCGGGCGATGGTTGCCGACGCGGAATTGGCCAAATGGTGCGGGGTGGATGGTGTATTGATGGAAATCCCGGCCAGTGAGCACCTTTTAAAATATGGCAAAAAGTGGTCAGTTGACCGCGCAATAAAAGCCGCGGTGGAGGGAACCCTAGCGGCAAAGGAGCTTGGATTGACTGTATCTTTTTTCCCGGCGGATTCCTCCCGAATGGACATTGAAGCCCTGCTCGATATGGTCGACCAGGTAAAAACCGAAGGGCATATGGATTCTCTGGTACTGGTGGATACGTTTGGGTGCTATACCCCCCCGGCGGCAGCCTATACCGTAAAACGCCTGAAAAAGCGGTTTCCGGATCTTCCGGTGGAAGCCCATTTCCATGAAGATTTTGATATGGGTGTTGCCAATACCATTGCCGCCTTTTCCGCAGGCGCTGATGTCGCGCATACGACGGTCAATGGTGTTGGGGAACGCGCCGGCAGTGTTCCCTATGAGCCGCTGGTCTTGTCTCTTAAGCTGTTATACGGGCAGGATACCGGTATCGACGTGAGCCGTCTCGTTGAGACATCTAAAATGCTTCGGGAGATGGTTAAACAGGACGTGCATCCCCATAAAGCCGTGGTTGGTGACCGCATTTTTACCTATGAAACCGGTTTGCCGTGGTCTTTATGGAAAAATTGCCGAGACGAAAATCCTACGGCCATGTTCTCATGTATGTGGCAGGTGACCGGCCATTCCGGCCCGGCAATTGTCCTGGGGAAGAAAAGCGGCAAGGATAATGTCGCCGACTACCTCAATCAACTGGGCTTGACCGCCGATGCCGACCAATCGGCCCAAATATTGGAAGGGGTCAAAAACAAAGCCTATGAGGTAAAACGCTCGTTGCAAAAAGCGGAATTTATCCAAATCCACAAAGAGGTTACATCCCCTTAGGCCCTTAACGGGTTTTATCTGATAACATGTTGTAAGAAAATTGAGGTTTCAGGTGTCGGGTGTTAGGAAAAATAATATGTTAAATACTGAAACCTGACACCCGACACCTGAAACCGATATAAATTATCGGCGTGCTTGCTGCCCTTCAGTGGCCACTATTTGTAGGCATCGTCTCGGAAAGAGCTTTGGCCCTTATAAATTTATTTTTGTGCATTTTGTGCAAAATATTGTATCGGGATATTTTCGCTATCTTCAATATTCAATTCCGGCTTGTCCGGGTTAGGGTTCACGCATAAATAAGTTCACAATTTTAGGCGTTGAGTCGCCTTAAGGAGCCATTTATGACAACTGATCTGCCGTTTCCCATCAACCGCCTGTCCCCTGTTTCCGACCCGACCAAAAGCTCCCCCATCCGAAAGGTCATGAAGATGATTGAACAATCCAATGACCTAATCAGCCTGGCAGCCGGTGAAGCAAAGTTCTCTCCCCCGCCGGAACTTATAGAAGCCGCGTGCACTGCCATGAAAACGGGCAAGAACGTTTATACCTCCACTGCCGGCATACCATCGATACGAGCCGCCCTGAGCCAATTCGTTGAGTCCCAGTTCGGAGCCAGGATAAATCCGGAGACCAATATCCTGCTCACAGTTGGCGGCATGGAAGCGATTTACCTGGCGGCACGGGTATTATTGAAAACTGGAGATAAGGTTCTCCTCCCTGATCCCGGCTGGGGAGTTATGATACCCGTAATCGAAAAATGTGGTGCACGGGCTGAATTTTATCCTCAAGTTGAAACGCAGACCTGGACAATTGATCACTCAAAGATACTGGAACGGATGGATGCGCAGACAAAACTGATCGTCATCAATTTACCATCCAATCCAACCGGCGCAATGCTGAGTCAGGACGGTTTTGCTAAAGTAGTGGAAAAAGCGCGTGAAATGGGCATTTTTGTGATGTCCGACGAGGTATATCATAATTTCGTCTTTGACGGGTGTCACGTGAGTGCCCTTCAATTTGATACCCTGGATAACTTGATCGTGATCAACAGCTTTTCCAAAACCTACGCTGTCACGGGATGGCGAATCGGTTATGTTATTGCCCACGAATGGATCATTCAACAGATGGTCATGTATAAAGAGAGCACCTCATTATGCTCATTTTCCATTGGGCAGTGGGCACTGGCGGATTATATCAACTCAAGTCAAAACTATCTGGATGAGGTGGCGGATCTTTGCCGCCGAAATATGGAAATGATCGTTCAGCGCCTTAGCGCTATCCCCGGCGTCCATTGCTCGCCGGCTCAGGGGGGATTTTATTTGTTTCCTGATTTTTCAAAAATCGAACCCTCCTCAGAGAAAATTTTTGCCCGCTTGCTGGAGCATGGCGTTGCCGTTATCCCCGGAAAATTTTTTGGATCTCAAGGCGAAGGCCGGGTAAGAATTATGTTCGCCGCCGACACCGAGTACATCGATAAAGCCGTAGGACGAATAGAAGCCGCCTTTATGTAATTGAATCTCTGATATTTTACCAATCGTCGTTTGAATATCCGTAAACCTGATTGAGGGAACAATAAACAGAGTATGAGGCAAAAAAGTATTTAAGCTCAATTCATTTTCTGGTTTGGTTTCAACTCATGCTTCTTATGGAACCACACCGTGTCTTTAGACCCAGAAAGGAGGATTTATGCCAAGCTCAAGGGGTAGTCGATTTAGTTATTTCGTATTGTTTGCATGTGTCGCATTAATGCTTTTCGCAACCACCTCCATTGCCGGACCCACAAAAATCGCAATTGCCAATTTCGGCGAGCACCCGGTACTTAACGATGTTATCAGCGGTATCAAAGAAGGCCTTGCAACAGCCGGGTACACTGAAGGTAGTAATGTCGAATTTGTAGAAAGCCATACGAATTTTGATGCCACGCTTGTACCTCAAATGATCAGTAAACTCCTGGCCGATAAGCCTGATCTTATGATCTCCATCACCACACCGGTCTCGCAGACCGCCAAGAAAGCCTTGCAGGGCACTGGTATTCCGTTGGTATTTAGTACGGTTACGGATCCGGTCGCAGCCAAGCTCACACCGTCATGGGATAGCGGTGATAAGAATGTCACCGGCGTATCCGATCTTCAGGACATGGAAGCTGTTTTCGCGTTTATCCGCAAACTACTTCCTGAGGCCAAGAGCGTGGGTTTCCCCTATAACCCGGGAGAAGATAATGATGTCGCTTTGCTTGAGAAAGTAAAAACCCTGGCACCGAAAAGCGGCTTTACGGTTGTGGCAGTCGGCGTCGACAATCCCAATGACATTCCCGTCAGGATACAATTTCTCCGAAAGAAGGTGGATGTCATCTACGTTTCCGGCTCCAATTTGCTGCAAAGTGCGGCACCGGCCATTGCATCCACCGCCCAGCAGATGGGAGTGCCCACCATCAGTGTGAACCTGGATCACGTTGAAAAAGGCTTTTTTCTGGCCGCCTTTGCCGTGGACTATCATAAAATCGGTGTCAAAACCGGCGAAGTAGCGGCTCAAGTTCTAAAGGGGAAAAAACCTGTCGAGATGCCTCCCTATAAGTTGTCCTATGAGGAGCATGTTCCCATGATCAACAGGCAAATGTTGAAAAAACTCAACTTACCCCTGCCCGATGCGCTTAAAGCATGTGATTGTTTTGTTAGCCAATAATCGTGTCCACATATAGTTTTAACCCAGTGAACCGCTCATTTCAACGGTCCACATAACGCAAACAGTCTGATTCATGCTATCTGTATCGAACGCTACGAAAATCTTTTTTGCCGGCATGCCGGATGAAAAAAAAGCTCTGGCCGATGTGAATCTGGTTCTGAGAAAATGCGAATTTTGTATCGTCATCGGCAGCAACGGCGCCGGCAAGAGCAGTCTTTTGAACGCCATTGCCGGCAAGCTTTTACTCGATACCGGCAAGATCGCCATCGCCAAAAAGGATGTTACCCATCTCTCGGTGCATAAACGGGCACAACACCTCGCCCGGGTGTTCCAGGACCCCCTTGCCGGTACCGCCGCCAGTATGACCGTCGCTGAAAACCTATTGCTGGCCGATCTGCGTGGGAAGCGTAAACACTTTTCTCCTGGATTAACAAAAAAGCGACGCCGGCAGTATGAGGAAAAATTATCGATTCTGGGCCTTGGTTTGGAGGAGCGGCTGAATACACCCGTAGAACTATTATCAGGTGGACAGCGACAATCCCTGGCACTGATAATGGCAGTATCCAATTCCCCCCAAATACTGCTGCTGGACGAACATACCGCAGCATTGGATCCGCTTACGGCCGATATTGTCATGAATGCCACAATAAGAACCGTGGAACGATTTGGTTTGACAACCCTCATGGTCACCCATAATATGCAGCACGCTGTGGATTACGGGACCCGCATCGTCATGATGAGCTCGGGCAAGATCAAGTTGGAGATTGCAGGCGAACAGAAAACCGGCATCACCGTGGGGGATCTGGTTTCACAATTTTCGGTTAAAAACGATAAGGTGCTGCTTCAGGAATGCCGTGTTTGATATTATCTTACCCATATTAGAAAGCTATTTCGCACTCATTCCGGTAACCTTGGCCCAGAGTTTGATCCTGAGTTTTGTGGTCCTGGGCATCATGCTCCCTTTTCGTATTTTAAGTTTTCCGGACCTGACCAGTGAGGGGGCATATCCATTTGGCGGCTGCGTTTGTGCGGTGCTTATAAGCAACGGCATGGATCCGGTTGTGGCGATCATCGTGGCCATGGGTTGCGGATTTATTGCGGGCTGCAGCACCGCATTCATCCACTTGCGGTTTGGTATAAACACATTGCTCGCCGGTATTTTGATTCTGACCATGCTCTATAGCATTAACCTGCGCATCATGGGACGCTCAAATATGTCAATCCTGGGGTCCGAATCTATTTATTCACTGATCAATCCATTAAATCCCAATTCCTATGGTGTAAAGATTGGTCTGGTCGGGATCGCCGTCATCGTGATCCTCGTGGTCCTAAAACTCTTTTTCAGCACCGAACATGGTATCACTTTTCGGGCTGTCGGGGCCAATGCTGAAATGTCCGAAGCCCAGGGAATCAACGTCTGGCGGATTACCATCATCGGTGTGGGGGCGGCCAGCGCCTTTTCCGCATTGGCTGGAGCGCTGATGATCCAGTCCCAAGGTTTTGCCGACGTCAATATGGGATTCGGTATCCTCATCAATGGATTGGCCTCCCTGATTATCGGTGAAGCCATTACCGGCCGGAATACTGTCTGGAAACAATTGCTGGCCCCATTTCTGGGTGCTCTTACCTACTACCAGCTTGTCTCATTATGTCTGGCGGCCGGCCTGCCTCCGCCTGATCTCAAATTTGCCACTGGTTTTTTTGTACTTTTGATGCTGGCCTTACCAAGCTTGAAACGGAAAGGGATGTTGCCCGAACGGGTTAAAATTCGTGAATAATCCATACAAATAAAAAGGAGGAACGGTTATGGGATTTAAAGCGCAAAAGTTAACGCAGTTGACAATTTTCACTACTCTTATCATTGTTATGTTCTCCGGATCGGCCTTAGCTGAAACCTATACCATGAAGTTAGGTATCGTTACCCAGAATGATCCAATCCATGTCTACATCCAGGAATTCAAAAAACGCATCGAAGCCAAAACCAACGAGCGTATCAAGGCGGAACTGTACCCCGGTGCCCAGTTGGGCGGAACCCCGCGGTTGATCGAAGGGATCCAGCTTGGCACCATCGAAATGATCTTGTTGCCGCCGGGTTTCTTCAAAGGTGTTAATTCGGCATTTCAGGCCACCGATGCCCCCGGTTTGTTTAACAGTATCGATCATGCCCATGCCAGTTTGACGGATCCTTCATTTCGGGATCCATTTCTCGAGGTCGGCGAAAACAAAGGCATTGTGGGCGTCAGTCTCTGGGTGCACGGCCCGACATCCTATGCCAGTTTGACGCCGTTGCGTTCACTCGCAGATTTCAAAGATAAGAAATTCAGAGTGCTGGCGACCAAGGTCGAAACCGACCTCATGAAGTCTATTGGTGCCACCGGGGTGCCCATGCCGTTTACCGAAATTACCCCGGCACTTCAACGCAAGGCCATAGACGGGGTGCGCAGCAATATCATGGTTCTTGCCGGTATAAAGGTCTTTTCAGTCGCGAAAAATATCACCCTTGCCAATGATGCCATGATCGCTGTCGTGACCATGGCTTCCAAGAAATTTATGGACAAGCTGCCTGCGGACCTGCAGAGTGCTGTGCTGGAGGTCGGACGGGAAATGGAGGTTTATATGCTTGGCGTGGCCAAAGAATATAATGGCAAGGCCGAAGAGGCATGGCGTCAGAGCGGGGTCATCTATCAGCTGCCGGAGGCTGACCGCCAAATACTTATGAAAAAAGGCGCCAGCATTGCGGAAAACGTTCTGGGAAGCGATAAGGCCACCAAGGCGCTTTTCGGGCTGTTAAAAGAATCAGCCGAAAAGCATAAATAATCAGGCATTCGCGTTGGAATAGATATGACGCGTCGTAGTAGGATGTTCGGCGAGCTCCTTTGCGTGGGGGAATTTCCGGCAAGCCGCAACGCCGGCACGGATTATCGGGTGGAAACGACAGTTGCGGCTCAATTCGCAGTTGCGCCGATGTCGCCGGATAAAACGTTATACTGTGTATCGGCTGCCGAACCCCATGCACCGCTTGCAAGACCTGACGGTGAAAGGTTGGATGTTGGAGGACACGAAAGAGAGGGTGCCATGAAGTTAATCTTTGAGCGGTTGCCCAGATTGATGATCGGTCTGCTCATGTTTTTTGCGGTGGCGGTAAACATTGCGAATGTAATTGCTCGCCACTTGTTTCATGCGCCGCTGATCTGGGCGGAAGAAATCCTTACGTTTATCATGATCTGGAGCATCTTCATGGGGATTATTCTGGTAAGCGGGAGACAGGAGCACCTTAAAATGGACCTGGTTGCGGTTTCGTTTCCGAAGGGGTTCACCAGGCTGATATCTCTGATTATCGAAATTGTGACCGTCATCATCTGTGTCGTAATGGTCATCGCTTCCACCCAGGTACTGGTTACGTTGGGAAGCTATGATCAGCGGTCTATCGTGGCGGAAATACCCATGGTTATTCCCCATCTTGCGATCCCGCTAGGGTTTTGTGCCATCGGCATTTTACACCTGGTGAACGTCATAAAAAAATCCCGAAACGGTATGTAAGGCGGTGCAAAAGTGATTGAAGTAGTGCTAGGACTGGCACCCGTGATAATGATGCTTCTCGGGTTTCCCGTTTTCATCCTCCTGCTGACGACCTGTGCGGTCGTCGTGATTTTCTTTCTGGATCTGCCCCTGCCCATTCTGCACCAGACTGTTTTCGGAGCCCTCGACAAGATGGCGCTGCTGGCTATCCCGTTTTTCATCTTCGCCGGAGAAATCATGGTCAGAGGAGGTATGTCGCGCCGCATCATCGATTGGGTGCTCGCTCTGAGCGGCGGCCGCAAGGGAAGCCTGGGAATTACGGCCGTGGGGTCGAGCACACTTTTCGGCGCCATATCGGGGTCATCACCCGCGACAGTGGCGACGATCGGACGTCTTATGACCAAGCCACTCCTGGAAGCCGGTTACGGTGAGCGCTTTTCGGCCGGTTTGCTCACATCGGCAGGTGCTATTGCCGTCGTGGTGCCGCCTTCCATCAGCTTCATCCTATATGGCGTGGCCGCCGAACAGCCGATAGACAGGCTCTTTATCGCGGGCTTGCTGCCAGGTCTGGTCATGGCATGCCTCATGAGCTTTTACACTTACACTTTTGTATTCAAACGGAATATCAAAGAAGGCGTTAATCTGGACGACGTGAATCTGTTCCGAAGAACAAAAGAGGCAATCTGGGCCATCGGCATGCCGCTAATCATCCTGGGAGGCATCTATCTTGGCATCTTTTCCCCCACCGAGTCGGCGGGGATCGCATGTGTTTACGCAATTATTGTAACCGTATTTATCTATAAGGAATTGAGTTGGACAGAACTGTGGAATTCGGCTGTTGCCTCTGCATATTTGACCGCTCAGGTAATGGTCATCGTTTCTGCAAGCGGTGTCTTTGCATGGCTGCTGACGATCAGGGGGGTCCCGCAGATGTTGGCCGGCCATTTGGCAGGGTCAGAGATGCCGACCTGGGCCCTGTTGATACTGATCAATTTGTTTCTGTTGGTGGTGGGTTGCATCCTGGATACAGCTTCCGCCATTTTGGTCCTGACGCCTATTCTGGTGCCGTTGGTCAAGATCATGGGGGTGGATTTGATCCATTTTGGGGTTATCATGACCGTTAACCTGGCGATCGGCATGTTCACCCCGCCCTTCGGACTTAATATTTTCGTTGCGCAGGCGATTTTCAAAATGCCTCTGCGTACCATATATACGGGTCTATTGCCCTTCATCGTTGTGAACTTGGTTGCGCTGGTCATTGTCACCTACTTTCCAGACCTGTCAATGATATTGGTGCGTATTCTGGATCGATGACTTTCTGAGTGGTGACAGGCCAATGTCGTATGCGACTGCAACCCAGGGTCAAATAATTTCACAGGGAGTTTGCTATGATCGAGATACCGGAAAAAATAAACATGGCACAATTCTATTTGGATCGCAACTTAGAATTGAACCGCGCTGACAAGACCGCCGTTTACTGTAAGGATAAAACATACTCCTACACTCAGCTTGTATCTTTCAGCAACAAGGTGGGAAATTTCCTGAAGACACTGGGTGTAGAAGTTGAGGACAGGGTGTTGATGGTCATCAACGACTCTCCGGAGTTTGTGGCCAGCTGGTACGGAATCATCAAGATCGGTGCGGTTGCAACGGATGTCTACAGCTATCTGCGCGCCAAGGATTACGAATATTTTCTCAATTATACACGCGCCAAGGTGGTGATTGTCGATGCGGATGCCTTGCCCCGCATGGAATCGGTGCTGGGAAATTCCAAGTATCTCAAACACGTCGTCGTCATCGGCGGGTCAGGCACCGATTACCTCTCTTTCGAAAAAATGGTGGAAGTGGCCTCAGACGATTTGGAGATCGAGCAAACCCATGCCGACGATGTGGCCCTCTGGAAGTTTACCTCCGGCAGCACAGGACAACCCAAAGGCGTTCAACTGACCCATCGCAACTCCCTTTTCAATTATCATACTTACGGCCGTCAGGTCCTTGGACTGGAACCGGACGATATTGTGTTGACCGTTCCCAAGATGTTCTTCGGATATGCCCGCGATATCGCCATGGTCTATGGTTTCGGTTCCGGCGCAGCGGTGGTGCTGTTTCCAGAGCGGACCCGGGCAGAGGGGATCTTCGATTATATCGAAAAGTTTCGGCCCACGGTCCTGGTGAATGTGCCGACCATGATCAATTCAATGATCAACCTGCCAAATACCGCCGAACGCGATCTCAGCTCCTTACGTTTCTGTACCTCCTCGGGGGAGGCCTTGCCGGAGGAACTTTATCGCCGCTGGAAACAACTGTTCGATGTCGAAATTCTCAATTGTATCGGCTCCTGTGAATTGTACCATGTCTACATATCAAACCGGCTTGGTCGTGTTAAACCGGGCAGCCTGGGGGAACTGGTACCCGGCTACGAGTCGAAGATAGCCGATGAGCACGGGGTCGAAATTGCCGAGGGGGAAGAAGGGATTCTGTGGGTCAAAGGCGACAGCCAGGGGCTGGGCTACTGGCTGGCCTATGCGAAAAGCCGGCAGACCTTCCGCGGAACCTGGCTCAATACCGGTGATCTGTTCCGCAGAGATGAAGACGGGTATTATTGGTTCCTGGGTCGCAGTGGCGATTTACTGAAAGTCGGCGGTATTTTCGTAGCCCCCCTGGAAATCGAAAACTGCCTGCTTAGCCATCCTGCGGTCCGTGAAGCCGCCGTCATCGGCTCAGCTGACGAACAGGGACTCATCAAACCCAAGGCTTTTGTGGTGGTTCAGGAAGGCCAAGAAGCCTCCCCGGAGTTCGCGTCCGAGCTCCAGCAGTATGTCAAAAACAAATTGGCGCCATACAAATACCCGCGCTGGCTGGATTTCCTGCCATCATTGCCAAAAAACAGCAATGGGAAAATCGATACCAAAGCCCTAAAAGAAATGGAGGCGAAAAATGCCTAAACAGTTGTATGATCCGGGAAAAGGTAAGATGCGCATTGTCGGCATGGTATCAGGCTCCGGCAAAGGCGTGATTGCGATAATTGACCGGCAAAAGGAAATACGCGCCGCCTCGGCGGACAATTTTGAGGTCGTGGGGATTTTTACGGACAATCCCAACAGTCGGGCTTCTTCGATCGCTAAAGATTTCGGTCTGCCGCTGCTGGTCAACGACATCCGTCAGTTCTACCAGGAACGGGGGCGACCAATAAGTGATCTCGGGGTACGGGAAGCCTATGATCGCGAGACCGTGCGTCTCCTCGAACCGCTTGAACCGGACATCCTGGTATTTGCGGGCTATGTTTGGGTGGCCACCTATGTCCTGGTGGACGCGTTTCAAATCGTTAATGCACACCCTGCCGATCTGGCCGTCATGCAAGGCGGCAATCGGGCTTATGCGGGCGCCGACGGGATCGGGGCGGCGCTTCTGGCCGGCGAACGGCAGCTGCATTCCTCGGTGCATCTGGTGACGACCGAGGTTGACGGTGGCCCCATTTTATTGATTTCGAAGCCGGTTCCGGTAGAGGAAGATCCAAACCTCGACAGCCGCGAGCGCTGGCGCAAATACCTGAATTTGGTCAATCAGCAACAACGACGGCTGCTGCCGCTGGCACTTGAAAAGCTGGCAGGCGGCGATTTCGCGTCGGATGAAACCGGTACGATCTACTATCAGGGCAAGGCCATTCCACACGGCCTTCGATTGGAGACCGAGGCCATTTGACCAAAAGATGCCGATATGACCTCTTTTCCAAATCTGTTTACACCGATTTCAATTAACCGCTGCCGGCTGGCCAACCGTATCATGCTGACGGCTGCCGTCACGAGACTGGCAGGAGCCGACGGTGAAGTGACCGAGGCGCTTATCCGGCGTTACCGGCGGATCGCCCGGGGGGGCGTCGGCGCTATGGTGGTGGAGGCTGCCGTGGTTCAACCCGCACGCAGTTCTCTCAATCTGAGAATCAGCGATGATGGCTGGATCGCGCCGCTCCAAGAGCTGGTAGCGGCCGTGCAGGATGAAAGTGCGCAGGTACGCCTCGGGCTCCAGATCATGCATTTCTTGAAGATTGCCCGCAGCGGCTGGCGACAACGTGTCGAAGATTTGTCTATCGAAGAAATAAACGCTATCCCGGAGATGTTCGCCGCCGGTGGCAGCCGTGCCCGGGCAGCCGGTTTTGATTTTGTGGAAGTTCACATGGCCCATTTCACCACCCTGGCGTCTTTCCTTTCGGTGGGCAACCAGAGAAAGGATGCGTTCGGCGGAGATTTGTCCGGGAGAATGTCTTTGCCGCTGATGGTCGTGCGCGCGGTACGAAAGACCGTCGGCCCGGATTATCCGATGGGTGTTCGCATCAACGGTGAAGATTTTACCAAAAATGGCAACACTGTATCGCACAGCCGACAGATTGCGCTGATTCTGGCCGGCGAGGGGGTGGACTATCTCAGTATTTCTGCCGGCGAGCGCTTTGAAGACGCGCTTCCGCCATCGGAAGGCGAACCGCCCCGGCCCGGGACAGGCTATAGCGGCGCTCGCATGAGTCCCAGGTGGTGGAGCCCGGATGGCACCCAGGTGCATCTGGCTCATGAAATCCGGACGGCGCTGAGAGAAGCCGGCTATGGGCTGCCGGTCGTGACTGCCGGGAAAATCCGCACACCGCAATTGGCCGAGGAAATCCTGGTCAATGGCCAGGCGGATATGATCGGCATGGCCAGGGGGTTGATTGCGGATCCCGACTGGCCGGACAAGGCGCGTGACGGTCGCAGTGACGATATTGTCGTGTGTGCCGCCTGCGGATACTGCAGCGAGTCCGATGACCGTATGGAAACGGTGCGGTGCATTCAATGGCCGCAAGCAGCCGCGGACCCACCGCAGCAATGGCGTCATCTGCCTCCGTGTCAGGTTGCCTGTCCTGCGCAAGTCAATGTGCGCGGGTATGTCGACCTGGTTCTGCAGGGCAAGTTTTTACAGGCCCTGCATCTGATCAAGCAAAAGATACCGCTCCCCGGGGTGATCAGCAGAATCTGTCCCGCAGTTTGCGAGCGATCGTGTAACCGCACCCGGTTCGATGAAGCCGTCGCTATCAATCGGATTAAACGCCTCATTGTGGAGCGGGTGGGATTGGACAACGAAATCATTGAACCCGCCCACCGGACCAAGCAGGCCTCGGTGGCGGTTGTCGGTTCCGGACCCGCGGGGCTGAGCGCTGCGTATTATCTCGTCGACAAAGGCTATCGTGTTACTGTTTTCGAGGCTTTGCCTGTGGCCGGAGGTATGCTCAGCGTCGGGATACCGGAAGCGCGGCTGCCCAGGCGGATCGTACGGGCCGAGATTCGCAATTTGGAACGTTTCGGTGTGGAAATCCGGCTCGAACAGCCGTTAGCCCCTGGCACGTTGAGTCTCGAAGATTTGTTTGCCGACGGATACCAGGCGATATTCCTGGCCACCGGAATTCCGCGCCGACGCAAAATGAAACTTCCTCAAGATCCCACCCGGGAGTTGGCAATTCCTCATTTACCTTTTCTCAATAAAGAAGAATACGGTGTTGGGGAGAAGGGCGCAATTTGTGTCGAGCCATCAAGTTTGAGCACAAAAAAGAAAGGCGTGTTTGCGGGCGGCGACTTGGTTATAGGCCCCGCTACAGTCGTTCAGGCGCTTGCGCACGGCCGACTGGCGGCCGATTCCATCGATCGGTTTTTAAGCGGGGCGCCGGATGCTAAATCGGTCCCCGACGCCACCACCATCGCTTATGACGAGATCGAAGTCTCGCGTTTCAAAAAACGGCCGCAGCTCCAGTCCATGACTGTCGCATCCGAAACGACCGGAAAGATGGCGTCGGCCTCGCAGGAGATGGCTTTTCTGTGCGAAGCGGAGCGCTGTTTCAGGTGCGGCATGTTTCCAAAACTGAGTTGAGCTAAAACTGAACAGAGGGAACCAGCCATGAGTGAACATCAGCCGCTTAGCGGTGTTGTCAACACTGTCTGCATGCAGTGTTTTCAGGTGTGCGGCATCAAGGCCCACATTAAAGAAGGCAAGTTAATCAAGGTTGAGGGCTGGCCGGATCACCCCTTCAGCGCAGGGGTGATCTGCCCGCGCGGCCAACATCTGCCGGATTATGTATATTCCCCCGAGCGGGTTCTTCATCCGCTCATGAAGCAAGACGGCATGTTTGTTGGGGTAAGCTGGGATGTTGCCCTTGATGTCATTGCTCAAAAATTGGAACGAGTCAAAGCAGAAAACGGCGCCCGCTCAGTAGCATTTTCAGTGGGTTCGATTGGCGCTGAGAACATTACCATCTCGGCGTTTGCCCAAAGATTTCGGGGCGCCTTTGGTTCGCCGAATTATTTTTCGATAGAAGCCCACTGCTTCCGGGCGCGGATTATGGCCAGACTATTTACCTTCGGGACCTATCCGCTGGAGGATCCCGACCACTCGGATTGCATCATCCTGTGGGGTCATAATCCCGAAACCTCCGAACCGCCCTTGGCCGCCCGGATCCAGAAACGGCTGGACAGTAACGCACTCAAGCTTGTTGTCATCGACCCGAAACGAATACCGATGGCCCGGCGAGGAACCCATCTCCAAATAAGACCGGGCACTGATGCCGCTCTGGCTTTGGCTATGATGCATGTGATTATCTCCGAAGAGCTTTACGATAAAAAGTTCGTCAAAAAGCACTGTACCGGTTTCGAGGAGTTGAAAAGGCATGTGCGATCCTATTCCCCCCGCAAGGTGGCGGAGATTTGCGGTTTGAACGCGGAGCAAATCATTCAAACGGCACGGTTATTTGCCACCAGCCAGGCAGCTGCTATCGTTCAAGGCATCAACTCTCTGGATCAGCATGTAAACGGATTTCAGAACAGCCGGGCCCTGGCCATCCTTCAGGCTATAACGGGCAACTACGACAGAAAGGGCGCCTGGGCCACCAACCCATTCATTCGGCTGACCGATCTGAGGATTCCTGTCGCCGAGAAGCCAATCGGAGCTGAAGAGCATCCTGTTTTTCACGGATTCTGGGGTATGACTGCACCATACGGACAGCAAATGCTGTTGCCCGATGTTCTCCTAAGCGGCAAGCCGTACCCGATCCGGGCAATGCTGATCAATGGGGGCAATCCAGTGGCTTCGTGGCCGGACAACCGAAAACTTCGTAAAGCATTCTCGCGCTTAGAGTTTCTGGTGGTCATGGATCTTTTCATGACGGAGACCGCCCAAATGGCTGATCTAGTCCTGCCGGCGGTCTCCTCGGTGGAAATGCTGAATCTTGCCTACAACTACGGTCTGACCGGAGGCATGCCCGTGGTGCTGCTCAGTAAAAAGCTAATCGATCCCTTGGGTGAGTGCTGGCCGGACTGGAAATTCTTCAGCGAGTTGGGCCGGCGGATGGGATATGCGGCCCTGTTCCCATGGATCGATGATGAAGCGGTCGTGCGAATGTTCCTGGAGGCCGGTGGAGCCACGATGGAACAGATTGAATCCCAGCCGACCGGGTTTTGGTACGGAGATCGCTGCTACAACGTGAATGCCAAGGGCCAGATCCGCACACCGTCAGGCAAGATCGAACTACACTCCAAGAGCCTTGCCGATGCGGGCTATGACCCCATCCCAAATCACCTTGAACCGACTCAGAGTCCCTTCGCCGCACCCCAGTTGTATAATGAGTATCCACTGATTCTTAATACCGGAGCGCGCCTGGTAGAGTACACCCACTGGCAAATGAAGAACCTGCCCCAACTTCGGAGCTCGGCACCGGATCCGGGTGCCGAACTCCATCCAGACACAGCCGCTCGTTTTAATATTGCCGACAAGGATTGGGTGGTGATTGAGACCCGGCGGGGTTCAATTAAAGTAAGGGCTTCGGTTACCAAGGCCATAAAGGCGGGTGTTGTTAATTTGCTCCATGGTTGGGAAGGGAGAGCCAATCAGAACGTGTTGACAGAACTAGAACCTCGCGATCCTGTAACGGGCTATCCAGAATTAAGAGCCCTGGCGTGCAAGATAAGCAAAACGGAATAGAGTCGCCGGTCATATTGTGGCGGCTCGCCGGCAGCAATCCTCTGGATACACACCGCGAAGATCGAAAACCTCCGCGACCGTTCAATTAGCTACGAAATGATATGGGTTGTGCTTGGCAAACCTAAGCTTTTTAAACTAATTTTTTGGTGGATTTAACGTGAAAATTAAAACTTGAATGTTTGAGGATATGGGTGTGGATTAGGATTGGCAATCACAATGATGATCTTAAAAAACCACACTATTAAAATCTAAAATAATCGACCGTAATCGGGTATAACTGGGTCTATAAAATCCCCTTTAAGTTTACATAAAAGATTTTTATCAGACCCTGACAACACAGGAGCCCTATAAAAATTGGTGGTTTCGCACTCTATTGTAAGTGCTGCAATTTAAAAAAGTGTCTCAAAAAGCCGGCGATATTAAATATGAAATTTCTTCGTAATGGACTGTAAACGGCTGATGGCCGTCCTCATCGCATATTTTCTGTTTCCCCATCGATCAGAATTGGAGCAATTTGGAGAAATACCGCAAAAAAAGATGAGAATCTTAATTCCAGCATTGCACCATCTGTATCTCCTTTCTTAATAAATTCCTGTCAGATCCGTGGAGGCCGGCATTATCATTATGACATTGTTCGCCCAATCATCCAGGTTGAAACGTTATTTCTGGCGAGGCGCTCCCTTTCAATGAATTAGTTTGACATTTAAATCTCAGTCCTGGTACTCAAAAATAAATCGCTCACATTTAAGCCAACGGTAAATTTTGTGGAGATTGCCATGGTTGAATTATAAAGCCCCATTTTTGTATAGAGTGGGGTTTTTGTGTTTGGGATGTCCATTTGAAACATAACATTTTCAGCAATTTTCGATAACGGCAAGATTTTTTAAATCATTGACAATATTACCCGTGAAAATAGGAGGAACCAGACTATGCAAAAAATAATTATTTTTTTGCTGGTTATCTCCCTAACTCCTTTGGTCTGGGCCGATGAATTAAAAATTAAAGGTTATATAAAAAATGATCCGATCCGGGGAGCAAATCATTATCTTATTTTAAACGATGATGGCAACGCAAAAGCCAGGCTCAAACCCGATCCTATTAGATCCTCGGATTCAGGCCACTACCTAATTATTGAAAAAGATGGAAATGAGAGCGGGCGGATTAGGCCAGATTACCTAAATAAAGATCAGTATATTATCGAAATAGATAAAGACGACTAATAAAAACAGTCAGGAACTATTTTGGCAGGATCAGAAATTTTTGTATATGGTTCCTACGATACCTGCTGCTTGTTGAGTGGGGTTTCTAAAAAATGATGCATAATATCTCATACGTTTTTCCAAATATTTCAGAGTTTAACCGAAACGGACGGGGAGGTTTGTATAAACGTTACAAATTTGCTTCAACGGCAAACTGTAAATTTATAGAAGTCCCAGCGGATTTTATAAAAAACAAAACTGAGGTAAACAAAACCGGGAAAAAACTTGGAACTATTCTTTCTATCAGTGACATTAATCAACTATACGAACCTGGCACACCGTCAAAAAAGCTTAAATACATAATGCATTCTGAACCGTCCTTGCAACGTCGTGATGGAGCCGGGAGCTCCTTTACCCCGCCCTTGCGTTGGTATGATCGAAAATGGACAAATGATTTTATAAGGATGCTCACAGACATAACTGAGCAATTAACAATTCCACCAGCAGGCGTTGAAATTCATCCAGGAGGCAAGAAAAATACATACGAGGATTTAATCAAGGCAATAACAGCAATTCGCGTTCAGTTTAAAGATACCTCTTCAACACTATACCATTTGTCGTGGTTGAAAACCGCACAGGGCAGTTCATTTCAGACGGGAAACAAATTTGCGAATTTTGGGAAAGGCTTTTATCCTTAGAAAAGGGTCTTGCTAAAAATACTGGTATTGTTCTTGATATTTCACAATTGTACACGGTTACAAAAAATAATTTTGTAAAGGAACTCAATAAAATCCCTCCTGAAGCGATCAAGGGACTCCACATTCATTATCGGCATTGTACGCCTTCGCTCGAAAATAATTTGCCATGGAAAGAGGTATTTGATTGGTTGAGGGAAATTAAGCATAAAATTTTTATAAACCCTGAAGTTCTTAGCCATTCCCACACGACACCTACGATTTCGTTTTGCAATCGAATGATTGCATAATGCCAAAACTGAACAAGGCATGAACTCTGATCTCAAAGGTCATGCGGCTATTAGTTCAGGTGAAACCTGGTGTTACCGATAACTATAAATCTTAGCTTTTGACCACACTGAAAAATTTGTTAAATCAGATTACAGTATCTGTAATGTTGGTCAGTTTGGGATTTTTGATAGATAACCCAAAGTTGCAATTTATAAAATTTGGGGCAAAGTTAGAGCATATCATTAATATGACCTGGGTTCCGATAGTCGCAATTTATCCAATGAAGCGGAAATATTTCCGAATCATACCAAAATGATAGTAAATAATTCCGTAAACTCTAAACGTTAGGTCGACCATTAATGCAATTTGACAATGAGTTTTACATACAGTCTGAAAACCTTAAGAGATAAGGAAACCAATGTTAAAGACAATCCCACCACGATTTGCATCAGGCACATTTTTAGGCTTTCCTCTTTGCACGGAGATTGATTCCATAGAGGCCAATGTTGCCATCCTCGGTATCCCTTACGGCGACCCGTATAGCATGGACGAAGTCACTAATGATCAAACAAATGCACCTTCGGCTATTCGCCTTGAATCCGCAAGACTAAGCATTGGTTTGGACCAGTGGGATTTTGATCTGGGAGGACCATTGTTCAGTGGGCAAAACATTCGGGTCGTCGACTGTGGAGACGTTCCAGGTGATCCTGCTGATATCAAGGGGCACTATCGGATCGCAGAAACAGTCGTGAAGACTATCCTGGACCGGAAAGCCCTCCCGGTTGTCATTGGCGGTGACCATGGTGTCCCCATACCTGTGTTCCGCGCATTCGATGGTCGCGGCCCCATAACTCTTGTTCATATAGATGCACACATTGATTGGCGCGACGAAATCAATGGCGTTCACGAAGGATACAGCAGCCCTATTCGCCGTGCTTCCGAACTCTCCCATATCGACCGCATCTTTCAAATTGGGATGCGAGGCCAAGGCAGTGCTCGTGCAAAAGAGGTTGAGGATGCGCTCGCTTATGGGGCGGAGATCATCACAGCCTATGAAGTCCACGAAAAAGGTATGGATTCCATCCTTGACCGGATTCCGGCTAATGAGCGCTACTACCTTACCATCGACGCTGACGGACTCGACCCGACGGTAATGCCGGCGGTTGGAGCACCGGTCGCAGGTGGGTTGCTGTTTCACCACGTGCGAACGCTAATTCACGGTCTCGTGAAGAAGGGACAATTGTTGGGTATGGACATCGTCGAGATCACACCAAAGAGGGATATCAATGGAATATCGTCTCTAACGGCAGGACAGTTGATCCTCAATTTCATCGGCGCCACGGCCCGGGCGGGCTATTTCAGATAGCCGCTGAGAATTTGACAGCCCCTAAATCCGTGTGATACTCGAATTTTATCATAATAAATTTCGATAACCATCGAATTGCAGAGAGGCAAGATATCACAAAAATCGGCAGTTTCCACTTTTCTATCATAATATCGCAATATATGGAAAATTTTATATATGTTGCATATGTTATAAGACAGCAAATAGAAAGGAGAAGAGAATTATGTTCACTCACATGCAATTCATAAGAAAAGATATGCATCAGGCGAGGGGCAAACAATACGAATTACTGACCTATAAAGCTATGGAGACAGAAGAATACCGCATCTATATATCTGCAGATGGTTTTGGCATAGGTGATGTTTTCTGTGTTAGCCATGACGTACTTGAGGTCTATAAGGCATATAAAGGCGAAGATCTAATAAATGAACTTATTACTGTTGCCAAATCGGATATTGACAGAAACGAAGACAATAAGTATGACTCATAACCATCGGGTGGAGGCGACGGCAAGAAGCTGGCGGGTTTTACGTAAAGGCCTTTAGCTCGCGAAATATCGAAGGCCGCACCTCATCACCCGCAACGTTAGTCCTTATGCTTTACAGATAGGCCGCCCATGGAAAAGAGCGAAAAAGACTCAATGGATATCACCGAGTTTAAAGAGGACCTCGAGAAGTTCACTAAGGCTTTCGAGAGGATACAGAAACTTTCAAGTTGGATGACAACCGTCGCACTGGCTTCCCTTGGATTAACTCTTACTTTGCTTTTCCAGATAAGGTCGAAAGCAGTTGTACCTAATAAGTATTTAGCTGCTGGAGTCCTTTTCGTATTCGTCATTTCGGCTTTATTAGGTTTCTACGGTAAGTTCAGATATGAACTGCAAGAATATGAAAGAGACATGAGGATAGGTGCACGCGGGTTATTAGATATGTTGCGCAAAGCAAGCAAAGAGTTTTCCGGGCCTGACGAAATTGCGAAACTCTCCGTAGTTGCAGGTGAACGCTTCAAAGAAATGATGAATGATTATCCAGGCAAAACATCAAAATATACGCTAATTTGGCCTGTCATAGGACAGGGCATAACACTTAGCCTTGGGTTAATTCTGTTTAGCGTTTACATTACCATATACCTTTTCACATCAACAAAGTAATTTTTAGGGCTAATTATCAGTGGGACTGACGGCTTGAAGATAGCAGTTTTACGTAAAGGCCGTGCAAAGATGCAAATTATTTAGGCCGCTGCTCACTGGCCGACGTTAGGCCTATAAAGGAGATATTTTGAGCTCAGAACTTAAAGAACTTGCAGAAGCATTAGTTTCATTAAAATATAATGTAATTATGGTAAATATTGTTGCTCTTTGTATCGCTATCGTCGGTGTTTATTTCATCACAAGAATTAAAAAATCCGCAGAATTAAGAGAAATAAATAACAATTTTGAAACTGTAAAAAAACAACAAACTGAACTTGCCAAAGAAACAGGAGAAATAAAACAATCGATAGATCAACAAAATATTTTTTATCAAATAAAACTAAGCGCCTATCACGAAAAAAGCATAGAAGCAATAAATGACATTTATGTTTCATTGATAAATCTTCGAGACTCAACAAAAATTTTAGGCATCAATTTAGACGCAGAAGAATGGAAAAAATTTCATACACAAATACATAAATTTAGAAACACATTTGATACAAACAAAATATGGATACCATCAGATCTCTCAAAACATATTGAAAATGTGGCATTAGAAATTGAGAAGCGATCAACAAGATTTTTTATTGCCAGTAAAAAAGAAGAACAAATTCCCAGATTGCCACCTGGGAAAATCGAAAAAATCAGCGATGAACTTGAAAAATTTTATGACTATATTCACAAAGAAATTGACTTAATTTTCGAAGATTTAGTTGAAAGAATCACCAAGAAAATAAGTATTTAAAGGTCTAACAATGCCAGTGGAGCAGACGGCGTGAAGTTAGCGGTTTTTCGTAAAGGCCGTGCATGATCGTTTTGAATTTAGGCCGCTGCTCACGCTCACCGTTACCTGCTATCAATCTTTACATTTGACAGCCCTGAAAACCGTATGATATCCAAAACATATCATCATGCATTTCGATAATCATCGAATTACATGTTGTGGCAAGAAATCTACCGCCGGGAGTCTGTCAAATATGGGGCTGACTTAGAGTCATATCGCAAATTTGGTCGATGTCCGGATAGTCTCATATTTATTGCGACACGAAGTCGCGTATTTTGAAATATAACATTACAGAGGTGATGACAATATCCAGATCTGAAT
>Ga0316193_10000478_pt1 | contig 24889 bp, 22 predicted proteins | sample MerIslsedime2_MG_FD_207735 | JGI IMG/M metagenome (GOLD analysis project Ga0316193, IMG submission 207735) | Coastal sediment microbial communities from Maine, United States - Merrow Island sediment 2 | ecosystem: Environmental > Aquatic > Marine > Coastal > Sediment | place: USA: Maine... | reverse complement strand
ACGAGCCAGTACAATTGCTGGATGTATGCGTCCGAGGTCGTACCAGCGTCGGTCGCGCTGTAGAGATTGAGAACGCCGAAGAGCGCGATCGTGGAGACGGCGATGAACAGGGGCCAATCGAAGTCGTCTCGAATCGTTCTGCCAATCGCCATCGACTACTCCGCCTCCTCGGGTTCGGTAAAGTATTGCTGCATGACCGAAGTCGCGATCGGCGCCGCGCTCAGTCCGCCGGAGCCACCGTGCTCGACCAATACCGCGAAAGCCACCTGGGGGTCGTCGGCGGGCGCGAACCCCGCGAACCAGCCGTGCGATCGATCGAGATACCAGGCGCTCGCAGACTCCTCGGAGCGGCCCTTGCGGCTCACGACCTGGGCCGTCCCCGTCTTGCCAGCTACGCGGACACCTTCCCTGTTGCGCGCCTTGTAGGCCGTTCCGCCCTCCTCCTGGACCACATCGATGAGCGCACGGCGAATCAGGTCGAGGTGTTCGGGCGCGACGCCCACGTTTTGCTTGATCCGAGGCTGGAACGTGTCGGAAAGCGATCCGTCGGGCGCGCGAACGTTCTGAACGACCTGTGGCACGTGGAGCGTGCCCCCATTGGCGATCGCCGCATAGGCCATGGCGAGCTGCAGCACGGTGACGCGCGTGTTTCCCTGCCCGATCGCGGTATTGAGGGTGTAGCCGATACGGAACGCCCCGTAGTGCTCCGCGTACCACTCCCGGGTCGCCAGGAACCCTTTTGCTTCACTGTTGACGCCGATGCCCGTTCGTTCCGCGAAGCCAAAGGCCCGAGCGAAGCGGTTGATGCGTTCGATTCCGACGTCGTCTGCAAGCTCCCAGAAGTACACGTTGCACGATTGAACGACCGAATCGTAGAGATCAACCCACTCGTGTCGCTTGTTGCATCGGAACTTCTGCCGCCCGATCTTGATGAACCCGGTGCACTCGACACGTTGCATCGGGTCGACGACGTGGTCTTCGAGCGCGGCAAGTGCCGTGATGACTTTGAACGTAGACCCGGGGAAGTACGTTTCGTAGATCGTCTTGTCGATCAGAGGACGGAACGGATCGCCGGTGAGCTCTGCATAGCGGCGCGTACTGAGGCCACTGCTCATCTCGTTCGGGTCGTAGACGGGCTTGGAGTAGAGCGCGCGAACGGCGCCGGTATGAATGTCGACCACGACGGCGGCCCCCGATGGGTATGGCCGATAGGCCCGGTCGAACGCTTCCATCAACCTCATGTCGAGGGTGAGCTGAATGTCATGCCCGGGCACCGGCTTGCGAAGCATCTCGACTTCGAGCGAATCGGGCCGGGCCCCTGGGAGCGCGCGACCGCGGGCGTCGACCACCTCCCGCCGGAACCCGCGGGAGCCTCTCAGAAGCGATTCGTAGCGCTTTTCGAGGCCGTTTCGACCAATTCGGTCGCCGGGACGATAGTCCTTCGGGTCGGCAGCCCGTTCCATGTCGGACGCGTTGACCTCGTTGAGGTATCCGATGAGGTGGGCGCCGAGCGTCGCGTAGGGATAGTCGCGCAGAGGTACGGTGATGATGTCGAGCGCAGGCAGTTCCGCCAGGTGAGTCTCGAGCGCAGCCAGTTGGTCGCGATCGATGTCTTGGTAGAGTTCGATCTGATGGCTCCGTCGGCTCGGCGGGAGTTCCTCGATCCGCGCGTTGAGCGACGCGGCCTCCTCTTCGCTCAAGCCCATCAACGAGGCGATGCGCTCTAGGTCTCCGGGCTGTAGAAGCCGCGGTGTCGCGTAAACGTCGTAGGAGGGTCGGTTCGAGGCGACCACGCGGTCCGCCACGTCCCGAATCATGCCCCGGGTCGCAGGAAGCTCGAGCGTCTTGGTGATGTTCTGCTGGGCGATCCCCGACCAGCGATCTCGTTGGAAGAGCTGCACCTGAGCGACTCGAATGACGAGGCCGCCGAACACCAGCACGACGAAGAGCGCCATCCATCGATAGCGCTTTCGAAACTCGCCGACCTCGCGACGCTGCGAAAGCGTAATCATGCCGGCGCCCGGTCCGTGGCGGGGTCGAGCTTCCTCGCCAGCGCGAAAAACACGGGGGCGACGATCGAGGTGACGAGCGCCGAACCGAAGAGTGCGAGCAGGAGCGCTCCGGCGCCCCATGTCATGCCACCTGGCGTGAATGCCCGAACGCCTTCGAGAAGACCACCGAGGATGAAGGTGAGAGCGAAGGTCAGCGCCATCTCGAAGGGCACGCCCCGGAAGGAGAGAAGGTATCCGGAGATCCAGGCCAGCAAATATCCGACAAGGAACACGAACGTGTGAATACCGAGCGGGTTTCCCGTGAAGAGGTCGTAGAGATAGCCCAGAGCAAAGGCGGTCATGGCACCCCGGAGCACCCTCACTCCGGGCGCGGTCCCGAGCGCGAACACCAGCGGCAGACCCAGATAGGGCGCGAAAGGGTACGGCGCGAGAACGCGGGCAAACGCGCTCTGAACCAACAAGATCAGGAAGACCGCTAGGACGATGTTCAAGCTACCTCGGAGCCCTTGCACCGCTCCCCCTCAGCGCCCGTCAGCGTTTTTGGGCCCAGAGGTGAGAATCAAGACCTCGTCGAGCCTAGTGAAGTCGACCGCCGGAGCGACCTCGCCCTCCTGATGAAGACCGAATTCTTGATCGCCGATCTTGCTGATGTAACCGATGAGAATCGACGCCGGGAACTTCTTACCGAGGCCGGACGTGAACACCTCGTCGCCCACGGCGACCTGCTCATCGGGCCGATCGAACTGAATGCGGCACCGATATCGGCTGCGTTCCCCGAGACCCTCGAGGCGCCCGCGCGCACGCTTCTCCCCAACGACCACATCCACCCGGCTCTCCGGATCGATGGTTAGGAGCACGTCGGCGAACCTACCGGACACCCGTCGAATCTGACCTACGAGGCCTTGATTGGCCACCACTGGCATTCCGGCATGAAGCCCCGCCTGTGCGCCTTCGTCCACCGCAAGTCGCACGACGCGGAACGAAGGCGAGATATCCTTCGCGATCACGCGTGCGCTGCGCGTCTCGGTAGCTAGGCGTTCACGAAGACCGAGGAGTTCCTCGAGCTGATAGGCACGTTGAGCGTCAGCCCGAAGCGTACGCATCTCGCGACGCAAGCGATCGTTCTCGGCGCGCAAGTGGTCGTTGTCGCTCTTCACCTCGACGAGGTAGACGTAATCCTCGATGACGCTCGTTGCGGCGTCCGCGGTCCACTCGGCAACGTACTGCACAGGGCCACTCACCTGGATGAGAACACTGTCGAGCCAGGAAAGCTCGGAGGGGTCTCGCAGATTCGCGCGAAGGAAGACGGCGGGAATGACCAGCAGAGCCAGCAAAATGGCGAAGTCTCGGATGGGCTGGAAGTAGTTCATCGCCGCGGTCCTCGCGCTATGCGATCGTCACCTCTCGAAGCAGGTCGAGATGGTCGAGCGCCTTGCCCGACCCGAGCACGACGGCCGAGACCGGATCGTCGGACACCATCACGGGAAGCCCTGTTTCCTCGCGCAAAAGCACGTCGAGGTTCCGGAGCAACGCACCTCCACCCGTAAGCACGATGCCCTTGTCGACGATGTCGGCAGAGAGCTCGGGAGGCGTTCGCTCGAGCGCCATCATGACGGCTTCGGTGATCGCATTGATCGGTTCGGTGAGCGCATCGCGAATTTCGTCGGAGTTGACAATCACCGTCTTCGGAACGCCCGCAACCATGTCGCGCCCCTTGACCTCCATGGTTGCAGCCTCGCCGTCGGTGTACGCGCTACCGATCGTGCACTTGACTCGTTCGGCAGTCTGCTCCCCGATCAGGAGATTGTACTTGCGCTTGAGGTACGCGATGATCGCATCGTCCATCTTGTCGCCACCGACGCGAACCGATTGCGAATAGACGATGCCCGCGAGTGAGATGACAGCAACCTCGGTGGTGCCGCCTCCGATGTCGACGACCATGTTGCCGCTCGGCTCGGTGATGGGCAGACCCGCACCGATCGCCGCCGCCATGGGCTCCTCGATCAAGAACACCTCTCGTGCGCCGGCGCCTTCGGCGCTCTCCTTCACCGCACGCTTCTCGACCTCGGTGATGCCGAAGGGAACGCAGATGATGATGCGCGGCTTCACGAGCGTACGCCGATCGTGATGGGCACGCGCGATGAAGTAGCGCAGCATGGCCTCGGTGATGTCGAAGTCGGCGATGACTCCGTCGCGCAGAGGGCGCACCGCGCGGATGGAGCCAGGCGTGCGTCCGAGCATCTCCTTGGCTTCCTTGCCGACGGCCAGAACGCGCTTCCCACCCCTCGGGTCGGCCTGGACGGCGACGACGGAGGGCTCGCACGAAACGATGCCACGACCCTTCACGTAAATCAGCGTGGTAGCCGTGCCGAGGTCGATCGCGAGGTCGTTCGAGAAGAGGCCGTAGAACCAGTCGGAGATCATGGGTATCAGATGGACTCCCGAAGTGAATTCCCCACCATTTCCAAGGGCTTCCGGGTCCAGGCGGGTTGGATCTAACAGCTTGGTATACCCCTTTCAACCCACGGATTTGGGGGTCGCCCTCGAAACTGACTAGCCTTTAGAGGTCCTGAACAAACGGGGGCCTTTTGAGCCAGGAAAGAACGTTTACCGAGGCAGAGCTGCGCGGCGCGGAGGCCGCCGACTTGGTCGCCAGAGCGAAAGCCGGGGACACCGCGGCCTTCAACCAGCTCGTGCGGACCTACCGGGCGCGGGTCTACTCGCTGGCACTCCACCTGACGGGCGAGGCGAGCGACGCGGACGACATCACCCAGGACGCGTTTCTCAAGGCCTATCACAAGCTTCCGGAGTTCGAAGGGCGTAGCGAGTTCTTCACTTGGATCTATCGCATCACGCTGCACAGGGCCCTGAACGCCAAACGCGACCGTAAGCGGAGGCGTACGGTGCCGCTGGACGACCCACGACTGCTTGCTGCAGTCGCGGTCGATGCGGAGGGTGATCCGGAACGCGCGGCCCAACTTCGGGATCGATACCGGGCCCTGCTCGAGGCCTTCGATCAACTCACACCACTCCTGCAGACGACGGTCGTCCTCACGACCCTACAGGGCCTCAGCTACAAGGAGGCCGCCGTCGTGCTCGACACCACCGAGGGAACGGTGGCCTGGCGAGTCCACGAAGCTCGACGGAAAATGGCGATCTACCTCGAGAGTCTCGACAAGGGCCTCGCCCGCGCCAAGCGACGTCCCATGACCGATAGCGCCATTTTTCGACTGGAAAAGGCACTGCAACAGCTGGTGCCGGCCGTCCCGTCGATCGCTGGAGCCCACTGATCGGGGGCAGAGCCCATCCGTGGTAAGTGCCCCGGGTGCTAGCCCATAGTCTCGTCGAGCCAAAAAGCGCCAAGCCGGAGCGCTACATGCTCTTTGTTCACGGCATTCTCGGAACACGCGCCAATTGGCGGGGGATTGCGCGCCGGTTCGTGGAAGCGCGGCCCGATTGGGGCGCGGTCCTCGTCGATCTCCGCGAGCACGGCGATTCGCTCGGACAGCCTCCGCCACACAGCGTCCACGCGGCGGCAGCGGACGTCTCGGCTCTGCAGCGCTCGCTCGGGCTAGCGATCGGCGGCGCGCTTGGACACAGCTTCGGGGGCAAGGTTGCACTCGAATGGCTGCGCTCGCGAGAAGGGCAGGCCACCGAATGCTGGATCGTCGACTCTTCCCCTTCGCCGAGCCCGACGGACCGTGACGCGACGGCGACCGCCGAGGTCCTTCGCATGCTCTCAACTCTTCCCAGTCGATGGGCCTCGCGTGAGGCGTTCGTATCGGCCGTGACGGATGCGGGGCAAGCCCAGCCGATCGCCGAGTGGCTCGCCATGAACTTGAAACGCTCAAACGACGGCGGACGGGAGTTCGGTCCGGACCTCGGCGCCATCCGAGAGCTCATCGAGGACTACGCAGAAAAAGACCTTTGGGATGTCGTCGAGTGCCTGCCGAGCAGATGTACCTTGGACGCCGTGATCGGCGCTCGCTCTTCGGTATGGACTCCGGCAGACCGCGAACGGCTCGCCCGCTGCTCGGAGCAGGAGGAGAGACTCCGCGTTCACGTCATCGAAGAAGCCGGACACTGGGTTCACGTCGATGCGACGGACGCCCTGGTCTCCCTATTGACCAGGGGCTTTGCGTAGCTTCGCGCCGATGGTAATTAAGGCCCGGATGGGCCTCAAGAACACTCTCGACTGGGCGCGCAACGAGTGGGGCATCTTCCGCAAGGGCGGGGAGATGGGCTGGAACCAACGCGCGCAATGGGTGAGCCAGTGGGTTCCCTTCGGCCTCCGCACGGTGGGTTGGGCTGGGGTCTCACTGACGCTCGGCCCCTTGTCGCAGGGCAGAGCCTCGACCTGGAGCGCTCGCAAGTGGAGCGCCTCATCGGCAAAGGGACTGCGGATCGACATCCACGCGCTGGGACAGGAGAACGTGCCCGAAGGAGGCTTCGTCTACACGAGCAACCACGAGAGCCTCGTCGACATCCTGGTTCTCGGCGCGGCCCTCCCCGGCGATTTCAAATGGGCCGCCAAGCGTTCCGTGCTGAACGTGCCGTTCCTCGGCTGGCATCTTCGCCTCGCGGGTCACGTGCCCGTGGATCGCAACAAGGGCAAGGACGCCGCGCTCGCCGTCATGGCAGCGTTCCAGAGCGTGCTTCGAAGAGACAAGCCCTTACTCGTGTTTCCGGAGGGCACCCGCACGGCAGACGGCAAGCTCAAATCGTTCAAGAACGGAGCATTCCAAGCCGCTGTGTCGACGGGTAAGCCGGTAGTTCCGGTTGCCATTCACGGCACGTACACGCTGATGTCGCGCGACGCGGTCGACACAGGCACGAGCGAGACCCGCGAGGATCGACTGGTGACGGTGCAAATCGGAAAACCGCTCTATCCGAACGTGGAGCTGGCCGAGGAAGACGCGGTAGTCGATCTACGAGATCGAACGCGCGCCGCGGTGGTCGAGATGCTTCGGGCACTCAACTCGTAGGCGCGGTAGCCGCCCGGCTCACGCAGCGTACTTCTCGATGATGGCGCCGAGTCCAGGGACCGAGGACTCGACGTTCTTGCGAGCGGAACCCCGGAGCTTCGAATAGGCCCTTTTTACCGAGCCGTGGTCGGACTTCTGCGCCCGTCCGTCGGTTACGACCAGGAGCGCCTCCGCGATCTCCTGACTATGGGCCGCGAAGTAGCCGGAGACGGTCTGGCCCTCGGCGAGTGCTTGCTCACGGATCGGCTCGAGGACGGCGGCGAACTCCGGGAGCAACGCCTGCACGACATTTCGGACGAACCCTGGCTTCACCCCCTGGACGAGCTTGTACCCGGCTTTGACGGCAACTCCACTGAGGCCTTTCTGATTGGCGACCTCACCGTCAATCAGCCGGACCACGTCTTCGATGATCGAAGCCTTGGAGGCCTCATCGTTCAACACGTCGTTCAGATTCATGGTTCTCCCTTTTGCCCTTGGGCGGGCTCGGCGCAAGCGCAGGCGCTCCGATACTCGTTCGAAGGGCGTCGACGACCGCATCGACCGTATCCTTTCGCTCGCTGACGGCGAAGAGATACTCCTTGTTGCGAAGATGACTCACTTGGCCGACCTTTTCGCCACGAAGGTTGTGAATGCCGATCTGTGCGCCGACGTAGCGCTTGAAGTCCACCGCCACGACACCAACGTGGCCCTTGGTCGATAGAAGCTCGATCATTTCTTCGCGGTCGACGTGACCTTCGTTGTTGAACGAGACGAGCAAGTGAGGCGCGCGTATCCGAGCGAAGACCGCCCGCAACCCATCATGAATCCGTCGCTTCGAATTGAAGTCGCTCTTGTACTCCTTGCACTGAATGCGCTTGTTTGCGATTCCGTACGTCTCTGGCTTGTCCCAGCGAATGAGGCTTTCCCAGACGTGGTAGTTGCCCATGTAGCTGTGCTGGTTGTAGGGCGGGTCGATGTACGCCACGTCGGCTGCAACTTCGGCGGCCGCCTCTTCGGCTTCGAGTTGGAGCGCTTCCCCGGGTCCGGACAACAAGGCAGGAACCCGAAGCGCGAGGTCTTTGAAGGAGCGAGTGGCCCATTTCTTGAGGTAGGCCATCTGCACGCCGGTCGTCGAGTCGACTCGGTCCGCGGCCTCCATGAGTGACACGAGTGCGATCGCCTCGAGCTCTGGCGGAAGGCATCGTCGTGCAATTTCTTCTCGGATCGCGTCGACGCGAGCGCCGTTGTGAGGTTGGAGGTAGCGCGCATCTTCACAGAAGGATTTCGTGAAGTAGCCCGGCGCACCCTCAACCCTCGAAAGCTCGTCGATCAATCCGGACGCCTGGTCGAGCCAGCTCTCGGCATCCGCTTGCACGTAGCAACGCGCCAAGGTCGCCGCGTAACTGAGGTGATCATTTGCGACGACGTGATGACCGCTCTCCTTTAGACCTCGAGCGACGCGCGAGGTGCCCGAAAACAAGTCGAGCACTCGCTCGCTTTTCGGAAATGCGCTCACCCCCCGCACGATGTGCTGAACGAGCAGGCGTTTGGAGCCGATGTACTTGATCATGAAGTCTGGGACGTCATCGCCTGAACGATGGCGTCCCGGAGCGTAGCAGCTTCGTAGGGCTTTTGGACGAAGCCGAGCGCCCCCATGCCGCGAAGCTTTCGCTCGAGGTCACGGTCCCAGTAGCCGGAAACGAACACCACGGGCACCTGAGGGTCGAGCGCCTTGAGCTCCTCGAACGCCTGATCGCCGGTCATCCCTGGCATGTTGAGGTCCATCAGGACCAGGTCGGGTCGAGGCTGAGTCTCGGTGTAGACCCGAAGCGCTTCCTTCCCGCTCTTCGCGAAAATGACGCGATGCCCGCTCTGCCGAACGACCCGGCCTGCGCTGCGCCGGACCACGTCCTCATCGTCGACCAGCAGGATGAGAAGCTGCGTACGGGGCAACCGGATGGCCGGTAGGCTTGGCTCCGTCGGCACCATCGGCCGCTCGGTGGTGAGCGGGAAGACGACCTGGAACTCACTGCCTCGATTTGGAACGCTATGCACCGTGATGTGGCCGTTGTGGGACTTGGCGATCTCGTAGACGGCCGCGAGACCAAGGCCCGCACCGACCTGCGCCCCCTTCGTGGTGAAGAAGGGGTCGAACGCTCGCTCCCGCGTGGCTTCGTCCATGCCGACGCCCGTGTCCGCTACGGTAATGACGGCGTGCGCCACGAGGGGATTGAGCGGCGCCTTTTCGAGCTGGAGCTGATCGGCTTTCTTGGCGCTGATCTGGAGCTTCCCGCCGTTCGGCATCGCGTCGCGGGCGTTGATCATCAAGTTCATCAAGAGCTGATGGAGCTGGCCCCTGTCGCCGCTGATCTTGAGCCCGCGATCGATGCGCGCATCGATGCTGATGCTTCGGTGAAAGGTGTGCCGCGCAAGCTGGACGACGTGATGGCAAAGCTCGGAGAGGTCGACCTCCGAGTGGTGCCCTCGCACCTCGCGAGCAAAGCCGAGGAGACGGCTCGTCATCTCGGTGGCCGCGGCGGCAGCACCACGAATATCGTTGAACGCCTCTCGAACGTCGGGGTCTCCAACCTTGGTCTCGCTCGGGAGGGCGTTGAGAAAATCGATGCTCGACCGCACCGCACCGAGCAGATTGTTGAAGTCGTGCGCAACGCCGGTACCGAGCCGACCGATCGCCTCGAGCTTGCGCCGCTGGGCGACCTGCTCCTCCATGGGGTCATGATGGGCGAACAAGAGAAGGCTGCTCCCGATCTGAATGCGATCGCCGTATCCGAGGACCTGTCGGGTGACGCCCATCCCATTGACCTGGGTACCGTTGCGGCTCTCGAGATCCTCGATGACGTACGAGCCGTTCTCGTGCTTGAAGATTCGCGAATGCATCCGCGAGACGAGCGTGTCGTCCATGTTCACGTCCGCCTGCTCGCCGCGCCCGAGCGTCAGCTCTTGGTCGATCGCGTACTTGTCACCGGCCAGCTTCCCCGCGAGCACGACCAGCCGGGCCTGCTCCTCCTTCTTGGAGAGACCTTGCTGCGCAAATACGTGGCGCCGTGTTACCTCAGTGGGATCGTGTCGCGACATCGAACGTGCGGGCCCCCCAAAAAGCCCATTCCAGCGTAGCCTGCGAACAGTCTCGGGGGTGTAGCCCGTGGGGGTGACCCACTCCAGCGCACACCGGACGGGGTTTCGAGCCCCTGCGGATTGGGGCATCGTCGGCGCTCACGCCTAGCGCACCTCGGCGAAAACGGCCTAAACTATTCAATGATTCTAAGCACTTGCGCTGAATCTTGGTGCGAGCGACCCTCAATCGGGGTCGTAGACGAGCGCGTATTCGATCGGGGAGGCGAGCTTTTCGCTCGTCATGTAGACGGTCATCACGAGCTGACCCGCCTTGTTCAAGCTGTACGTCGACTTTCGGCGTGCGTGCTCGAAAACGAAGAACTGCACGATAGTGTCCGCCTCGAGCTCGTAGTGGAGCTTCGAGTCTCGGCCGTTGGGGCCCACGAGCGCACGCTCGGTTCCGTCGTCGGGTGCGAGCGCGGAATAATCGCCCATCACCACAGAAACATTCTCACCGACGCGCGAAATCTCGATACGTGCCGGCAGCTCCTTGTGATTCGCTAGGCGACTACGGGCGATCTTCCGGCCAAGCCAACCGAGACTCGTGATAGCCGCTTCGATCGACTTCTCGATCGCCGCATGGTCCTTCTGGGCACTGCCAACGTACTTGTAGCTGCCAGCAAGAAGCTCAAGGGCGTCCGGCACCGTCGGAGGCGAGTCGATCGACTGCGAAGATGCTGTCGACGCAAGCAAGATGCCGCCAACGAAGAGCACAAGATGTCTAGGACGCATCCCGGAATGTCTAGTGCCGCGGCTGCGAAGTGACCAGGGGTGCGGGTGCACCTACTCGTTCTGCTCGCGCAATACCTCGAGGTTCGCCGCCTTCTTGCGGTGCGCCTCGCCCATCGTCTGCTTGAGCTTCTCGGGCAACGCCTCCGTCGGAATCACCAGGTCGCCCTCGACTGGCCAGGTCTGCAGCAGCTCCGGGTGGTATCGGCGCGGGTAGTAGTCTCGCGGGTCGATCTCCTGATTGCGAACGAAGGGCTCCTGGATCTCCTCTCGAGACGTCGGCGGGTGTGGGACGACGAGCTTGCCGCCGGACAGGTCGAACTGGGGCGCTCGGCTATTCGGAAAGTCGGGGATGACGCCCTCGCGAACCCAAATGCTGTCCTTGGTCACGTTGACGACGATGCCGTCCGGTGCGCCGAAGTGGTACGGGCCCTTCCAGTGCTCGCGGACTTCGGCGACCGCCTCCTCATTGAGGTACGGGTCGAAAGGCATGTGGGTCGTCATGAACATACGCGGCTTCACCCGGTTCGCGAGATAGCCTGCCGCGAAGCCCGAGGTGTGGTGCGTGTCGATGGTGTATCGCCCGAGGAATGGGGGGACACCCTGGACGCCGGAGCTGATCTCGACGAGCTCGGGCTGCATCTCGGTCACGTACACGTCACACCCCTTCGCGTACTTCTCGTCGAGATGACTCGGTCGGCCGTCTCCCGTCCAGACGAAGCAGAGCCCGTTCCAGTCGAGCCGGTAGCCGCTCGCGCCATCCTTGGCATGCGAGCGCTGCCAGTGGATCACTCGGACACCGTGTTCGTCGTAGATGACGCCACCGTTATCGCGGAAGTCGTACTCGTGCACCTTGAAATCCCAAGCCTTGCCGACCGGGAAGACGCTGAACGCGTCGAGGTGCCAGCCCAGCATCATCTTCATGCCCTCGACCATTTTCGCTGTGCCGTATTCGGGAGTGCGGCCGGAAGGTCCGTAGATGTGCAGGTTCTTGTGCCAGCGACCGGACCAGCCTCCAAACATCGCGAGGTACGGTAGAGCGCCGAAGTGGTCGACGTGGAGATGTGTGATGAAGACTTTGTCGATCTCGTTGAGCGCGAAGCCCGAGGCGATGTAGTTCGCGACCGAGCCCTCTCCGATGTCGAACACGAAGTTCTCGCCATTGCCGAGCTGAACGAAGATCGAAGTATTCATCTGACCCGGTCGAATGAACGGCGCGGTTCCCATGAAGATGATGCGCATCTCGTTCGGCTGAACGTCTTCCGTGCGCGGGAACCAGTTCGCGGCGCTCTTCAGCCAGGGCTGCGGACGAATGCCCTCGAAGAGCAAGCCCTCTTTCCAGCGTCCGTCCGGCACACCACCCATCAGCGCGGCGCGAATGTCCGCTTCGGAGGACGAGCCCTCGGGGAGCTCCATCGCTGCCGCCGGCGCTCCTGCGGGGTCCGCGGTGTGAGGCTCGACGCCAGCCGCCGAGTCCGGCTCGGACTCGCCAAATGAGCCTGGCTGGCAGGCAGACAGAGTGATGCCGAGAACGCAGAGCTTCCAAGTGGCCTTCATGCGCGGGACTATCGAGCGTGTCCTGAGCTCGGTCAAGACCGCGGCGGCGCCCAGGCAGTCAGGAAAGACCGATGCCCGTTTGAAGGAGTTGCGTCATCGCCAGGGCGAGTTTCCGCGCATCCTCTGAACCGAGGCCCCGTACACGAGGGTGCCGATCGACGATCATTCTCGCGAGGCCGTGGGTAAGGGCCTCACTGGTGAGGGCGATCAGCTCAGGGTCCGCCTCTGGAATGAGGCCTGCATTCTGACCCTCGATGATGAGCGTGATCAACTTCAGGCGGCGCTCATCGTTGATCTCGCCCAGAAGCCGCCCGGCCAGCGGCGAGCGGCTATGAATGAGATCAAAGAGACTCGGGTGCTCCGCGGCAAAGCGCACATAGGCCACGGCCATGGCCCTGAACTGAGTCAGCGCATCGCTACACTCGAGGGCAGCCTGATCGATCTTCAGGTCGAGCTCCGTGCCGGCCTTCTCGGCGACGGCGTCAAGGAGCGTGGTCTTGTCTGGAAAGTGTCTAAACGGTGCGGCCGAAGAAACCCCGGCCTCGCGAGCCAAAGCTCGCATGCTCACCGCTTCTGCGCCCTGTGCGTCGGCGATTCGATACGCGGCCTCGAGCAGCTGTTCGCGCAGTCCCCCGTGATGATACCCGTCCCCGCCCATACCTGCCTGTTCCCTCGCTCAGCGCCGCCTCGGAGGCGGATGTTATCATCGCTCACATCGAGAACCAAGCAATGTAAGCGTCGCTCACAAGGCCATCCCCTCCATGTTAGCAGCGCTTACAGAGGAGGTTATCTAGCTCAAAAGCGATGTTACCGGCGCTCAGATCGAGAAACAAGAAATGTAAGCGCCGCTCACAAGGCCATCCCCTCGATGTTAGCAGCGCTTACTCGCAGACATTCCGGGAGAAATCGCACTTATAGCCGTATGGGCACTCCCTACTGTCCGTGCAGGGCAGGCGCTCGCAGATCCCCTTGTCCTGATTGCAGAAGCGTGGCGGCGCGCAGGAATGCAGATGGCAGGCGACCTCTGAACTAGAGGGCCCAGAGCGTCGAGGCTCGGTCTCTTCGCTGCTTCGGGTCGCCGCCGTGGTCCCCTCGCTGCCAGCCGATTGAGTGCAGCCGAGCGCCCAAGGGGACACACACATCCATGAAATCGCAAACGCCAGTGACACTGTCCGCATGCCGTCCATTTCAGAAAGATGATAGGTTTCGAGCATGGCGGCAAAGCACATTCTGGCCTGCATCGATTTTTCCGATCAGTCCACGGGCGCGCTGGACGAGCTGGGCGAGTACGCGCGAACGAATGGAAGCCGAGTCACCCTGCTCCACATCGCCGATCCGAACTCCTTCACTCCTCCGCAAGCCGTCCTGGCCCCTGCCTCCGCGCCAGACCGAAGCGTCCACGAAAAGGCCCTTCGGAAGCTTCAGGACACGCATCTCGCCGACGTCGACGCCGAAGTGGCGGTCGTCGAGGATCACGCGGCCGCTCGGGCCATCTGCGACTACGCGGCCAAGCATGGCGTCGACCTCATCGTCATCGGCTCGCATGGTCGGGGCGGCATGGAACGCTGGCTCATCGGAAGCGTCGCCGAGCGAGTCGTCAGACACGCAAGCGTGAACGTCTACGTCGTCCGGCGCTGACTTCAAAGGGCTCCACTACCCTGATAGGCTCGGCTACATGGGGCATCGTCGCGCATGGTCGATCTTGGGCAATTCACAGCGTCTCGACGGCGGCGCGATGTTTGGCAATGCGCCGCGCGCACTCTGGCGCAAGTGGGTCGAGCCGGACGAGCTCAACCGAATCCCCCTCGCCTGCCGCGCGCTGCTGGTCGAAGACGGGAATCGCAAGATCCTGTTTGAGACCGGCATCGGCGCGTTCTTCCCTCCGCAGCTTCGCGACCGCTTTGGCGTTCAAGAAGAGCGGCACGTCCTGCTCGACAATCTTCAGAAGGTCGGCTTCTCTGATGCCGACATCGATTGCGTCGTTCTCTCGCACCTGCACTTCGATCATGCCGGTGGCTTGCTAAACGCATACCAGCCCGATGAGCCGATGCGTTTGCTGTTCCCAAATGCCAATTTCGTGGTGAGCTGGGAGGCCTTCCAGCGCGCAAAGCATCCACACGTGCGTGACCGCAAGTCGTTCATCCCGGAGCTCCAACCGCTGCTCGAAGAGAGCGGCAGACTCGAGGTCGTGAAAGGTCATCGCTCCGACGCACTCGGCGCCGACTACAAGCTCTGGCTCTCGGACGGACACACGCCCGGACTGATGCTGACCGAGATCAGCGGCAGCAATGGGCCGGTGGTGTTCGCCGCCGACCTGATTCCGGGTCGCGCCTGGGTCCACCTTCCGATCACGATGGGCTACGATCGGTATCCTGAGCGCCTCATCGACGAAAAGACCGACCTTCTGACTCACCTTCTCGAGCAGAAGGGCCGTCTCTTTTTCACGCACGACCACGAAACAGCGATGGGCCGCGTCGCCAAAGACGACAAAGGCCGATTTTTCGCCGAGGAAACCTGGGCGGAGCTCGACGGCACGCCGCTTTGAGCCCGCATGGTAGGCTAACCGCCTTCGGAGGAAACATGCCCCTTGGCAACGGGGAAGCCCCCCCACGTATCGAAACCGGCGACGACTATGTCGAGAGCCTTCGCGGCAGAAACCTGAGGGTGTTTCTGTTCGGCGAGCTGGTCGACGAACCGGTTGACCATCCGATGATTCGACCGTCGATCAACGCGGTCGCCGAGACGTACGACCTTGCTGTTGCAGAGCCCGAGCTCGCAACTGTGCACTCAGCGCTGAGCGGTCGCCGCATCAATCGATTTCTTCATGTCGCGACGAGCGCGGAAGAGCTCGTGTCTCAGAACATGATGCAGAGAAAGCTCGGGCAGAACACTGGCACGTGCTTTCAACGCTGCGTCGGCATGGACGCCTTCAACTCGCTCTACTCGGTCACCTACGAGATCGACGAAAAGCACGGCACGCCCTACCACGAACGACTCAAGACATTCCTGACGGAGATGCAGGAGCGTAACTACGTCGTGGGCGGAGCCATGACCGACGTGAAGGGCGACCGGAGCAAGGCGCCCCACGAGCAGGATGACCCCGACCTCTTCGTCCATGTCACCGAGAGGAACGAGGACGGGATTTGGCTCAAGGGCGCGAAGGCGCACCAAACCGGTTGCATCAACTCGCACTGGATCATCGCGATGCCCACCATGCGGCTTGGTCCGAACGACGAAGATTACGCAGTGGTCGCAGCATTCCCGGTCGACGCACCGGGCATCACGTACATTTACGGCCGCCAGTCATGCGACACGCGCAGCATGGAAGGCGGCTCGATCGACGTCGGAAATGCCCAGTTTTCCGGGCAGGAGGCGATGGTGGTGCTCGACGACGTCTTCGTGCCGTGGAGCCATGTCTTCATGCACGGCGAGTACGAATTCGCGTCCATGCTGGTCGAGCGCTTCACCTGCTACCACCGTCGCAGCTACGTCTGCAAGACGGGCGTGGGCGACGTTCTCATCGGGGCCGCGGCCCAAGTCGCCGAGTACAACGGCGCAGAAAAAGCGTCGCACATCAAAGACAAACTCGTGGAGATGACACACCTGAACGAGACGATGTACGCCGCCGGCATCGCCTCTTCGCACCAAGCGAAAGCCACGAAGTCCGGCTGCTACTTGAACGACGACATGCTCGCGAATGTCTGCAAGCATCACGTCACGAAGATGCCTTTCGAGATGGGACGCCTCGCGCAGGACCTGGCTGGTGGCCTCGTGAGCACGGCGCCCTCCGAGAAAGAGTTCGCACACCCAGAGCTTGGCGCGCTCCTCGAGAAGTATCTCAAAGGACGTGCGGACGTTCCAACCGAAGCGCGCATCCGCATCCTTCGGCTCATCGAGAACATGACGCTAGGCCGCAATGCAGTCGGCTATCTCACCGAGTCGCTTCACGGGGCGGGCTCACCGCAAGCCCAGCGCATTCAGATCGGTCGGCAGATGGAGCTCGACAAGAAGAAGGCACTCGCCCGTCGGCTTGCTGGTATCGACGAGCCCGAAGACTGAAAGCTAGTCGCGCTCGAGAACGAAGCGGTAGCGAACGTCGTTCTTGCGCAGTCGATCGAGCGCCGTGTTGACCTCGCTCATCGGTAGCACTTCGACCTGGGCGCCGACCCGGTGCCGGGCAGCAAAATCGAGCATCTCCCGCATCGCGACCCGGCCGCCGATGGGGCTCGATGTCACGGAACGCCGCTTGGCCATGAGGAGACCGGTCGGAACCGACACCGGCTCGTCGAGCGCCCCGACGAACGAGAGCACGCCATCGGGTCGAAGGGCCTGAATGTAGCGCTTCCAGTCGAGCGTTCGGTTCACCGTAGCGATGATGAGATCCAAGGACTCGCGCTGCCCTTTGAGTGCGCTCACGTCGGTGCTCGATACGAAGTGATGAGCTCCGTGTCCCCGTGCCTCCGCTTCCTTGCCTGGCGTAGACGAAAACGCAGTCACCTCGCAGCCGAGGGCGCGCGCAAATCGAATCGCCAGATGGCCGAGCCCACCAATCCCGATGACGCCAACTCGACTTTGAGGCCGCGCATGCTGTCGGAGCGGAGAGTAGACCGTGATGCCACCACAGAGGAGAGGCGCCGCGGCTTCCGAAGTGAGTCCGTCGGGGATCGGGAATGCGAAGCGAGCGTCGAGCTGAATTCGCTCGGCGAACCCACCAGGGCGGCCGACGCATGTCTCGGCGATGTGGGAACAGAGATTTTCGTCGCCGCGCTCGCACCATTCGCACTCGTGACAGCTGCCGCACTGCCAACCCACGCCGACCCTATCCCCGACCTCCAAGTGCGAGACGAGGTCACCTTTGGCGACGACCTTTCCGATCACCTCGTGACCCGGGACGAGCGGGTAGGCGCTGGTATTCCAGTCATTGTCGATGAGATGAAGGTCGCTGTGGCAGATGCCGCAGTGTGTGATCTCGATGTCGACCTCGAGCGGACTGAGCTCACTTGGCTCGAACCGGAAAGGCGAGAGTGCTGCACCGACTTCGCGCGCGGCGTACGCGTCAATGGAAGAGCGTTCGGGTGTGTTCATCCTGAGGTCCTCTAGGTTCTGGCCGGCTGCCGTCAAATTGAATACGGTGCGGTCCATGCGGATACCGGGACGAGGTTGGGTGCTCTGCGCATCGTTCGCACTGGCGCTCGCGGGCTGCGATCGAGGCGCGACCGCCGAGAGCCCCGGGCGAAGCTCCACGCTCCCGCAATCGAGGGATGGGCAGGCTCCAAGCGCCGAAGCCCCATCCGAACTCGAGCGCGAGGGGCTGATCATCGGCGAGTATCGGCTGAGCACCGAGCCCGTCATCGACGGCGATACGATCCGGGTCGAGGGGATCAAGGGCTCGCTCCGGCTCTTGTCAATCGACACAGAGGAGCGTTTCCACGGGAAGTCGGATCGGGTCGCCGCTGCGGAAGACTTCGAAGCCTATCTGCGACGGAAGCGTGGACAGGCGACTCGGCCACGAAAGACCGGCACGCCGATGGGTGAGGAGGCCAGTGAGTTCGCGAAATCGTTTTTCGAGGGAGCCGAAGTGGTTCGACTGGAGCGCGACGACCCGAAGAAGCTCCGCGGCAACTTTGGACGCGTACTCGCCTATGCCTTCGTGAGTAAGAACGGGAAGTGGACGAGCTACAATGTCGAGTGCGTACGAGCCGGGATGAGCCCGTACTTCACGAAGTACGGATACTCGCACCGCTTCCACAACCAGTTGTCGCACGCTGAGGCGGAGGCCAGAGAAGCGCAGCGCGGGATCTGGAGCCCGGAGGCCAAAGGCTACGGCGACTATGACGAGCGGAAAGCATGGTGGGATGCGCGTGCGGACTTCATCCGGACGTTCGAGCACGAAGCCAGCGGGCGTGACGACTACATCGACCTGACGCGCTGGGATGCCGAGCAAACACTCGAGGAGCACCTCGAGCGCGAGGTGACCGTGCTCTCGACCGTGGACCGGATTCGCCGCTTCAAGAAGCTGGTACGCGTGACTTTGACGATGAAGAAGGGCAAAACCTTTCCGATCATCTTCTTCGATGAAGAGGCGTTCGAGCAGAGCAACGTTTCCGCATACGCCAAAGAGCCCATCCGGGTACGCGGTGTGGTGAGTCGCTACGAGAAAGGGAGCTATCGGACGCTTCAGATCGTGGTGGACTCGGCGTCGCAAGTGACGCTTCCCAAGCTTCCCGCCTCCGACTGACGCAACTCCAAATCAGTGCGCCCGATAACCCGCCAAGCCAAAGCGGCGGGAGGTCGACATGTTTGGAGTTCGAAGCTGGGCGCGCGGATTTGCGTGCACGATCTTGCTGGTTTCTGGATGCGGTGAACCGCTCACCGATTCGGCTCTGCCTCAGGACGACCCTGTCCAAGAGCCATCGCCCGTCGACACATGCATCGACGTGGATGGCCGCCGCGAAGCGCGCCCTGCCAGACCCGGCACGGTTCGCATCACGGAGTGGATGGCCAACCCCGAAGGCCGGGACAACGAGTTCGAGTGGGTCGAGGTGTGGTTCGCAGAGGACACAGACCTCCAAGGCTTGGAGCTGGGGCCCTCCCTCGACGGGGCCGAGACTGTCGCCGAGGGCGAGATGTGTGTTCCGGTCGACGCGGGGTCGTGGGTCGTCTTCGGGGCGAGCCCGGCGGCGGCTCCCCGCGTCGACGCGGAGCTTGGGTTCAGCCTCGGGAACTCGGGCTCACGGGCAATCGTCGTCGCCCGTGACGGGGTTGTGCTCGACCGCGTCGACTACGACGGCGCGGTCGAGGGGCTGGCCATTCAAGTCGATGCGGATGGCACGCGCTGCGACGCGGTGATGGCAAGCCCCGGGGCGCCCAACCCGCTCTGCCAAGCAGTCCTCGGTGCCGGCGAGTGCTTTGACGAAGGCATCGCACGAGCTGTAGATGGTCCGGAAGTCGGCGAGGCCTCGATCTCCGAATGGATGGCAGATCCAGATGCCGTCGACAACCGACACGGTGAATGGGTCGAGGTGCGCTTCGAGACTGCGATCGACCTGAACGGGCTGACGCTCTCCGATCGGTCCGGGGCGAGCACGATGGTCGAAAGCGAGGACTGCATCGAAGTCGCAGCCGGGGCACACCTGGTCTTCGCGCGAGAGCTCGACCCAAGCGAAAACGGAGGCATCGCCGTCGCCGCGCGGCCGCTCTCGTTCTCGCTCAACAATGGCGACGAAACGATCTCGCTCTTCGTCGACGGGGAAGAGCTCGATGTCGTCAGCTACGAATCCTCGACGTCGGGTGTGGCAATTCAGGTCGACGAGCTCGGTCAGCGGTGCGCCGCAATGGCTCCGTATGGAGCCGGGGACCTGGGAACGCCCGGAGCGGCGAACCCTTCGTGCCCCTGAGTCGCACCCTGATCGTGCTGAGCACGCTGGTGCTCCTCTCGCGCTCAGCGGCCGCGGTTCCCTACGAGGTCTACGTCGAAATTGAAAACGAGGAAGATCTCTACGACCTGCGAGTGACCGGGCAGCTCTCCGAGGCGTCGTTCAACGCGCTTCTCTTGCTCCATCAAACGAGGGTCGAGCTCAATCGGGCGGGCCGAGAACGGCTGTATCTGCTTCCGAATCTGACGTACGAGCAGGTCGATCGGATCATCGCGTATCGCGAAGAGGCTGCTGGCATCCGGGCATTCGGAGACCTGGTGGCATCGGGCACTCTTCCGCGGAGGCTCGTAGAATCGATTCGCCCCTTCGTGTGGGTGGAGTCACTTGCCTCGGCAGATGCGGGACCGGATGGGTTCGTTCGGATCCAAGGTCGGTGGAGCGGTCGGTACGATCGACTGCCGCCCGCCGCCGCGGTTCAGGCGAGAGTACGGGCTGCGCGGCATCTCGACGTCGGCGTGGTCACGACACTGACGCGCAACCGCCTTCGGCACCCGCGCTGGGACGCCACACGTGACGCCTTCAGTGTGGCGCCCGAAGGCGTGCGCCTCGAAGTGCCCAAAGCGTACGTCGAGTGGGAGACCGAGACCTTTGAAGTGGTGGCAGGGACGTATCGGATCGGGTTTGGGCAGCGACTGACATTCGACGTGACGAACCAGGCGACGCCGAACGGCGCGATCGGCGACTACGAGCTTCGGCGTGAAAACGAGCTTGGGCTTGCGTGCAAGCGGAACCGTGGCGAGCTCGCGGAGTCCCCGTGCCCTCACCTGCGAGTGGCGCGGGTCACCCCGGACTACGCCTGGACGAATCGGCTCGCGGGCGTCGCCGCCGGCATCAAGCAGGTTTCGGCGGGGCTGGGATGGCTGCAGCTCCACGCCTGGGCCTCCTATCAACCCCAGCGCGCGCAGAGCATCGAGCTTCGCAACCGCGCGCGTTGTCCCGACCCACGCAACGATGAGGAGCCGAGCTGCGCCGCACCCAGGGTGTACGTGCGAGGCGGGGACCGGGGCGCCTCACCGACCGCGAGCTATGCGTCGCTACCGATGATCGGGGCCGAGGCGCTCGGAGGAGTCCATGCGGCGTACTTCTGGAACCGGAGAGCAAGCCTCGCGGTCACGGGATACGGGGCGGTGCCGACTTTCTGGGTCGGCGGTGTTCGGCTCGATTACCAAGAGACCGCGCGAAAGCCGTTTGGGGGTGCGTTCGGCGCTGTCGGACTGAGCGGTGCATTCGGATTTCGGCGACAGGACTTCTTCGCGGAAGTGGCACGAAGCTTCGATCGCCAGGCAGACGGGGGCGGCGGATACGGAGTCATCGCGAGGAGCGTCACCAACCTCACCAATGGTGAGTTCCACGTATCCGCGCGCTACTACGGCTCGCGGTTCGCCAACCCCTACGCACGCCCCATCTCCGCCCCGGACGAGCTAGACGGCTTGCGCGCGCGAGACGAGGCTGGGCTGCGAGTTGCGATCGCCGAGCGACCGACCGAAGGCATCGGCGTTCGTGTGTTGCTCGACGGGTGGCGACAGCTTTCGAGCGGCGAGCTCCACGGGCTCCTGTTCGCGCGCGGAGACTTCGAACTCGGTGCAGCCGTCGTTGCCAGTGTGTGGACGGAGTACCGAACTTCTACAAAGCGAGCGCTGCTCGCGACCCGCCTGGCCGTCGAGCCGACAAACAAGGTCGCGATGTCTCTACAGCTTCAGCACCGATGGTTCCGCCCGACGGTCGCCCGGCGTCAACGCGACGTTGCAGGCGTCTTCGACCTGACGGTGCGTCCTGTGGGCCAGCTCCGCCTTCGAGCGCGGCTTCGCTACGACCTCGAGGACCTGTTCAACAATCACCGGCTCCCGCACACCGTGTGGCTCTACCTCGACTCCGCGATCACGGTGCGAAGGCAAGACCTCGTCCGACTCCGCTACGACTTGCGCGCCTTCCTGGACGAGCGGGAATCGACCGCTCTACGTGCGCCGAACCCGGAGCACTGGCTGTCGGTCGAGTACTTGGTTCGCTACGGAGGGGGCGACTAGTCGTCGAGGCAAGAACCAAACGCTGCCGTCTTTGTCGGGTCGGTCGATGCGTGCTTCTGAGGCAAGTCGAGAGCCGCCTCGAGCCGCGCGTTCGCCAGTTGCGCATTTCGGCTCTGCTCGCACCTGGGCGCTCGTGAGCGCTTCGATACGTCTACAGGAGCTTGCTGGGTCCTCCAAGAGGTGTCGCACCCCTCGAAGCTATGCTTGGCCTTGGTCGAAAAAGGGGTGGAGCTGATTGCGGATCACGCTGTCCGGTGAAGGGAAGCTCTTCGGCTCGGCCACCCCGACCTTCGCCGGACTACGACCTGCGCCGTACACGAAGGTGCCGAATGCAATGTCCCAGAGAGTGAAGACGGAAGCATAGTTGCCGGCTTCCTCGACCACCGTGCTGTGGTGCAGACGATGGTGAGCCGGTCCCATGATCAGGTATCCGAGCCGTCCAAGATCGACGTCGATGTTGGCGTGGACGGCATACGACTGAATCGTGGAGGCGTACGCGGCAATGACGATGACTGCAGGATCGAACCCAAGCAGCGCCAAAGGGAGAGTCTTCGCTACGCCACTGTAGAAGCTGTTGAGAAAGTGGATGGTGTTGTTGTTCCAGACGTTGACCTTCTCAGGGGTGTGATGAACGCCGTGCACTTTCCAGAGCCATCCATGGTGGCCCCAGCGGTGGAACCAGTAGCCTCCGAAGTCCGCGACGAGAATGGAGGCTGGAAGCGCGATGGCGAATGGAAGGCCATTGTCCCAGGCTGCGATGGCAGCGACGGCAAACGCCACCCCGAGCTTGACGAGGGCGTCCATGGCGCCGTTGAGACCGAAGTAGACGAAGTCGCGGATGCTCTCGCGGGCGCTCGGGTGCCACTCCCTCTCGTAGGGCATCGTCGACTCGAGCAGGAAGAGGAAGGCAAGCGTCGCAAGAAGCCCAAGCGAGGTCACTGCCTCGAGAGGGGCCGCGACGACTAGCGCCCAGGCAACCAGCACGCCGTTCGCGAGTAGCACCGCGGGGTAGGCGAGGTACCGACGAAGCCGGCCGGCCGGCCGCCGGTCTGTGAGGGGAACTGAGAGCGCGCTCTGGGTAGTGATGCTGTCCATGGTGACCTCCTGTGTCTCCCAGCTTCTGCGAGCGCCGTGCCAGTTCATGGACTCCTTTGATTTCAATGGTTTAGATGCGGCGGGTACGGTATGCCTCCGAAACCGGACGGAATTCGGACACTCGGAACTGTCCGATTCCGGAGTGCCGGACACCTATTCTCGGGAGATGCCGTGCTTATCCATCCGCCGGTAGAGCGCCTGGCGACTCAGGCCAAGCTCACGGGCGGTCCGCTGGATGTTGCCTTGGTGGCGATCGAGCGCCTCGCGAATCGCGGCGGCCTCATCGCCTGTTGGAGCGGTGATGGCGAGCGGCGCCCCCGTGCTCATGGGCGCAGACTTGGCACCAGCGGCAATCGACAGCATCTCGACCCGGAGCGGACGGCCTCCTGCAAGGATGGCAGCACGCTCCATGACGTTTTGAAGCTCCCGGATGTTGCCGGGCCATGCATAGCCCTCGAGTCGTCGGGCCACTGTCTTGGGCATCTCCGGACGCCTGACCTTGAACTCGCGCGCGGCGTGGTGGAGGAAGTGAAGAGCGAGCGGAAGAATGTCCTCGCGCCGATCGCGAAGCGGGGGAACCGACACGGGGAAGACACCGAGGCGATAGAATAGGTCCTCGCGGAAGCGACCCTCGGCTACTTCCTTGCGGAGGTCGCGGTTCGTGGCGGCCACGATGCGGACATCGACTTTCTGTGTTCGCTCGTCTCCAACTCGCTCGAACTCTCTTTCTTGAAGCACTCGAAGGAGTTTGCTCTGAAGCTCGAACGGGATCTCGCCGACCTCATCGAGAAAAAGCGTACCTCCGTGCGCGAGACTAAAACGACCGACGCGATCGCGGACCGCCCCGGTGAATGCACCCTTTCGATGGCCGAAAAACTCGCTCTCGAAGAGCTCCTTCGGAATCGAGGCGCAGTTCACTTTGACCATCGCAGCGTCTGAGCGTGGGCTCGCAGCGTGGATAGCGCGTGCCACGAGCTCCTTGCCGACACCGGACTCGCCAGCGATCAAAACGCTTGCGTTCGTACTAGCGACCGCTTCGATCTGCGCGAGCACCATGCGAAGCGCGGCGCTATCCCCTATGATCTCTCCGAAACGCCCAACGGCTTCGACCTCTTCTCGAAGGTAGTCGCGCTCGGCCTCGAGCGCCTCCTTCAGTCGCTCAATCTCTTCGGCACGACGCTCGAGCTCTTGGCGAGCAGCGACTTGAGCCGTCACGTCGCGTACCGAGCCGGTGAAATACCTCGCGCCGCCGAGCGGTGTGTAGGTGAAGCGTACCTCGATCGGAACTTCGGTTTCATCCTTACGGAGCCCCTGCACCTCCACATGGCGAATCGGCATGCCGCGCGGCTCTTGCAGACGGCGCACGAACGCCGCTTCGTGCCGGGCCCGGTACCGCTCTGGCATCAAGACCTGCACCGATCGCCCAAGCATCTCTCCGGCTTCGTAGCCGAAGATGCGTTCCGCCTCCGCGTTGACCAGCACCACCGTTTGCGATTGGTCACACACGACGAAGCCGTCGGCGCAGGTGTCGAGCAGGTATGAAAGATGCGCGGTCGTGAGCGGAAGGTCGGCTCGGGCGGTGGGCATGATGCATATGGTGTTCGCTACTGGTGTCCGGCGTCCAGCTTGGACTGTCCGGATAGTGTCCGCTGAGGGGAGGAGGTCAGAAAAACACCGCGAATTCAGGGTCTTGGTCCTTGGCATGCCATTCGCAATGCAAGCGCCCCAGAAGGAGGTTCCGCATGTACTGCATCTACAAAGAGCACATTCTGCCGAGAGGGGTCGAGAGAGCCATGAGCAAGCCCGAGCACAACGAGCTTCGGGCGCGGGTGGCCGGACAGGCCAGCGGAGTGGTGGTCGAGGTTGGATTCGGCGCCGGTCTCAACCTGCCGTTCTACTCGAGCGAGGTCAGTGAGATTCATGCGGTCGAGCCGGCA
>Ga0316193_10000476_pt1 | contig 24937 bp, 14 predicted proteins | sample MerIslsedime2_MG_FD_207735 | JGI IMG/M metagenome (GOLD analysis project Ga0316193, IMG submission 207735) | Coastal sediment microbial communities from Maine, United States - Merrow Island sediment 2 | ecosystem: Environmental > Aquatic > Marine > Coastal > Sediment | place: USA: Maine... | reverse complement strand
CCGGGATCCGTCGTCAGCTCCCGCGCCTGTGCGATCATGTTGATCGTCGCCCTGGCCCGCTGCTCGACACCCTCAATATTGTCCCTGCTTGCATCGATGACGAAGTTCTTGGCAAAAATCCGTGTCATCAGCATGTTGGCCTGAACACGGCCGTCGGCATTGGTCTGACGCGCGAGCGACCGGTAGTCCTTGAAGTACCGATCGGCTGCCGTAAGGTTGAGGAGACTCACCGCAGAGATGATTATCAAGAGCGAGAGTATCACGCCGAATCCGGCCAGCACTTTTGTGGATATGCTGATTGTCCTGAACAGCCTCATCGGTTCGCCTTCACAACTTCATTGAGCAGCACTGGGTGCAATCACGGCCGGAACCGCGGCACTGACCAGCAAATGCCACACCAGGCCAACGAGCCAGCGGAATCATAAATTCAGGATGCGCCACTACCCAGGAAACTCCCGATCTTTTCAAGTAAGCGGTTGAGGTTGACCGGTTTGGTGTCGTAGTCATCGCAGCCGGCCTCACGCGCCTTGACCTCGTCGCCGGACATGGCGTGTGCAGTCAGCGCAATCACCGGGATACCCTGCGTGGCAGGATCCGCCTTGATTTGGCGCGTAGCTTCCCAGCCATCCATCACCGGTAGACTGAGATCCATTAGAATAATATCCGGACTCGTGGAAGTTGCCATCTCGACACCGGCCTGGCCATCGACTGCAATGACCACCTCAAAGCCCTTGCGCTCCAGTCTGCGCGACAGCATGTCGCGGTTCATTTCATTATCTTCAACCAGCAGTATTTTACTCATCGTAGTTTCCAGGGTTCCTATTGATTGATATTGCACGAGGCTACAGCCTCGCGTACGTGTTTCATTAAGTCTTCACGGGTATAGGTATTCTTTTCAAGTACGTCCTCGACCATGCCATTCAAGCGGGCACGATCCTCTCCGGTCAGGTCCTTGGCGGTAACGACAATAACCGGTATATGTCGCCATTCCGGCCGCGCTCGCATTGCTGCCAGAAAACCAAAGCCATCCATTACCGGCATCATCAGATCCAGCAGGATCAAACGAGGTTGCACAGAAGCCATGACATCCAGGGCTTCCTGTCCATTACCGGCCTCGGACACCGCCCACCCCGACTTCTCCAGAGTGCGCGCCATGATCTCGCGGGTTTCCGTGTCGTCCTCGACCAGCAACACCGCACTGTTGTCATCGGCGCTGTAATAGCGACTCAAGGTTTTGTGCAGAGCCTCCCGGTCAACCGGCTTGGTCAGGTAATCCACTGCACCGAGCGAATACCCCCGCGTCCGGTCGTCAATCATAGTCAACATGATCACGGGTATCTTGCGCAGCACCGGATCGGCTTTCAGTGCGCGCAGCACCGACCAGCCGTCCATGTCGGGCATCATAACGTCCAGGGTGATGGCGGCGGGCTGTATCTCATGCGCAAGGCGCAGGCCCTGTTCGCCGCTGGTCGCCGTGGCCACATTGAAACCGTCTTTAACCAGATAGCGTTCGATGATCTCACAAGCTTCCGGGTCATCGTCAATGACCAGGATCAAGGACCCAGGCGCTGCATCACGCAGGGTCCCGAGTTCAGCTTCGGTTTTTGCTGCAGGGGTCTCGTTTTGAAGCTGTTGTGGTTGCGTCCCGGGCAGGATGACAGGGATGTGGATGGTGAAGGTCGACCCTTCTCCCAACTCGCTGTGGACGCTCAAGTCGCCGCCCAGCAGTTTGCAGAACCGCTGCGATATCGCCAGCCCCAGCCCGGTGCCGCCGTAATCCCGTGTGGTTGAATCATCCGCCTGGGTGAATTCCTCGAAGACATGCTCAAGCTTGTCTGGTGCAATACCGATCCCGGTATCGCTGACTGCAAAGCTCAGCCACTCCTCACCCGCCTGCTGGATACGGTTAACGTGCAGGGTGACTGTGCCCTCCCGGGTAAACTTGGCCGAGTTGGACAGCAGGTTGAACAGCGTCTGGCGTAACTTGGTCCGGTCCTGGTGGGCACTGCCGAGGTGCTGGCTGCGTTCGATGGACAAGCGGTTACTGTTTTTCTCCATCAACGGCTGGGCGGTGGCGCTGACTTCGTCGATCAGACTGTCCAGATCGATAGACTCGGCGAAGGCTTCCATCTTGCCGGACTCGATCTTCGACAAATCAAGGACATCATTAATGAGCGCCAGCAGGTGCGTGCCGGCCTGGTTGATCTTTTTCAGGTCCGGGATGAAGTCTTCCTGTTCCAGACCCTCGGCTTCTTCCATCAACATTTCACTGTAACCGAGGATGGCATTCATGGGAGTGCGCAACTCGTGACTCATGTTAGCGAGAAATGCACTCTTGGCATGGTTAGCCGCATTAGCCGCCTCCTTCGCCATCCGCTGCACCTCTTCCGCCTGCCTGAGACGGTGCAGGAACCAGGCCAGCCCGAGAGAAAGCAGCAGCACTCCCAGCGGCAACCACAGACTGCCTGCTCTCCAGTCGGGGTAGATTGTGCGGTTGGCCGCGTGTGCGGTCACCTGCCAGTCATGGTCGGCAAACGCCAGGCTTGTCGTTGATGTCAATCCGTCGTCCAGATAATCTTTTTCCCTGTTATCCGGGCCCAGGTCCATCACCCGCGAAACGTGGCGATACATGAAGGCATCTGCGCCACGTGCCTCGCTATCTTCAATCGTTAGTGTGAGTCCGGCGGGACTGGTATTGCTGTCGAGTATTGCCTCGACCATCGGCCCGATTTCGGCAACCATCACGGCAAATCCACGCAAGGCCGCCTCGCGCTCCCCTGCAGTCTCCAGCGGTGCACCCCTCCTGTATACAGGTAACGCGACGAAGATCGAGTAAGTCCCTTTTCCTGACTGGTACAATTGCAGGCGTGCCGAAACGGTCGGGGCATCGCTGCGCGCAGCCTTCATCAACGCAGCAAAATAGTCCGGTCTGGCTGCCAGATCAAAACCCAGCACTAACGAAAACGGTTCCTGCGGTTCGACATAGTAGATTGGGAAATAAACATCTCGCTGTGGTGCAGCTGTCATGCCCCCTTCGGCAGGATCATCACCAAAGACAAAATCCGTTGACAGCTCTTCGCGTGCCGCGGCTTCCATGGCGTCGCGTTCTTGAGCGGATACCCTGGGCACCCACTCCAGCGCCATGATACCCGGGTTGCGCGCAAGGCTGCGGCTGACCAGGGTGCGGAACTCGTCCCGGTCGACAAAAGAAGATGCGTCGAAACCCGAGCGGATGTGATACAGCGTCTCAAGATAGGCATCGATCCCATGCTCAACTGCCTCGACATGGTTAAGGGCGGCGGCCTCGAAACGCTGTTTTACCGATGACTCGAAACTGGTTTGCAGCAGGCTGTAAAGAGATGCCGCCAGCAGCGCACCCAGGGCAATGACGATGTAGGGTGCATAGTCACGACCGGTCCGGCGTCCGCCACGGCCGGTTATGGCCGCTGCCCTTGCCTTGAAGGCCAGTGTAAACGTTAACAGGATGCCGAATGCCAGCAGGCCCTCGTCGGAAAAGTTTGCGGCGCCGGCTCCCAACTCGCTGACCATGCGCTGCTCCTGGGTGGACATCGCCTGCCACAAGGCAAACGTGATGGTCAGCCCGGTGATACCGATGACCTGTGGTACCCAGTGCGGCAAGGACTCAGCGGGAGACATACGCCGGTTTCCTGACCAGGCCAGCGCAACGAAACCGCCCCCCAGCATTATGAAACCCGTAGCCGTGTGGATCGCCATCCGGGTCATATGCCCCCAGCCATAGGCGCCCTCCACACCGATCATGTAACCGGCCAGCGCAGTAACGCCGAGACTGATGATGAGTGCCCCCAGGGTCGCGGTCCATGCCGTGATACGAGCGCGCTCGTGAAACAAGGTGGTGAGCAGTACCGTCAGACCGGTCAGACTGAAGCAAAGCGCCGTGTTGGGCGCCATGCGTCCCGGATTGGATGTCTTCAGGTCGATGTAGTGTTCCATGAACAACTGATCGATGTGCAGGTCAACAGCGAAGATATACTCGATCAGCGTGAGCACGCCGGTCATCAGAACAATGACACTGGTTATACCGGCAAACCGCGGCCAGAAGCCGGCAAGTCCCAGCAGCGCCAGACCACCCACCGCGAAGCCGAGTGCCGTGTTGTACTGCATGGGGACAAACGCCGGATTGACCTGAATAAGGGCCGGCTCGTGCAGGTACCAGCCCAGCAGCACCACTGCGCCAAGGAGCAGAGACATTGCGCCCATCAACCTGGCCAGGTTGAGCCCCACGTCCACAGGCTTTGGGTGTTTTTTCATATGAATTTTTAAAGGACTTTCCAGGGCAGCATTCTATGCTATAAATTGGGATCAGAACAGAATGGCACTTAACTTAAGGTGACATCAGCTCGGAAAGCTTTTTGTAGCGGTTGAGGTCGTACACGCCGGCCTGCACTGGATGTGTTCGCTGCATGTAGTCGACAAACCAGTTGAAGTGCGCCCAGATGTCGGGGTGGGTGCGTTCGATACCGTAGCGTTTTACCAGGTCCAGAAACTGCGCATCCGACTGTATTGCGTGCATGGCACTGGCGAAGGCTTCTATTTCAGACAGCGGTACGACAAACATGAAGTTGGGGTAGCTGCCGAGCAAATCCGGGTACGCAGTCAGGGTATCCTTGCCCCTTTCCCGCCGGTCGCTCTCGTCGATCATGAAGCCTACATTGCTATGCGCCTTGTTTCTGACCAGCGTGTACGCCAGGTCGTTTTCCGGTTTACCGGTGCTCACTCTTAAAAACAGCACATCCGGCATGTAGCGGATGAAGTTCATGCCCGCATTCGAGGCAGGTTTCGAAGTGAGGGTTTCTATCGCAGTATCGGCCTGTTGCTGCGCGGCGTCTGAACCTGGCTGGATACAGGGCGGCTTTGCGCAACGGTTCAAGCTGTCGTGTCGGGCAATAGCAGACAGCTGTTCATTTACCCTGTCGACAAACTCGGCTTTTGGCTGGTCTGTCCTGTAACCGATCTGAACCGGCAAGTCCTCATTAACGACTTCATAGGCGAGCGCGGATTTCAATTCAATGGCCGTACCCCGGTTCCACGATTTGCGCATGTCAGTGCGCACTCCCGGCGGCATAAAGTGAAGGAAATTGTTTTCCGCACCGGTTCGTATCAGGTCAAAATACATGCGTGTAGCCACCTGGTGCGCCACACCACCGAATACATTGAAATTGACCACCAGGGAATAGTAAGTCCGCTCAAGCAGCGGGTAGTCCATGACCCAGAGCGTCTTCGGCAAGGCGCCAACAAAGCCCTGCACAACCGTCGTGTTATCAAAGTGCCGGAACACGGTCAGCATGGCATCCCTGTTGTGGCCATCACCGTCCCATATACTGGAAAGTGCCGGCCCCTGTGGCTGATATTTACGGTAGGCCTGACCGCGAAGGCGAATATATTCGTTGCGTTTCAGCTTGTGGGAAATCTCGTCGACACCGATCGGCAGTATGTCCCAGCCCTCGCCAGAAACGGCGAGATCAGAACTCACATTGCGCAAATAATCGGCATCCGTCACAGAAAGATCGTGTTCCGGATCCTGGAACAGCACATAGAAATGGTCGTTGATCACATTGGTTGCGATCTGACCACGGCAGACCGGGCCGCGAATAAATGTCCTGACGATATACTGCGCTTCATCCAGCAGGAACTGGTAACGTGAGCGGGCCGGAATCGCTGCAAAGGTTGTGAAAGGATTGGCAGCATTGTCGCTGGAGTAATCAGGTAGTTGAGTAACATCCCAGTCGGTGTCGAGAAAAAGCTGCTTGAAACGTTGCAGGCGCGCGTGGTTTAAAGCGTAAACCGTGTGCGTCTTGTGGACCACGGTGCCGGCTTTCCTGCGCAGTCGATAGTAGAACTTAACACCCGGGTCGTCGTTGGGGCGGGTGGTAGCGATAATGTCAATCGGTGTACCCGGAGGTGAGCTGGACCTGACTATTCGATAGAAGGTCAGCGCATCCAGATCGTCGAAATACAGATCGGCGAGGAATAAATGCTCGTACAGATAACGCGCGCTAAGCCTGGCCTTCAGCGATGTCTGGTTGAGGAAGGTTTCCCAACGATCGATGCGGGCCTGCTCATCCGCCGTCGGGGCCCAGGGTGGCTCATCGATGACAGCGCCCTGCCAGATCCAGTTCTGCAGTACTTGGTAGTCTTTATCGGCAAGACCCGTCATCGCCAGCGGCATCCCCTGCAGTGGCTTTTCGTTGGCATAACGGTCAAATTCCGACAGCTTCGGACACTGGTTCTCGCGCTGCAGTCCTAACTGAATGTCCTCGGGTACCCGCGAATGGGGCGCCAGCGGCTGTTCCCTGCCGAGGGCGATCATCTGGCTGATCAGCGAGGTATTGAGATTATCGATGCTCCGGCCGGGATTGTCAGCGCTATCACCTGTTACCGCGAAAAACCCTTTCTCGCGCCACTGCGCCGTCGTCTGCGCGTCGATGAACAATCGCGTTGGCGACGCATTTAGCAGCCGGGCGCTGGTATATACCACGTCTTTTGAAGCGCCCCGGGTCACACCTTCTGCTGCTGTCAACTTCAGCTGACAAGGTGCATCGTAACAGGCATGGCAGGCAATACAGGTTCTGTCCAGTACCGGCTTGACATCCTCGACATAAGAAATATCCTTCGCGGATGGCTCAAATGGTATCGGGGGTAATGGCTGAAGACTCTCAAATGCCTGGCACCCGTAAAGACCCAGCAGCGAGGCCATCACCAGCGCCCGAAGAATTGTTGTCGTCCGCCTCATTCCCGCAAAGTATACATCATGTGGGATCAGCCCCCCTGCGATGCCTTGCGGTGTTCGCGAATCATCATTAGCGTGAAAGCGAGCCAGCATAACACCAGCGCGACGTTAAAAACGAAGAACGAACGGGTGCTCATCGCAAGTAGATGGACGCCAACGAGTACGGTGACCGCGGCCAGGCCATCCCCCAGGCGCACATAGAGCGTGTCGATGGCCGGCTTGCCGCGGAATTTCATCTCTGAACTGACCGGTAGCCAGAGCACGTGCCTGGCCGTGTTATTGATCGAGTAATCCGTGGCGTTCTCGGCAATCTTCATCATCTTCACAATAGCCAGGATCGGAAGCAGGGCCATGGCAGTGTATGACAGCAGCGCAATCACCGGGAGCATCAGCGCAATTGTCGCAAAGCCGCCGTATTTCAACAGCCTTGAAGCCACAAATGCCTGTAGCAACAAGGCAACGATGTTCACCCAGAAAAAGAAATTGCCGTAAAAGGCCGTGGTGCCGTCGCGGGTAAATTCCAGCACTGCCGAAGAATCCGTCACCCCCTGCTCCACAGCCTGGTCGGCAAGCGTTTCCTGGATAACCCGGAACAACAGGTTTTCACCGTTGGTGTTCACCCAGTTGGTCAACAAGGTGACCAGCGCGGCAGCCAGCAGGAAGCGGCTGAGCAGTACCAGCCTGGCGCCGCTGAGTAAAAAACCGGCGCTCTCGTCCTGCTGCGCTTCCCGGGCCGGTGGTGATATACCCCTGGGCTCTCTGCTATCGACAATCTTCGTCAATACCATCGACACAAACAGTGGCACTGTTGCCAACAGCAGCAGCATTTTGGAATCAACCATGCCCGAATCCACCAGCTGGCTGACAATCCAGGACCCGGCAGCGGCACCCGAAGTCGCGCCGATAGCGATCATCGGCAGCATGCGCTTGCCGCGCTCGTCCGTGTAGACATCGGCACAGAAGGTCCAGAACTGCGCGACCACGAAGACGCCGAACATTCCCACCCACACGTAGAATACGATACCGGAAATCGGCAGCGCCTCGAAAAAATAGCCCGGCTGCAGAAACCAGAAAATCACCAGGTTGGAAATGCAGAACAGTGTCGCCCGCGTGATCAGGGTAACCCGATCCCAGCGACCGGCGAGGCGTGCGTACCAGCCGACGACGAACAACAGGAAAAGACTCTGGGCAAAACTCGAGTAGGCCTTGACCTCCATCTTGGACAGGCCACTGATATCCGAGATGGCTATCCAGCCTTCTCTCAAAGGCTTGACGAAGTAATAGGCGCACAGAATAAGAAACACGTTGGCAAACATCAGCAGCGCGGTTGCTCCCTCCCCTGAGCGCACTTCCGTGAAGAGCCCGAGAAAATGTTCGCTCACTGAGCGCTGTGACAGGTTCGAACCGGGATTTTCCTTTATTGCCATGTATCCAGGCTGTCCAGCTTTATGTTGATTTTTTCTTCATCGGATAACGGGTGCCTGTAGTTGTAGAGCCGTTTTTCCCAGTATCCGTAGACTGGATTGGGTAACATAATCCATGAGCGTCCCCAGCGCGCCCGGTTCGAGTCCAGGACATCATGGAACTCCTCGCCAACAATATCGTTCAGGTTGTCACCCATGATCAGCAGTACCCGGTAGTCGGATGACAGGGATTCACGTCGGGTGATTTTATCCCGCGAAGCCCAGCCTTTTTTTATCCTGCCATCGGCTCCTGTTTCACCGCGCAGCAGGACCGCATCCTCATTGGAAACATTTTTCTGGGGCAGGAGGCCCACTCTGACCAGGTTGGAAATGGTAAACGGTTTTAAATCCACTTGCTCTTCGCCGGGGTCAATCTGTCCGTTTGCATTGGTATCGAACGCTCCCCGGTAGGCACGGTTGGACAGATAGAAGACCGTGACACCTTTTTCCATCGCATAGTGCACGAAGTCCAGGGCTCCGGGTATTGCTTCAGCACTGGCTTCACTGACCCAGGCATGCCAGTTTATTGGGGCGAAGCGCCTGTCATTTTTTACCAGCCAGGCCTGGAAAGGCAAGGTACTCAGTACGGTTTCATCGATATCGAGAATCACCGCCGGCGGCAATTTGCCCAGTGCGCTGGTTTCAGCGTCATTTGTCGGCACCTGCGAGAGAAGCGCCGTCCAGGTTTTGTCTTCAAGGGCATTATCGAGGTTTTGCCGGGCCATGTTGTAGGCACCAAGCGACAGCGCACGATACTCCTGGCTGGTTTGCATCCAGGTCACGCTGTTCAAATTGGGTCGGTCAGTGTGACTGCCAGTGCACCCGCAGCAAAGCAGCACTACAGTCAGGGTAATGCAAAGTCGTTTCATCTTATCTGCATAGTTCATTATCCGGAGTATTACAAGGTACCGTTTATTGCTATATTTGCAACTATCAACAGCAAAACATACAACCTGTACCTTGTCGTGCTGACCCTGCTCGCCGTGCTGACACTGCCGGCAACGGCCTGGTCAGCGGACGAGTATCCACAATTGCGGGAAAGTATAGACCCCGTCCTGCAGAAACAGCTGGAAACACTGATCAGGAAAGGGGGTCTGCAAAAAGCAGTCCAGCAGGAACGGCTGGCGATTGCATTGGTGGATATTACCGATGATAAGAAGCCGCGCATGGCGGCTATCAACGGTGATGTGATGGAATATGCCGCCAGCCTGCCGAAGATTGCCATCCTGCTCGCTGCTTTTGTGCAGATCGAGCAGGGTAAACTCGAGCTTGATGAAAAGCTCGAGGCTGACTTGACAAAGATGATCCGTAAGTCAAGCAACGCGGCCGCAACCCGGGTGCTGGACCTGGTTGGCCGTGAAGAACTACTGAGCATACTGGAATCCCCGAGGTTTATGTTGTACGACAGGCGCTACGATGGCGGTCTCTGGGTTGGCAAGGCTTATGCAAAAAAAGGCGCCTACCGGCGCGATCCCCTGCACCAGATCTCGCATGGCATTACCGCCATCCAGGGGGCGCGTTTTTATTACCTGCTGGACACCAACCGCCTGGTCGGGCCTGAACTGACCCTGAAGATGAAGCAGATTCTTGCCGACCCTGCGATCAATCACAAGTTCGTTAAAGGGCTCAAGGCGCGGCCGGGTGTAAAGCTCTACCGCAAGTCAGGCACCTGGAAACAGTTTCATGCTGACAGCGCATTGGTGGAGTTCGGTGCGCACAAATATATTATTATAGGCCTTGCGGAGGACCCACAGGGGGGCAAGTGGCTGGAGGGGCTTGCTGCACCGCTGCACGACCTGGTGGTGAAATAGCCGGGGTCAGGGGGCCTGCCAGACAATCCGTTTTTTGCCGTCGCTATTGTCGCGTTGCGCGTGGCTGCCGTCGCCATGCCAGTCCGGAAGTCCGAACGGCAGATCGTAGGTCGGTATCCGCTGTATGTCCGTCGTGCTGAATGACTGCCCGTAAGGATTCGGGTCCGCTTGTTCGCCGTCATCGGGTTCGACAACAGGATGCAACTCCTGCAGGGCTGCATTCCAGTCCTCCAGCAAGCGCTGCTCGTCACGGAAAGATGGATGAAACATCTCCACCACGGATAAGCCGCTGCGCCCCGGCCAGTTGGCAACCGCATGCTGCCCTCCCCGGCCCACCGCGACCACCGCCTCAACCGGGTTGTTCTTGAGCAAGCGGTCCAGATACGCATTGCGATAGGACAGGATGGGATCCTGACCTGACAGGTTTTCCAGTTCACTGAAAAACTGACCGCGCACACTGTAAAGAAACGTGTTCAGCATCAGGTAGGATCGTGTAATCCCCAGTTTATGCAGGAAACCCTGAATACGCTGCCCGGACCGTCCCACAAAGATGCGATGTGCCAGAATCTCGTTGACAGAAGGGTCCTGGCCCACGATCAGTACGCGTGCGGTTCCATCGAGCCGCCCACGGTAATAGACCGGGCCAAAGTCCAGTCGAAACCGCTCGGGAAACTGCTGATAGTGTTGCAGCGGGGCCTCGGCAAAAAAAGTCTCCCAGTCGAGGGGCGGCCCGGGGTCAAACCTCGGCACACCGGTGCCCGCCAGCACCGCCATAGCTCTATGGAAGTACGGGTTTTCCGCCAGCTCACGAACCGTGTCGACGCCAAACGACTGTTTCAGGCGTTGCGCATCTTCAGCGGAAACGCCTTTCAGCGCATCCGGCGCGGCTTTCAAAACATCCTGCACCGGTTTTCCACGAAACGCCTTTACAACTATCGGATCATAGGAATGACTCATAACTGTTCCCTCGCATAGCCTGCTAGTGTAGTTCAACCCCTTCGCGCCGACACACCACCAGTTGCTCGCCCTGGTAGCCCTTCGCCTCTACAACCACTTTGTCCGCATGCACGTCACGGACTACGTCTTCCAGCTCGATGCGGCTCACGCCACGCCGGGGATACAGGGACTGCACCTGGCGGCCGTCCACGGTAGCGTCGATGCGGTCCACGTTGCGGGTATGGATTTTTATCACGGGCAGCCGGTCGCGGGGATGCTCCGTTGCCATGCGGATCGGATGGGCCTGTTTTCCTTTCAGGAATTCAATGCTGGTCGCCAGCAGATCCTCATTACGTCCCAGCACGTCCGCACGGGTCAGGTGATAAATCCGGTCCGGGACGATGCCAAGGTCCTCTACCATGTCGCCGGCGTTCTCGCCCACCCGTACCGTGCGCCGTATCGCCACACGTAAATCCGCCCCGTGCGGCAGCGGCTGGTAGGGCGAGGAAAGATCTGCTACCCGGTCCGGCAACATCAGGTGTTGCAGTAGCGCGTGTGACCAGACGTTCGCGCCGCCGGCACCGGTGTTCTCCCCTACCCCGATAATCGGTCCGATCTTGTGGTCTTTGAAACCCGCCGCAAATATATCCGTCGCGCTGTAGCACAAGGGATCAACGATCAAAACCACGGGGCCAAAATAACGTTGCCCGATCTCGTTACACCTGGCTGGATCGGTAATCGGATAGCCCAGGGAAAATGTGGCGCCGGTTTCCACTGATTGTTCGATAGAAGCAATCCACTTGCCGAGATCCAGCCCCGGAAAGCGGGTTGAGCGCGCATGATTACGGCAGATCTGCAGGTTGATCGCGCTGTTGATGAACTGCGCCCGTTCCGGCTCGATATACCGGGGAGTCAGGACCTGTAAAAGCTGTTCGGCGGCGTAGATAAGGCCACCACCATTGCCGCGCACGTCGATGATCAGGCCGTTATCAGGCAATTGTTCTGCCAGACGTACAAACTCACCAACAAACTCATCGGCATTCGCCACGTTGAAGCTGAAAATACGAATGCAGCCATATTGCTCGCCATCATAATTCACTGTTCTTGCCTGAAAGATACCGGGCAGGAAGGTCGCCAGACCGCCAGTCACATTGCGCATTGCGGTTCGCTTTCCCTGCAACATCTCGCGCGACTCACGTCTGGCAACAGCCGGCGCATACAGTACTTTCTTGGCTTGCTGAATATCTTCGGTATGATCATCCAGCCCTATCGCACTTGCCTCCTTACGTAAATCGCCAGGTTGAAGCTGTGCCGGCCCGGTGCCAGGTTCGAACAACAGCCACGCCTGGGTCCACTCCCGTTTTTCACCCTGTGCATCGAGGTAATGCAGTGTCACCCATTCCCCTTCAGGCGGCAGACCACGCCCCAACGGCCGGATAGTCAGGGAATTCAAACCACGTGCATAACGTGCCGCCTCGTTACTGCCTGCCTGGCGTTCCGCGTTGTGGTGCACAGCCTGTTGAATCTGCATACCGTTCCAGTGGGTGACTTCCACGCCGGGCCGGAAGGAAGCCGGTCCCGCGTCACCCACCAGTCGGGTCACCATGTATTTACGCTGACCCCGCTCCCGGTATTCCTCAATGAAGAATGGCAACCAGGCAACCTTGCCGCGAAACGGTCTGGGCAGGCGATAGCTGGTATGCAGATCGCGCAATGAATTAAAGGTGCTGCCAAGTTCGTTGTGAAATTCAATCTCAGGCGGCAACTCACCCTCGACAGCTTCTTCGAGCCGATAACGCATCAGATTCAGGCGCTGCACCGGGTCTACCGCGTGCATTGCGCGTTTTAATGGCAGGTGAACGTAATTTTCCTCCAGCAGCAGCAATGCCTGATCGACGATGGTTTTTCGATCCGCCAATGTCAGCTCTCCCGAGCTGCGCATAAAGGTCGCCAGGTCACGTGTCGTGGCAAGTAACTGCGGCGCCAGCTTGCGCTCGGTCTGCGCCAGAAACTCGGCCGCTTCCGGCAATGCTATATGCTCTCCATACAACGGCGGCAAACCCTCTTTTACGAATTCGGGCAGGTTACGTGCCGCTACCAGTTTACGCAGATGCGTGGGGTCATCAGCCACCGTTATCCCTTCGAGTTGCATGGGCTGGTCAACAAAAGATGCCAGCGGTTGCGCAGCGAGACCCTGCGCAAGATCCAGCGCCGCGTCGTCTTCCTCGAAATCGAAGCTGATATGCCAGTGTTTACCCGTACTATCCTCACTACCAGCAAACAGACCGGCGTCACCACCGGCTGTGTCCAGTTCTCTGGCAAGCCGTGGCAAAGCGGTCATGGCGTCACCCAATCTTGCGGTCGCTGCGCCCAGCGTCAGACTACCGACCAGTGGGTCAGCGTCGGCCTGGGCGAGATTGAGCACCCGGACTGAGCGCCCTACCCTGATACGCTCGGTACCCTGTCCGAAGCGGTTCATCAGCCGCGGCTGCCCGGCTCGTGGCACCCCATCAATCGTTACCAGCGTTACCGATGTTTCGCGCGCCTCGATCAGGCGCATGAAATCGTTGCCGGTCTGGCCATTAATGGCGATAAGGTCGGCCCGTTTTCCCGCTTCTATGGACCCGAGCAAGCTGTCCCAGTGCGCAATCCTTGCCGGGTTGATGGTTACCATCGCGACGAGTTCTTCCGCAGAGAACAGCGCGCCGTTTTCCTGGTTTGCCAGCCAGGCCACTTTGAGTTCCCCGAGCAGGTTCTTGGAGCCACTCGGCGCCCAGTCCGAACCCAGCGCTGTCAGGATTCCCGAGCGTTTAACGGCATCGAGCTTTACGGTATCCCCGTACAACAGGTAATTGGACAGGGGTGACCACACCATAGACCCCTGGCGTTGAGCGATCAGGCGAAGATCCTCCTCCAGCAAAGCCGTATTGTGAATGCCGCAGAATGCGTCATTGATGGCCCAATCACCATTGGCCATCTTCAGGCGCTGAAACCAGCCGCGCGCCGTTTTATCGACACCCTCGCTCATGTGTTGCAGGTAGCAGCTGTGTTTAGTCAACTTTTCCAGATAGGCTTCCGCCTGATTACTGGCCGGGTTGCCAATACTGGTGCCGGCTCTGGGCAATCCGGGGTCGAGCGGTTGCTCGACGTTACGAACAATTCCCTTGTAGAAGCGTTTAATGCCCGGTTCCGACGATAAAGAGATACCTTGGGTGGTGGTCACACCGCCAAGCAGTGCCCGGCATTCGACGAATCGCACCAGGGCTTCGACAACGCCCGCCGTGCCACCCAGCACCTGGGACGGTTTGGTGATTTCGCGCCGGTACCCATCCTTACCGCGCCATTGTCCGTTGTTGGCGTATTTCTGTGGGACATCCCACAGGGGCATGGCGTTGTAGGAAAGATGGTTGTGAAGTTCGATCATGCCCGGGTAGAGTGTATCCCCGGTTTTTATCCGTGGTGCTTGCTCGAATCCGGGTGGTGGTGCCTTGCTGCTACGTTGCACGGCCTCGATCCGGCCGTTAGCTATATAGATTGCGCCTTTTGCCAGCACCCCCTGTAAGCCCATGGTGACAACACGGCCCTCAACTACATACGGGTCCCTCAGTGGATCAATCGGCATAACGTCAATCTCCTTGTACCAGTGGATCCGTTACCGGAGCAGTTACTGCTTTAATAATAGACCAGTTTATCGGCAACCGCTCTGAAGCAGGCAGCGAAGTTGGGGCATGATCCCAACTATTCTGGCGAAGAAGTAATGGCGCCGGGCTTCGGTGCCGGATTGAACTTCTCGATCAGACGATGAATGCGAGTACCCATGGTCTGGTGATCCACCGCGGAATTCTTGCGCAGGACGTTGGAAACCAGGGTGGACATATAGTGCAGGCGGTGTTCACTGGCGGGGCTCTCGATAATCGCGACCGAGTTCATGTAGTTCTTTCTGTTTCCCGCGTAGGGCTTGCAGGTAAAACCTTCTTCCTCGCGGCAGCTGTAGAGTGATCCGGATTTGAAATACACGGCGGAGTCCTTCAGTGCCGGTGACGAGGCATAGCGGATACGCCGCTCGGTCATGTACAGCAGGCGCTTTATCTGGCGGCTGGAAAACTCATCCACCAGCCTGCCCTGCTCCATGCGTAAGGTAAACAGCATCAGCGCCCGCGCGGTGCCATAACTGTTGCCGCCACCGTTCACCAGATGCTTGCCCTGGCGGGTGAAGAAACTGCCCTGGCGCAGTTTTTCCAGGTCAATACCATTGCGGGAAACCGGCTCGAAAAAGGTACGCTGGTACAGGGCTGTCAATTCCTTGCCTGGTGTTTCCTTGAAGAAACGCTTAATTTCTTCTTCCGAGGGCGGATATGCCTTGCCGTATTGCCTGAGCAGCATGGCTTCGCGCATGGTCATGGCAGCGGCAGAATTGGAGCTGACCGACAGCATCCAGTCCAGGTATTCCCACAGTGTGCCCTGGTCACCGACTTTCATGGTGCGACGTGTCAGCTTGCGGTTCTCCACGTCAAAGATACGGATCTTGTGGTGATCGCTTATCGAAAATTCATCCGCCGTCACCAGCGTGTCCCTGAGTACACGGATACGCTGTTCGGTATCGTCCGGCCAGGCATTGGCGAGCGCCTGGAACAGGCCCAGCGCAACGACGAGCTTGCCGACGCTGCCCACATTCTGGCGGTAGTCACCGCGGTGTTCGGCATAACGCGGATTATCGGGACTGCTCAGATCCAGCACCGCGATCCCGTAGCTACTGGCATTGTCACCCAGCAGTTTCAGCAGTTCGGCAGTGAATGCCGGATCGGGCGCCGGCAGGTCCAGGTCTTTGTGATCCAGCAATCGCAGGTCAACCTGCTTAGTCGTCAGCAATCCACCCGCGGGTTGTTTGCCGCCTTTGGCCAGACCTTCGTTAGCCAGGCGGGCGCCTTCCACGCGACGGATGCCGGTGTCGGCATAACCATCGATCGGATAGGCATGCGCAGCAGACGTTGCCAGCAACGCCATCAAGGTGAACAGCGTCAGTTGCATAAACGGCTTCATAATCCTGGTACTTCCTGCATGTTAACGGTCTTGTTCAACTTGCCTTGCAGGGACTTGTCCATATCACTCAGGTAAGTGCCGCCCCGGCTGTCGCGGCTTTCCAGGAACGGCCGCAGCTGGAACAGTTGCAACCTGCCGTCGAGAAAGCCGAACTCGATATCCGCTGGCGCAGGATTACCGTCATCATCGGTAATGGGCGGAAAACGGTTGGGTAATTCTTCTGCCAGTGTGACCAGTTGTTTGATCTCGCCCGGCTTGAGCACACTTTGATCACCACTGACAGGCAGCTTGTCGACACCACCGGCCGCAGCAGGCGCCCGCCGCCACACCGCTGTCGCGCTGGCCAGCAGGCGTACCGAACCGTCGCGGGTATCGATACGCAGGGACTCGGCAGACTGCCCGTCCACCGCGCCGCCGACCCCTTCATTCACCGCCACAGACAGCACGGCTTTATCACCGCTGTCGATATCCTGGGTGACCATGACACCGGACTTGTCGTTGGGCACCGACTTGAGCAACAACACGGCCGGGTAAACATTCTCCGGTTTATCCATCAGTGACTGGCGCCAGGCAAAGGCACGCTCGGTGAATGGCGACGCCCAGACATCGGGAATGGCCTTCGCCAGGTTGTCCATACCGACGACATTGGGCAGTGTCAGGTTCAGTCCGGCACCTGTAAACCCGGGCAGATCCTCAACATTGGTATCCGAACGAACAAATACGCCATAGCTGCCTTCCGGCCCGATAGTTTTCTCGAGCACCTGGCGCAGACCATTGATAAATTTCTCATCCAGCCGGGTATTCCGGATCAGATCATAAAGCTCGGCACGGAACTGCTCAGTCTGCGCTTCACGCTGCTTCGACCCTTCAGGCAGTGCGTGCAGGCGCTGGTACTCGGACACCATCCATTCATAAACCGTTTTGTTCGAGTTCTTGTAGGGTTTATCCAGAACCGTCTGACGAAACTGGCCGAAGGGTATCGCCACACCCGGCGCCACGGCCTTGGGGAAATGATGCCGCAGCTCGCCGAGCTTGGCCGCCTTGGGTCCGACAATACGGCCCGAGTCGCTGGCGTTCAGGTCATCGAGGCTGATAAATCCCTTTACGCTCAGGTCCAGCTTTTCCAGATCGGGCCGGATCAGGGCTTGCTGTGTGCCCTCGCTTTTACCAAAAACACTATCCCAGCGAGGCCCGTCGTCAGCCAGCTCAACCAGCCCGGCAGGACTGACCGCCAGCACGACCTGCTTGCCATCGTGTGAATCAAAACGTGGTATCAGTTGCTCGTCGACGCTGACATTGGGTATGCCCAGGTTACGCGCCAGCAACTGGATATGTGACAGTGGATTACCCTCGCCTGCGGTCATGATACCGGCTATCGGCGGCAGGTCGGAGACCGTTTCGGGCAGCAGGTAAATGCCGTCCTTCTGAAAATCATCCAACTGTGCCAGGTCCGGATGAACGTGCAGGATGCCGCGCGCAAACCCCGGGTTGAGCGCACGGAAACCGACACCGAGGTCCTGGCCGAACAGGCGATGAGTCACCCCGGCAAGCTGATTTGCATCGCGCTGCAGCGTGTCGAGCGTCTTCGAATAGAACAGCAGCGGGCTGCCACGCAACTGGTCCTGGATAAACAACAGGGCATCGGGTTCGAGCTGTGCCAGCTGTTGCATCGATTCGTAAAACTGAAAGCGCAGTCCCTGGGTTCCCCAGCCCGGCACCCGGCCAAGATAGCGCAGATCCTTCATGTAACGGGGCAACGGCACGCTGGATGCTTGCAGCTCAGCCAGCGATTCCTGTAATGCATCGCGTTCGCGCGGGTTGATCATACCGGCGCCATAGGCGCTCTGTACTGCCTGGGCCAGTAACTCGACACGCTGCTGCCGGGTGGCATTGTTCTGCGAGTCACGCAGCGCAGTACTGACGCGGAAGTTCTCGGTCTCCACGGCCAGGCTGAGATCCAGCACGTCCAGACGTGCTGACGCCTGCCCGATGCGTGGCAGTGCATCGCGCAGCTCCGCCAACAGACTGGAAGTCACTTTAAATACGCTACTGTCAGAAGCATCCTGCTCAAGTGCCTTTGCCGCATTCAGCAACAGCGTCTGCAACCAGGGCGCAGCGGTGAAGTGTTTCGCGTCCTGCTGCAAGCGTTGCTGTAGTGGAATAGCCTCGTAGACAAGGTCGATTTCCTCTGCCAGCTCCTGGTACTGCTTGACCAGTACCGGGTCTTTTACCCCGGCGGCGTAATCCCGTACCCGCTGCGCATCATCCTTGTCAGGTGAGCCGTGGATCTTGCCACGCAGACCCTTGAAACCCGTATCCTGTTCGGAAAGTGATGCCGACAGCTGGCGGACTTTCTGGACCGAGGCGGTGTCCTCACCGTGCGGCAACACCCGCACGCCAATGCGCAGTGACGGATAGCGCTGACCGATCCACGCCGGCTTGCCGGCCAGCGCGATTAACAGCGCACGGGCCGCGGCGCGTTCGTCCTCTTCCTGGATGGCACCGCGGTAAAACAGGGCACGGCGCATGATCCAGCCGTTGTCCACGGCCATCAGGAACTTCTCGATCAGCAGCTGGTTCCAGGTGTCGATGAAATTGGCTTCTGCTGCCAGTTTTTCAGGATCTGAGCCTGCCAGCAGCGTGGCGATGAGGTAACCCTGTGCACGAAGCTGTTTGGTTGTATCACTCCACTCGCCGTGCTGGTGACCGCCGCCGCGTTCAACACAGGCGTAGGCTTTTGGCGGTAACACGCTACCGTCGTTGCAGAACCAGCGAATGCGGGCAAACGGGCCGCGTTCACTGGTTTTCATCGCTTCAATCATTTGCCGGTACTCGGCATTCACCTGTTTGTCCGAAGACGGCGCACTGCTGGCAACAGCGTTCCCGGCCAGCACGCCGCTTCCCAGTACCAGCATCAGGCCTGAGGCAATCAGGCCCCGCAATGACTGTATCTGTGCTAACCCTTGCATAGTTTTTCGTCCATCCTGTTTTTCCAGGGAAGCCTGATTGTAACGAATTCAGGGATAATTGCGGTAAATTTCAGGCATAACAGATTCGCTGTCGCAAGTCGAAGTGGAACTCGACCAGTCCGGGTTAACGGCAGTAATATTTACCCGATGCGGTTTTCAGCAAACCGTTCCATGATTTTTTCCACTTCATCACGGTGATCAAACAGAACCTGCACACAATCTGCATCCAGCTTTTTACCCGAAAGTTCTTGCAGCTCTTCATAGGCCTTATCGATACTCCATGCTTCCTTGTAAGGGCGTTTGCTGGTAAGGGCATCAAACACGTCGGCGACGGCCACGATCCTGGCTTCCAGGGGGATTTCGCCGGCTTTTAGCTCTTTAGGATAACCCTCACCGTCAATGGTTTCATGGTGATAGCGGACAATGTTACGCAGGATATCAAGATACTGGACGGATGAAATATTAAAGTTTGCAATCATATGATCAATGATTTCCAGCCCCTTGCCGGCGTGGGTATTCATGATCTTGCGTTCTTCTTCCTCAAGCGGGCCTTCCTTTAAAAGGATGCGATCAGGTATGGCCACCTTGCCGATATCATGGAGTGGCGCAAACATGAAAATGTGTTCCACATATTCATCGGTCAACTGATACTTGCCGGCGACTTTTCTGGCAATCAACTGGGAAAAGCGTGACATGCGATCCAGATGACTGCCTGTTTCCGGATCACGCTGGTGAGTTATGTGGGCCGCTGTGCTCAGCGCCGCTGACAGAGATCGCAGAGCCGACAGCTCGTCGATAACCATGAGTGAGATGAGATGGGCAAAAACATCCAGTTCATTGAGAACCTTTTCAGTGAAAATATCTGTTTCATAGGAATTGAAAAAGATAAAACCGAAAAAGTTGCCGTTGTAAAACATTGGCAGGGTATAACTGGCAGCATAACCCTGGCGGCCAATGCGTTGCGTGTGTTCATGCCTGGCGCCCTCAAAGGTCAGCATGTTATTGATGATCCGCGGTTCACCCTCCTCCAGAATAGCTTTAAGAGAAGGTGCCTCATCCAGTTTGGCCTGGTACAGCGACAGCGGGTCATCTTCACCGCTACTGTGAATATAGGTTTTCAGTACGGCTGTTGCAGGATCATAAATGGTGACCGCTATCCTGGCGATGGCAGGGAGTTGTTGCTGGACAACTTCGTGGCAGTGGATCAGCTTGTCCCTGATACTGGTCTGCCTGTTGAGTGGTTCGAGAACATCCTTATAGTGCATGCAAAACCTGCCCGGCCTGAATAACCTGTCTTGTGCGCATGAAATCCGATTTTTCCGGTAAAGGATACCGATGAGAATCTGAAGAAGCACGCATCCGCAAACAGGATATCCAAATCTTACACTATATTCAGCCTGGCAGGGTCGGGAATTGGCGCGGTAGCCCTCTCCATAACCTGTGTGTGTGTCGAATTCCAGACCACGCCGCGGCCGGCAGCGCACTCAACCTGCGTGGCGCCAATTCAATGCATTTCAACCAGCGCCTGCAAAATCCGCAAAGCCTACTATAGTAATTAGTTGAAGCTATCACCTGCCGGTGAGCAGGAAAGGTAACTGTGCTCAAAATATTGACGGCTGGAAATCGTAATGAGAAATATCTTGGTTCCCATAGACTTATCCGAAGTATCTGTAGCCATCGTGGAACGGGCTAACTGTTTTGGGCAATCTCTGGCGAGCAATCTTTGGCTGCTACATGTAGTCCCAGCCTCCAATCATTCCACCCCTTTTAACATAGACCGCAACCTGTGGCGCAGGGAAATCGCCAAGGGATTGCGTGACCGTCGTCGGCAACTGCATGAACTGGTGGAACAACTGCGCCGGGAACACAATCATGTCTTTACACGTTTCATCACCGGAACAGTGAACACGGCCATCCTTGCTGAAGCCGAGAGAATACACGCGGATTTAATCATTATGGGGTCACACGGGCATGGCAATGTCTACCATGCGCTGTTTGGTGGCCCAGGCCAGAAGGTCATGCGCAAAGCGTCATGCCCGGTAATGCTGGTATCCCCTGAAAAGAGAAAATCTGATTGGCACCTGGTACGGCAAGGGTCAGGAGCAAACCACGAAATCCAATCGAAATAACCATCCTGCCAATCCATTGAATGACTGACCTATGGGTCAGTCCAATAACTGTTGTTTGTGTGTGAACCACGTGGGACGGTGAATGTGAAGGGTAAAGGCAAGATAGCAGTGTGGTTTGCGATTAGGCAGAAGAGTAACGGCATAAGTTAGAGCTTGTCGGCACCGTTATGTCAGTCTGTCGGTGGCACGTGCAAGCCGCTGCGCCAGAACCTCGTTCAGGTTTCTGAGCACCTTCGAAGCGATTCTGGGGTATCTGCCTCTGAGTCGTTCCAGACTTTTCCGGGAAATACGCAGCATTCGCGCGTCTTCAGTAACATCCACATTGGCTGTCCGCCGTTGACCATATAAACCGGCTTCCCCAACCACATGGCCACGACCATACGTTCCGAGCTCCACCCGGCCTGCTTTCCCCTCGATCGAGGCCTGAACTTCCCCGTCTATGACGGCAAACATTGCCGAGCCCACTTCACCATGGCCAATTATCCGCGTTCCGGCCGGAACCTTGATTATGCTTACCATACGCGCGAAGATCCTCGCCTGAAATGTCGATAGCCCCTTAAAAAGTCCTATCGAATCCTGCGGCTTGCTACCCAGATCCAGCGAAAGGGCATCCCAAAGGGTCACGAAGCGCACACGCGAACAGAGTGCCGGCGTTAGCACGAAATCTGCCAGCCATGCGAATAAGAGACTAACCGAGGCCATGGCACCGACATAGACCTGCATCTGTACTTCCGCCGTAGTCAGGACCAGGAATCCGAGACAAAGCCCCAATGTCGTATAGGTAACCGGACGTCCTACATGACGCAGCGTTGACAGCGTCGCTACCGACTGGTTGCCAGTGTTTTTCACTTCGCGGTTAAATCTGGTGAAGTAGTGAATTGTGTCGTCTATCGCCAGACCCAGCACCATGGGGGCTACGATGCTCAAACCAGGACTGAGAGGAATGCCAAGGATGCCGAGTATGCCGAAGAACACGACAACGGGCAGCACATTGGGTATTAGCGCGATAAACCCGATTCTGAAGGAAAGAAACAGCGCGACCAGCAACCCGTACACGATCAGCAGGGCGAGTAAAATGCTCTGCACCTGCCCCCTGGTTATCTTGTTCAGGATTGCACCAATGAGTACAGGGTAACCGGTGACTCTGGCTTCGAACTCTTTGGGCAGAACCTGAATACGCTTCTCGATGTGATCCACAATATCCGATATCACATCCGATCCCACCGCCCGCACCCGAACGACTATATTCGCAACCCGGTACCCTGGATCAACAAACTGTCTGGCATCGTCCGTTGTCCCGAAGAAAAGCATCTGGCTCACCTGGGCTTTCGACTCGGGAATCTGCCTCTCCCGGGATTCCTCCCCCAGAAACACGTGGCCAAGTGCAGAAAGATAATCGACAATTGAACTCGTTCCCACGACTTCCGGCTGGCTTTCGATCCATAACTGGAGGTTTTTGAGTTCCTCCAGCTTTGCCGGATCCTTCCAGGCATCCTTGCGTTTTGCCTTGACGACAACATAGAAAATACTCGCTCCGTCCAGATACTTCTCGGTTTTCTTTAGCGCCACACGCTCATCGGATTGCTTCGGGAAATTGCCGAGGATATCGAAACCGACGCTGATGTTTGCACTTCCAATCAGACCCACGACAAAAATCACAGCGGCGCCGATCAGGATGGGCGTCTGTGCCCGTGAATCAAACAGTGCAAACCAATCCACAACCTGATCAAACCAGGAACCTCCGGATGCCGGACGCACAGCAGCTGAAGCACGCCGGGAAGGTCGAAGCACTGCGAGTAGTGCTGGAGTGATAATCAACGCAGCCAGCGTGGCAAGACTGGCGCCTATAACCGTGAATATCCCGAATTCATGGATTGCCTCCAGGGGACTGATGGTCAGCGACAGGAAGCCCGCTACCGTGGTAAGCCCGGTGAGCACTACCGGCAGCGCTACCTGGTCAAGGGTTTCCGTGACCGGGTCCTGCCCGGAGAAGCCCTCCATGACGACCATACGGTACTCGGAAACCACATGAACCGCGTACGATAGCCCGAGCACAAGCAACAGTGGAGGCATCAGAACCGTCACCATATTCAACGAATAGCCGAGCCATGCGATTAGTGCCAGCGTCCAGGTGGTGGATATCATGACCGTGATGAGGGGTATCAAAACGCCAGACAGACTGCGGAAACTCAACGCCAGAACTGCAGCCAGAACAAGCATCACTATTGGTGCGGTACGATACAAATCGTCCAGCAACAACCTTGTTATCGCAACAGCCAAATGTGGAGAGCCCGTATACCACACATCCAGCCCGCCCCTTTTCTCTGCAACAATTGCGCTGATAGCCTCATCAAGTATACGGCGGGATAAAGCATCTGCCCGGGGCTCGATCGAAACAATGATCGCTGAAGTTGTGCCGTCGCGGGACAAGAGTGTCCCTCTGTATATTGAATCGGAGAGAAAGCTTTGCCGAATTTTCTCGACGACGGCGGCATCGTCCTGCAACTCGGGCGCAGCAGTGGGCATTATGGATACGCCGTCACTCGTTATTTCAGGGACTGGTGCATTTGTAATCGACACAACCCGCCGGACGCCAGGCAACGCTTCTACACGGTTTGTTATTATCCTGATCGTTTCAAACACATCAGGTACGAACAAATTATCCGCCTTGACAGAAATAATGAAATTCTCATCACTGCCAAAGATACGACGAGTCTGATGGTAGAACTGAACGCGTTCATCGCTCTGCGAAAGCAAGCGATCGATTGATGGGTCAATCTCGAGACGAAGCTCCCCTGTCTGCAGGTCTACGATCTGTGGTATCGCAATTGCCGTAATCGCAACTGCAGCCACCAGGATAATCCAGGAGTGTAACGAAATAAACGCGAATATCCGCTGCTGCATGTCCGCGAATCGATCTACTGTGCCTTGAACTCTCGCAGATAACCCTGATCAAACATTTCGTCAGGCAAAGAGGCGTCGATTTCCAGTTTATGCAGGATAAGTTTTGTCTCCGTCATATTTCGAACATCCCGCATAGCCATTTTATAAGGGATCCACAGGCCATTTACCTGGCGCAGGGACTCAGGATCCACAGTGTATGTTTTACGCAACCGATCCCCTTTCCCGTACAGTTTCATCGTCATCGTTACGCAGGTCTGTTTGTCAACATAACTATTGATGCGCGGGTATGTCGACTCTGATCCTGCACTGGATACAGATTTCAACACGTAGACTTCTCTGCCGTTTAGCTCGGAATCCGCAAGCCGGGTTATTGCCCCCCCCTTGGCCATGCCGTATAGCTGCTCCAGGTCTTCGTAAGAGAAATCAGTGCCGTTTACAGAGGATGAGATATGTCTTCCCGTCAGCCGTCGCACATCCCCTAAAACGGGAGCATAAAGAAAGGTCTCGTTTCCGGATTCCTTTTCTATAAGCAGGACGCGCGCACCTCTTACCTCGAAGGGCTCGTGAAAGTAAGCGAGGACGCGGCGCTGGTTATCGGAAATACGGCTTAAGTAGACAGAGGCCCTGAGAATTCGCACGCCTTCTTCATAGAAATCCTCTGAGGCTTCCTCTGAGACACTTTCTGACCGAAATTCGATATTCTGGACACTCGATGACTGGGGTAAATTGTCAGCCATGCACTTCAAAATACTGGATACGGACTCGGATGCGTCACTGTTTTGCACAAACGACAGTACCAGCAACACCACCGGGACGAACCCGCCGGCACGAATCAGACGCCGCATTATTGTTTCCTTATATTGAGATGCCTTAAAGTACTTTACACGCACATAATAGCAAAAGCCAACCCCGTAAC
>Ga0316193_10000475_pt1 | contig 24957 bp, 23 predicted proteins | sample MerIslsedime2_MG_FD_207735 | JGI IMG/M metagenome (GOLD analysis project Ga0316193, IMG submission 207735) | Coastal sediment microbial communities from Maine, United States - Merrow Island sediment 2 | ecosystem: Environmental > Aquatic > Marine > Coastal > Sediment | place: USA: Maine... | reverse complement strand
CGGCCCTTACCGCAGTCGGGTGAACGGGTGTTAAAACGCTTGCTTGAACATGCGCGACGCACGGAGGTGCGGTTATGGGCGAAAGGTGCACCGTTTGAGAAAAAAGATGACTTGAAGAAGCGTGGCTACCGCTGGAGTTCAGGCGAGAAGGGCAAGCGCAAGGCCTGGTACAAGGATTTGCAGGAAGACCAGTTAGAGGATGAATTGCTTTATCTGAATACGCATATCTATTCACGTGAGGTGGCAGAACTGCCCATGGATAGATTTACTGCGATGTTACGTTACTCCAGTCGGATACACTAACGCGAACCCTGATTAGCCGGCATTCAGAGTCCCAATGACGGTTCGAATCAAGTCGCGGCTCGCAGGCAATGGCCATTCCCTTGTCAAGAGTCGCAACACCGAGCCAGGCCGTCATTGGGGCTCCCTCCGGGCTTGTCTGTGTACATCCACGTCTGCGTTACTGGCACTTGTGGTAGGGGGACTACCGCGGCGTGCCAGCGCCTTGTCGTGAATGTGCACAGTCAAGCTGAATGCCGGCTAATCAGGGTTCGCGTTAGTAAATCACGGCGAATGAAAAAAACGGGGTCAGGTTTACTGTTCCTGCCATTGCGGTGTTGTATCGCCTAGCAGGGTGTGGCCACTGACCTGGGTGATGACCGGCCTCCCGTTTTCCAGTTCGTAGGTGGCGTATTCGCGGAACATGCTGGTCATTTTCTCGCCATCCTGAACCATGTTCTCTGTTACCGTTGAGTGCGACAGTCCACTCAGGCCGTCCGGCGAGACATGAATCTCGGTGTCGTTGCGCTGATAGTCATATTCTCCTGAGTTTACCCAACCTTCGTCAATCAGTTCCAGGTACTGCTCCTTGTGGAGTTTCACCTTCGCCATCCATTTCTTGTAGCGAAACTCGATTATCTTTTTGAACGAGTCACTCAGATACTCCCCGATACCTGCTACGTCGCGGTTCATTGCCGCTGCGTCTGTGGCATTGATAACCTGTTGTATCTGCTCGTCGGTAATCCGGTCAGCCGCCTGTGCCGGGAGTGACAGCAATACGGATACCACTGTGCCGATTAATAGTCTGTTCATGTGTTTTCTCATGTGCCGACGTTGATGACGGGTGCTGGTGGTTTCGGTTGCAGCATGGGTCATCAGGCTGGAAGGTTAATTTAATCACCTTCTGTCTCCCCGGCGGAATTGGACAAAAGTACGTAACGCATTGAATGCCCCAGGGGCGGCCAGCAGGGTGAGCGTGGTGAATAATCCAGAATAGTGGATTTATACAAACTGGATTCCGGGTCTCCGCTACGTTGCCCCCGGAATGACGATGCTTTTGGTGCCAATCGTGTCTGGCCTGTTGATTCTCTCTTCTATTGCAGGATACGTAATTCAACGCGCCGGTTCTTCCTCAGCCCTTCAGACGTCGTGTTATCCGCAATGGGCCGTTGGCCACCGTAGCCAGTGGCGCCAATATGTTTGGGATTCACGCCTTGCGCCACCAGGTAATTCCTGACGGCTTCCGCACGTTGCATGGATAACCCCTGGTTGTAGGTTGGGTCGCCTGTCGCGTCGGTGTGGCCGGCAACCTCCAGACGCAGCCTGGGTTGCTGGATGATGACGTCTGCGACACGGTCGAGAATATGTCGCGCCTTGTCGGTGAGTTCATGCGAGTTATAGAGGAAATTCACACCTTCCAGATTGATCGCTACGCCGGCAGCGCAGCCGGTTGGATCGACGGCAATGTCATGCTGTGTCTCGGGGCACAGGTCGATGTTATCGGATACGCCGTCCTCGTCAGCGTCCATGGTTTGCAGTGCAGCGACTTCAGCAGTACCCGCGCCCACTCCTTCGCTGGCTGTGGGCTCGCCTGCCTTGTCAGACCCTTCGGGTGCGGAGGGCACGACGACCCCGGCGGCCGGCGGAGGTGCCTGGCGAAGCACATCCTCCACTGACTGGGCGTCAGTCAAGGCGGCCTGGGTCTGGGTCAGATCCAGGCTGCAGGCGGCCAGATTTGCCTGCAGTCCATCGCATTCGGAAATTACGGTGGCTAGCGTCTGTTCCGTGTCCAGCACCGTGGTCTTCTGGCTCTCCAGTTGAGCCTTGAGATCGGTCAGCTCGTTATTGTACGCCTCGGCCTGTGACCTGGCTTCGCCGAGTTGCTGACCGGAGGTGCTGGCCTCGGCCTGTGCCTGCTGCAAGGCCTGCGTGGCAGCCTGCAGTTCAGATTGCACTGTGGCCAATTGCTCATCCCGGCTGGCGAGATCGCTGCGCAAGCGGTCGCGTTCCTTAGTCCGGGTTTGCTCGGTATCCAGCAGCGTGGTCTTCTGGCTCTCCAGTTGAGCTCTGAGGTCGGTCAGCTCGTTATTGAAGGTCTCGGCCTGTGACCTGGCTTCGCTGAGTTGCTGGCTGGAGGTGCTGGCCTCTGCCTGTGCCTGCTGCAAGGCCTGCGTGGCAGCCTGCAGTTCAGATTGCACTGTGGCCAGCTCCTCATCCCGGCTGGCGAGATCGCTGCGCAAGCGGTCGCGTTCCTTAGTCCGGGTTTGTTCGGTATCCAGCAGCGTGGTCTTCTGGCTCTCCAGTTGAGCTCTGAGGTCGGTCAGCTCGTTATTGAAGGTCTCGGCCTGTGACCTGGCTTCGTTGAGTTGCTGGCCGGAGGTGCTGGCCTCGGCCTGTGCCTGCTGCAAGGCCTGCGTGGCAGCCTGCAGTTCAGCTTGCACTGTGGTCAGCCGCTCATCCCGGCTGGCAAGATCGCTCTGCAGCCGGTCACGCTCTGCAGTCAGCGTCCGGGTTTGCTCGGCGTTCAGCCACGTGGTCTTCTGGCTCTCCAGTTGGGCCTTAAGATCGATGAGCTCGTTACTGAAGGTCTCGGCCTGCGTCTGTTGTAAGGTCTCCTTGGCAGCCTGCAGTTCAGCGTGCACTGTGGTCAGCTCCTCATCCCTGCTGGCAAGCTCGCTGCGCAAGCGGTCGCGTTCCTCGGTTCGGGTTTGCTCGGTATTCAGCAGCGACGTCTTCTGGCTCTCCAGTTGAGCCTGGAGATCGGTCAGCTCGTTATTGAACGTCTCGGCCTGTGACCTGGCTTCGCTGAGTTGCTGGCTGGAGGTGCTGGCCTCTGCCTGTGCCTGCTGTAAGGCCTGTGTGGCAGCCTGCAGTTCTGCTTGCACTGTGGCCAGCTCCTCATCCCGGCTGGCAAGATCGTCGTGCAGCCGGTCACGCTCTGCAGTCAGCGTTTGGGTTTGCTCCTGATCGTTAGTGATTTGTTGCTGATGCTGTTCCAGCATGGCGGTGGAGGTGTTCAGTGCTGCGGTCAATTCAGTCACGCGCGCCTGTAAGGCCTGTTGTGCGCTGGTGATATCTGCCACCTTCTTCCTGAGCATTCGTTCAGCTTCAATACTGTGCTGAAGCGTGCCCCGTAACTGCTCGAGCATTGTGTGGGCGACGTCCAGTTCCGTATTTTTCGCTGTCAATTGTTCCTGCGCCTGTTTGAGTTCAGCGCTGAGTGGATTTACCGTTGCCGCTGGTGCGGCAGGGACGGCCCGGTATTGTCCGGGCGGTGGGTAGTGAGGAGGCAACTGACCGTAACCCTGCGGGGGCACTGGCCACTGTGACGGTTGTGGCCAGGGTCGTGTATACCCTCCCCGGACGGGAGGCGGCGGATACCAGCCCGGCGCAACACCGTTAGCGGGCGCAGGTGTCTGCACGGCAGGTTTGGCTGGCTCGCTCGGCGTTGCTTCATCCGACCAGGCACTTTCGGCCGTGATACCGATTAGCGTGGCGGTAACAAGTGCGGCAAAAGACGACAGTATGTTCATGACATGCTCCAGATTCGCTTATTAGAATTGGTTTCCGTTGATTTTACCTGAATCAACGAGAGACGGGCAGTGGTTGCCGATGGAGATTGTTTACTTCTTGCCTTATTCCTTCACGGATTTGACAAATTCCGGAAAGTAGCTAGTACTCCGACAAGGTTGTATTGATGGATTCAGTTGGTCTGTCAGCGCTCAGGGCAAGGCACGCCTCACAGCGAATGGCCATAGTCCTTTGCAAGAGGCGTAACGCAGCCATGGGCGCTGACAGGCCAACCCTTCGGGCGTTACTGTGGTGTTCCGCCACGGCGTTACAGCACTTGACAAGGACTATGGCCATTGCCTGCGTGCTGTGCCTCGCCTGGAGGCGCCTACTTTTGGTGTTGCGAAACACCACAGTAACGCTGAACTCATCAATACAACCTTGTCGGAGTACCAGTTCTCATCAGTGAATTGTTATCCACAAGCCGGAAGCCGGCCGCTACTGCATGAAATCGGCAATAAATACATTGGTTTCTCCCCTGACCTTGCCCAGGCGGTTCGAGGCAAACACCAGTTGGCGGCCGTCATGGGAGAACATGGGAAAGCCGTCGAAGCCCTCGTAGTCTGTGATGCGCTCGATGTCGCGGTTGTCGATGTCGATCATGTAAAGGTCGAAGTTACGTCCGTCGGGGTCGTGCATGTTGGATGAAAAAATAATGTGCCTGCCGTCGGGATGCCAGTAAGGGCCGAAGTTGGCGGCACCGTTGTCGGTCAGTTGTACCGGCGTACGCGCCTCCAGGTTCATGATGTAAAGTTCCAGCTTGCCGGGTCGGATCAGTTCGTCTCTGAGCAGCGACTGGTAATCCTGCAGCGCCTTGCCCGTCGGGCGCGAGGCGCGCCACACGATCCATTTACCGTCCAGTGAGAAAAATGCGCCGCCGTCATAGCCCGGCTGATCGGTGAGTTGTTCCACGCCGCTGCCGTCAGGGTTCATCAGATAGAGTTCGAGGTCGCCACTGCGCAGCGAGGTGAAGACAATGCGGTCACCCTGCGGTGAGTACACCGCCTCGGCATCGTAGTTGTCACTGTCGGTCAGGGGTTGCGGATTTTCACCTTCGGGTCCGGCCCTGAAGATGTCGTACCCTGCATGCAGCGGCCAGACGTAGCCTTTCGAGTAGTCCGGCTTCGGCGGGCACTGCTGCTGTTGCAGGTGCGTCGAGGCATAAATGATAGAACGGTTGTCGGGCGCAATGAAGGCGCAGGTGGTGGCGCCCTGACCTGACGATACCTGGCGGACGTTACTGCCGTCGCTGCGCATACGGAATATGGCATCGCACTCCAGCTCCTTGCGTGTCGACTGGAAGATCAGCTGGGTGCCGTCGTGAGAGAAGTAGGCCTCGGCGTTCTGGCCGCCGAAAGTCAGTTGGCGCAGGTTTTTGAAGTGTTTTTCACCGGCTAATGGCTCGACGTTAACACCCGGCCCGTTCTGGTCATCGGCAGGCACTGACTGCAGGGCAGCCAGCAGGAGCAGGGCGGAAAAATATTTCAGGAAGTTGTTGTCCATGGTTGTGTCCCTATGGTTAGCGTGCGGTTACATGCGTGTTCAGCGTCTTTTCAACACCGTCGCGCAGGAAGTTCACGCGTATTTCATCGCCGGGACCGAGTTGCTTCAGCACCTCCGAATAGGCGCGCAGTTCGTCGATCGGGGTTTCGTTTACGACAATGATGATATCGCCCTTGCGCAGCCCGGCACGTTCCGCGGGTGTGCCGGCGCGGACGTCATCGAGCCGGACGCCTGCACCGCTGTAGGTGAAGTCCGGGACGGTCCCGAAACTGACACGCCGCGATGATGATCGGGTTACCGGGACGTTGCTCTGAACACCTCCGAGCGTCGAGTGCAATGGATCGGGGCGTTCTCCCAGGTAGCGGACCGTTTCGTTCAGCACCCTGGCGACCCTGGTCAGCCCCTCATAGTCGAGCTTTTCCGGGGTATCCCCCGGCCGGTGGAAGTCTTCGTGGCTGCCGCTGAAAAATTGCACCGCGGGGATGCCGGCCTCGATAAAGGCGGTCTGGTCACTGGAACCGAAATCCTCTGCCACGGCCTTCACCGCTATGCCGGTAACGTAGCCGGCGCCACGGAAAATGTGGACCCATTCATCCGCGGTGCCTGTTCCAAACACGATCAGCGGCTGCTCTCCCAGCCGCCCGACCGTGTCGAGGTTGAGCATGGCGATGATGCTGTCGGTCGGGTAGGCGTTTGTATGACGGACGTAATGGTGTGAACCCAGCTTGCCGGTTTCCTCGCCCGTGAAGGCGATAAACACCAGCGTGCGCGGCAGGGGAGTGTCCTTGAGGCTGCGTGCCATCTCCAGCATCACGGCAATACCGCTGGCGTTGTCGTCGGCGCCGGGGTGGATGTTGCCGCGATCCTGGCGGCGGCCGTTGTGTTCACCGCGTCCCAGGTGATCGTAGTGCGCACCGATCACCAGGCTTTGACCCGCGTAGCGCGGATCGCTGCCCGGCAGTATCGCAACGACATTTTTCAAAGCCACGTTGCTATCCAGTGCCTCGACCGGTTGCTGCCATGCCTGGAAATAGCTGTCGTTATCACCGCCGGGTTGCAGGCCGGCCGCCCTGAACTGTTGTGCAATATAGTCTGCTGCACGTTCCAGCTGCGCCGTTCCCAGGCCACGTCCGGCCAGGTCTTCATTGGACAGAAAGGCAACATCCTGGCGCATGCGTGCAACGGAAAACAGCTCGGCCGGCGCTACCAGCGCCTTGCGCGGCGCAAGTGAGGCCGGGCTGAAGCTGACAGCAGCGCCGTCACCCTGTCGCACGCGCACCGACAGGGGTGAATTCACCACCGGCCATTGTCCCTTGAGCACGTTGTCCGGATCCGTGCCGGTAAAGCCGAGATAACTGTAGCGCCCGTAGTGCGGCAGCTTGCGTCCCAGGCCGGGCAGGGCGGCCGCGGAATCGGCAGCGAGCCAGCCCAGTGCCTGCTCGGGGGTATGCGGCTGCCGGCCCAGTACGGCCAGCGAGTGTGTTTGCGGTGTCAGTGTGGTGCCTGCTATGCGCACGTTGTCGCCGCTGGCTACAAAGTCATAGGCCTTCAGTGCGGCGTTTAATTGTGGCCGAAAGCGGTTGTGCCAGCCAAACAGCCACACGGCCCGGTCATCGGGCAGGGTCTGCACTTCGGTGTCAACAACGACTTTGACATGCCCGGGTTTTTCCTCCTGCCAGCGCTCGGCAAGTGCACGGTAGGCCTGTGCCAGGTCTGCCGGTGCCTTGTCCGCAAGTACCACCAGTACCTGTTCGGCGCCCATGGCCTGGCTGACGGCAGGGGGAATCTCGTTGCGGTGCAGGCGGCGAAAGACATCGAACTCCGGGTCGACTTCGAGCTGTACCGGTCGCGCCGGGAGCTTGAGGGAGAGCGTCTGCTGCCTGTCCCTGATAGTGATTTGTGTCTGGTAAGCCTGGTCGATGCCGTCCATGTGCACGGCCAGCGGCAGTCTTAGGCTATATGCCGGCCCGGGTTGCGTCTGCTCAATTACGGCAGTCAGACGATAGTCGTGGCCCTCGGGTTCGGTGCGCGCCTTGCTGATCCTGAGCTGCGGGGCGCCTGTGCGTTGTACCCACTGCTGGAAGAACTCATCCAGCGGTTCACCGGCAACGGCTGCAAAGCTGTCCTGTACATCGCTGAAGCCGGCGACCCTGAAACGGTATTGCTGATAGAAGGTCTGCAAACCCTGCTTGAATGCAGTGTCGCCCAGTTGCTGGCGCAACATGTGAAACAGCATCAACGTCTTGCCGTAGCCCACTGCTTCGGTGCGCGCGCTGTGCCGGCTGCGGAAAGCAGTGAGCGGAAAGTCACCCTGCTGGCTGACATAGTCGGTGTATTTCTGCAGTGCATTGCGCCGGTATTCGCTCCCGCCGCCACGTTGTTCCTTGATCATGTGATCAGCGAGGTAACTGGTGAGGCCCTCGGACCAGTTGCCGCTGTCGTAGTCCACATACACGCTGTTGCCCCACCAGTTGTGCAGGATCTCGTGCGGGTAGGACGAAGACAGAATGAAAGGGAAACGGATTACGCGCGAGCCCAGTAAGGTGAAGGAGGGCATGCCGTAGCCGGTTTCCCAGAAGTTTTCGACCATGGCGAATTTCTTGAACGGGTAGGGGCCGATCAGGGCGTCGTAGAGGGCGATATACTGATGGGTGGCATTGAGGTATTTGCGGGCAAGCGCTGCATCCGGTTCGCGCAGCAGCACCATCGCAGTGACACCCTTGTCGACACTCGACCAGGCGTTGAACGGGCCGGCTATCAGATAGATCTCTTCCTGCGGGTTGCTGGCGCGCCAGTGTTCGCCGCGCCTGCTGCCCGTGGCAGGTTGTGGGTCGAGGTACTCGCCCTGGCTCATGCTTTTCCACGCTTCCGGTAAACGGACCTCAAGATCAAAGGTGAGTTGTGTGTCGTCAATATGCGGGTACCAGACACTGGCACCAGAAAGAAACACGCCCTGCGGTGAGATGATGCCCTGTGTTTCCTGGAAGTTGCGCGCGTACTCCTCGCCCTGGCTTTGCAGGGTGTGTGCGATGCTGCCGGTGTAGTGCAGGGTAAAACTGTTTTCCCCGCGGGCGAGGTCCAGACGGTAGTGGCGCGGTGAGATAGCGGCTGACTTGTTCAAGGCCGGCGGGCTGTTATCGGTCCGCGGTGCAAGCTCGACCAGCCGTGCGTTGTCGCCTGGCAGTTTTAGCTTCAGGGCAGGGTGAAGGGCAAAGGTCAGTGATGATGGATGACCCTCCGGCAGGGTGACGGTATCACGCACCTCGATGCCGGCAGTGTCGGGCTGCAGTGTCACCACCAGGGAGTGGTGTACCTGCGCCGCCGCTACCAGGGGCAGCCAGAGTATACCGATCAGCCCGGCGATAAATACTCGCTGCATGCTATTGCAGCGTGAGTTCGTAGCTCAGGTTCTTGTCTGGCATTAGCAGACGCTTGCGCACGGTATCCATATTGATGGTGTCGCCGGGTTGCTTGTTCCACAATGCCAGGCGCAGGTCAGCCATGCTGTTGATGGCGTTGTTGTCGATAGTGGTGATACGTTCTCCGGCTTTAATACCCACGGCAGCACAGGCACTGTCTGTGACGACGGCGGCAATGGTGACCTGGTCCTTGTCGTCGTTCAGCAGGGCACCCAGTTTCCCGGCGGGCGGCAGCTGCTGCTCCTCGGGCAACAGCAGGAAGTCGGCAAGACCCGGCTTCACGGGGCCGTCCCAGCTGTTGAGGATGCTGGCCATCGTGACTGCCGTGCGCCGTTGCAGGCGTTGCGGGATGGCGCTGCCCCAGGCCAGGTGCTGGTTGCCGGCGATAACGATCAGGTGGTGATCCGGGTGCTCGTCAAGATAAGTTGCGGCACGATCGGCCATGCCTTCGTCCCACAGCAACTGGGCTTCGAGGAAATGCTCGAAGCTGTGCTCTTTATCGTTGGGATGGTGGTCGTATACCTCTTTGAGGCGCTGGCGGTAGGCTTCATCGGCCGGTGCAATGTCAGCCGGTAGTTGCTGGCGATCCTCGTCGTTCAGACCAGCAAGGCCGACGTGTGCCACCTTATGGGTCAGCTCCCTTGGTACATTCAATGCTATCACTTGCAGCCTGTGCTCACGCGCATAACGCAGGATAGGTGCATAGAGCCGGTAATCCATGCGCCAGCGCCGGTAGTACTCGGTGGCACGCAGCATGGCCTGTTCGTCGATGTTGCCAGCCACGTATTCATCCAGATAACGCTGGAATGGTTGCTGAAACATTTCCATGCCGATGGCCAGTTGCGGGTGCAGCGCATGCAGGCGGCGAATGATCTCCAGCTGGGTGAGGTGATGGTCGTAGCGTGTATGCTGTTCGCCGATGAAGACCACACGCTTTTCAGCCAGCGCGGGAATGATCTGCTCCATGGTTGAAAAGGCATTGAGGTCGAGTACCGGGGAGGCTTCGACAGGCAGTGGCGACGCTGCAGTTTCTGTGGGCTGGTCGACCGTTACCACGTCGCCCAGGAATGATTCGGCGTGGCTGTAAACACTGACGGCCGACAGGATTACTAACAGGCTGAGTTTTGACATGAGACGATCATAATGGTTTTTGTCGTTCTTATTTCCCTGGTGACTTTATGTTAATTGCCGGCAAGCTTCTGTTGAAAAACAACATAAAGGGGACACCGGTTATATGACGGGCCTTGTTATTTCAGGGTGAGGGATTTCTCGTATTTCATGGGTTTCTTCTCGTAAATCAGATTCAGTTCCCTTTCGTAGCTCACCTTGACGATGTACGTCTCGTCGACTTGTGTCACGGTGAAGTTGTCCTGCATGTCATCCATCGAGTTCATGTTCAGCTGTTTGTCGATCATGCTCCGGATATTCTTTACGCTGGTGACGGGCGTTTTTTCATGGGCCTTCTCGATGTTACTGAGGATGGAATCCACGGTGCCGCGCTCGATGTATTGCGGGATGTACTGAAGCCCGATGTAGGTGCCTGCGCCGATGATCGCCAGGATGATGATGAGGGTGATGGCGGAAGCGCCACGTTGCGTTCTTTGACTGGTATTCATGGTTGTCCTTTTGGGTAGGGTTCAAGAAGGATTGCAGGAGGCATGGTACGCGCGGTGTGCGGTGGCTTCAATGCGCATTCATTTCCGAAAAGTCCAGTAACGCCCTTGTCCGGACTCCCTGGCTTCAAGCCCGAAGCGATCGTCGGCGCGTTGTCCGGTCTGCAGCAGTCCGAAAATGTCCTCCATGATGCGGCGGTCTTCGGCGAAATAGGAATGCCCGAGCAGTCCGCCCGCTGCGTCGCTGGCATCGATGGTTTCCATGCTTTCCACGACAACCAGGTCCTCACCGGAATCCCCGGCACGCGGGTAACCGTGGAACGCCTTTGATGCCATCAGTGCTCGATCTTTGGACGAGGCATACAGCGTCACGTTAATTCCGCTGCGTGCCAGACGCGGTGCCATGTCCTTGCGGAAGACATCCGCGTCGATGTCCGGTGCGATCATGATGATTTCCCGAAACAAAGGCTCTCAGACCTGCAGGTAGACGAAATGTTCCTTGGGAGGCTTATTAGCAGGAATTATGCTCTCCCATGCCGGCTGCTTTCATTCGGGCCACGAGAAAATATTTCACCAAAATCCGGTTTAACCCCTCAAGGAAATAACGTCCGGGTCGCTAGATATCACAAGATTATAATTTGCTAATTTAATTAAATTACCTATATCTATATCTATATCTTGGAGGTATTAAAATGTACTGGGATTCTCTAACTGCAACAGGGGTTTATGTGTCAATTCTCGTCAGCATCTGTGTTGTCTATCTGTGTCGGAAACGGGGTACGTGTGCTCCAAAAGGCGTTGAAGGTGGGTAGTGAAGTTATTACCTGGCCCCGTTGAGAGCTGGAATTAACCAAGCTGCCCCGGCACGACCTGCTCCGGGGAGACGACTGTCAAACCGTCCAGCTTAGTGATATGTCTGTTGAGGGTGTGTCATGTGTTGTTAATTTTGGGTAAACGTAACGCTGTTACGGGGACGTTGTACTTATTCCGCTGTAAAGACGTGATCCTGGATGACGTATACTGTCCCCGTCATGCGCAAGCTTATCGTTGGTTTACTGATTTTCATGACGGGCTGGGGCCTTGGCTGGTTTACGTACAATCACTGGGGCGCTGGTCCGGTGCAGTCTGCACGGCCCGTTATCCCCGTTCCATACCAGCCCGTTAATCCTGAGGCCACAGCGGTCTTTACGCCAACGGCGCCTGGTCAAGGCGATAAGCTGGCGAAGCTGCTGCAGCGCAATGAAATTGCGGCAGTAACGGCGCACTATGAATCATTACAGCTTCAGGCGGGCGACGCCGTGGTGGCAGATGCCAGGACTCAAATTCTGGCTCATGCCCGCCAGCTCATTGCAGATCGTCGTTTCAGTCTGGCAGAACAGCTGTTACAACAGTTCCTGGTCATCGCCTACCGTGATGTGGAGGCACGTGTCCTGTTGGCGGCTGCGTATCGCGGCCAGGAAGACTTTCGCACAGCGATTGATCAGTTATACGAAGCCAGGGGGTATGCATACCGCCCGGCCATGCTGCAGCGCATAACCGCGCGTATTCGGTCCATAGTGGCGGAACTGGCTCAGTCACTGAAACGCAACGACGATCAAAACGCGTTGCTGGCGTTATACCAGCACCTTGTCCAGCTGGAACCGGACTATGCCCCCTGGTTCATGGGGCTCGCGGCCACGCAACTGGCGCTTGATGACAAGGAGGCTGCCCGTCGTTCATTACTGCTGGTTTCGCAGGACCCTGATGTCGGCGCACAAGCACAGGCGATGCTCTCGGAGCTGAGCATTGCGTTGGCCGGGATGCAGGAGACCGATCCATGGGATTCTGCGACAGAGCTTGTCGGTATACCATTACACCGCAGTGGCAATCATTTTATTGTTGATGCGAGACCGGCCCATGGTGGGATTATACGGCTGCTCATCGATACCGGTGCATCCCTGACAATTTTTACCTCCGATGTGCTTGAGCAACGTGGCATCCGCTATGAGGATACCGGCAGGACCGGTGTCTTTAATACCGCAAACGGCTCGGTCCAGGCACCGATTTATAAACTCGATTCCCTGGCGGTGGGTGACTGGCAGGTCAATCATATCGAGGTCGGTGTGCTGGACCTGGGCAGCAGTTCAGGTGTGGACGGCTTGCTGGGTATGAATTTTCTGAACCATTTTCAGTTTTTCATTGACCAGAACAACGCCTTGCTGCGCCTTTCTGCCGATCAGGGTTCGCGTTAGTAACGATGATAGAGCATGAAATAAAGCTTCAATACTGTTTCTTCGCGTGACGGTTAGCAGGGAAAATGTGCTCTGCTCCGAATTGCACTTGATGAACCGCGGTTAATGCTGCCGGTTCTTGCCGGACAGGAAACGTTCACGCTCCAGTTCGGTTGGTATCTCCTCGGCAAGTATCTGGTAAAGCTGGTCGATGCTGCTGCTCTTGCGCATGGCCTGCCTTACCAGGACGCTTGCCATCGGCCCGATAATGAGGGCCAGCTGTTCCTGGACTATCTGCAGTATTCGTTCATCCAGATTGACTCCGGGCTGTTCTGCAGCGGTAGTCACTGCTGCTGCTGTGGCATCTGCCTTTCTGCGGCCCTCCGCTGTCAGGACTTCGTAGACATCGTGTTGCCGTACATGCTTGTCATTGTGCATCCCGATGTGGGTAAACATTCCCGGATAATCCTCGGACAGGCAGCTGACCACATCGTAGTAGGTGTGTGATACGAGTAGCTGATTTGGCCTGGCGAAGCTCATTATTCGCTGGGCAGAATTGATACCGTCACCGATGGTGTTGCGGCGTCCATTGATGTCTTCGAGGATCTTGACCGGGCCAAGGTTGATACCCATGCGGACGCTGTAGCAGGTGTCACATAACGCCTTCACATCGATGAATGCGTCACGCAGGTCAATAGCAATATACAGTATCTCCTCGGGAGCACCCAGGTAGCAGATGGCGGCGCCGTCCCCCGTGTCGAGCTTGATACAGTCCTCGTTGGGAAGGCTCCGCAGCGCGTCGCTGACCAGTGTGCTGAAATTTTGCTTGACCATCATCTGCCGGTCTACCGAATGTTTCGTGTATCCCACAACATCCATGAACAGCACCGTACACAACCAGGTGCGGTTTTTTTGTTGCATACCGTTTTGTTGATTCTCTGCAGTCATGGTTTATTCGTTCAGCATCTTCATGGCCTTTTCCAGGCTGCGACGCATGCGATTGAAGGACCGGCTCAGGTCTGCTATCTCGTCCTTGCCGCTCACACTGAATTCCGGAGCCTCCATGTGCCCGGTGCTGATTTCGTCGGACACATGCGCCATCTCCCTGACCCGCTTCACCACGAACTGGTTCAGCATGATGTTGATGACAACGAAAATGGTGGCGAATATCGAAATCAGCGAGGCCATGAAAATCATGAACTCTTTCTGCGTCTTGGCCAGCGGCACAGACAGCGGCACGCTGACGATCTGGCTGCCAACGACTTCATCAAGCTGCCAGCCGAAACCGTTTGCTGCCCCGTACAGCTTGACCATGGTCTCCGGAGCGGCGTCGGCGGTACTGTGGCAGGTCAGGCAGTTCTTGTTGCTTATTCTGATCGGCCGCGCATAGTACAGCGATTTCCCCAGGGGTGTTACCCGTTCGCCACTGAGCTCGGTGGTCTCCGGGTCGTTCCTGAAAATCTGGATGATGTCCGTCTCCCAGTCGGTGGCATCGTCCCGGGGATTGGTCGGGTTCAGCGCCGCTTCCTTGTAGGTATATTCGGGGTAGATTTCCCTCACTCTTTTGAAATTCTGGGTGGCTGCATAGGACGGCACCGACTGTGGCAGGAATTCACGCTTCATCTGCAGCGTCAGCAACGGCCGGATCTCCTTGACCGTGTAGCCGCGGATCGCCATGGCTGCCTCCATCATCATTCCGGCGTGGTTAAGGACCTCTTCACGGGCATGCTTGTGCAATACGGAATAGGAAATATACCCGGCGATAACCAGGCCGAGTGAAAACACGGTGAACAGCACCAGATTGAATTTGGTAGTCAGTCTCATTCATGCCCCCCGCCGCCACGGTGCCTTTCTTATGCAGGCGATTTATCGTGGCATTTCCTGTAGTCATTGTGTGCCCTGGTAAAACCAATGAGGCTGAAGCTGGCCTCGTAACGCTGTGTGGCCGGATAGGTCGGCCAGAAGCGCAGATACAATTTTACCGACCCGCCGCGCATAAATTGCCCGGTGATGGTGTTGCTGTCCTTGCTGAACAGCACCTGCTGCTCATCGACAACCGCGTCTGCCGGTATAAAATCCCCACCGTCCACCGCGAGTCCCACGTCGGCAAAACTCAGGTCGATATTGGATTCCGTCCTGACCAGCAGTCCTGCATCGGTCAGACTGAGTTTCAGTCTGGTGTCCTGATAACCATCGAAGATGCTGATTTTGCCGGTCTCCAGAACACAGCCACCGGTTTGCCCGACGGTCCATTCAGCACGTGTTGTCGCAGCTGCAGCACACAACACTGTCAGCAAAACGGTTCGCGAAACACGGTAACCAGCAAAGCCAGACATGGCAAATTCCTTCTTCTTGCCAAAGTGTTAATCTACCATTCTGCGCGGCTTATTGCACGATGCGCAGTCATATGGGTGCGGCAGGGGGGAGTGTTTGATGTATGCAGGGAATTTGCTGCAACACGTCAGCCGTTGCTTAAAGGCTGACTGACAGGCTGGATTTGATGGAGTATGACTTCCAGGGGAGCCTGCTTCAGGGCAGCTGAGCGACGACTACCTGTGCTGGGCTGGGCTGCATGGCCAGCAGGTCGTCGGAGTATTCCTCGATGTCGGTGCTGACGCGGGCCAGTTCGTTCTTCGCCTGCTCATAACGGACCTTTTTGTAACCGGCATAGAGCAGTCCACCCGGCATGATGGCTGTGATGACGGCATCTTTGCTATCCAGTTTCTTGTCTGCGACGCTCTGTACGAGCGCTTGTTTGCGCTGTATCAGCTGGCTGCGAAGTGTCCTGAGCTGTTCGATAAGCGCCTCGCGATCAACATCTGGTAACTGGATAGTGAATTGATTCAGGTCTGATACTGGCGCTGGCGTTTGCTCGGCGTGTGCCGTTTGCAGCATGAAGGCAGTACAGAAAATTGCGGTCGACATAAACAGTCTGTTCGAGGTCTTGATCATGGTGGGTCCCCTGGAAGTCTGATCTTGTTTCGTCAGCTTTTATAAATTAATTATCATTAGTCAATTCACAATAACATATTTTCATGGTCTCCATTTGTAGGCATTATAAATACAGTCATTAATTCGCATGCCCGTATACGAATCAAAACAGCAATCAAATTAAAACGTATTTTTATTTATCTATATTATATTTATATTCCAATTACTTATATGATTTCCTTGCCGGGTCTTTGGTGGGGTTGATAACAGGAGAAAATACCCATGAATCCAATCTTGTCAGTAGAATTTACGGTACAGGCCGCGGACGGTACCTTCAAAGAGGAGAGTGTGGCCATCCGCAATCCCGAGGAGTTTTTCGAGTTTGTCGCCCCCGGTGGTGGTTGTGAACAAATCCCCACCGAGGTGGGCGAGATTAACGTGGTTTTTCTCAAGCCGCCCCATGCAAATCCCAGTAATCCGGTTGCAGACATCTCGGTAACCCTGCAGTTGGGTATGGTGTATCTCACCGGTCCTTTGGCGGAAGTTGTTCAGACCGCACAGGAAATGCTCGACAAGGCAGGTCGTGGCGAACTTTCTGCAGCCTTTCTCACGGTCATCGGTTTGGATATCTGACGGGATCAATTATCAGGGGGGAGTCTATTGGAATCAGATAACATCAAATGCCCGCAGTGCGGTACCGAGATCGAAGTGGGTGAGGTGCTGGCCAGGCAGGTCACCATGGATGTTGAGGCGCGCTTGCGTCAGGAGGCCGAGACCAAGCTGAAGCAGGCTGTCGCCAGCGCCCAGGCGCAGGAGCGCGATGCCGTCCGGTTGCAGCTCAAGGATATGGAGTCGCGGTTGTCAGAAAAGGACAAGGCGGTGCAGGCAGCGGAAGCGAAGGAACTGGCCTTGCTGGCGCGGCAACGCGAACTGGCTACACGCGAAAAGCAGCTGGATCAGGATGTGGAGAAACGTCTCGCAGTGCGAGAGCAGGAACTCACCAAACAAATACAGGAAGAGACCACCAGGGCGTCATTGCAGCAGCTGGAAGCACTGCAACAGGCGCTGCAGTCCAAAGACGCCGCCATGGACGAGGCGCGCGCCCGTGAACTGGCGCTGTTGAAGGAAAAGTCTGTGCTGGAGGACAAGCGCAAGGACATGGAGCTTGACTACCAGCGCAAGCTGACCGGGGAACGTCAACAACTTGAAAAGCAACTGATTGAGAAATATGCCGGTGAAGCAGATCTCAAACTGAAGGAACGCGACAAGCAGATAGAAGATCTGCGCAAGTCACTGGCCGAGGCGAAACGCAAAAGCGAACAGGGGTCGATGGAAACCCAGGGCGAGGCCCTGGAGCTGGATCTGGAAGCCAACCTGAATAGCCATTTCCCGCATGACGGGATTTCACCCGTTCCCAAGGGTATCCGTGGTGCGGATGTTATTCAGACAGTCCATAATGAGAGCATGGTGGACTGCGGGTCGATCATCTGGGAGACCAAGAATACCAAGGCCTGGAACAGTGCCTGGATCGATAAATTGAAAGATGACCAGCGCGCGATCGGAGCTAATCTGGCCGTGCTGGTATCCAGGGAATTACCTGAAGGTGTCAAGGCATTCGGCCATGTTGACGGTATCTGGGTGGCGTCGCTGGCATCCTACATCCCGCTGGCGATGGCGCTGCGCCAGCAACTGGTCCAGGTCACCTTTGCACGCAGTGCCTCGGAAGGGAAATCGGAGAAAATGGAACTGGTTTATGCGTACCTCTCCGGCGATGCCTTCCGCCACAAGGTCGAGGCCATCGTGGAGACCTTCGTCGGCATGCAGGAGCAACTCAACAAGGAGAAACGCGCCTATGCCCGTCTCTGGAAGGAGCGTGAAAAACAGATTGAACGCATTATCGAGAATACGGCCGGGATGTACGGTGATGTGCGTGGCTTGATCGGTTCCGCAGTTCCGGAAATTCAGGCGCTGACGCTTGAGGGGGACGAGTTGCTGCTGGGGGTGGATGAACAGGAGTAGCTGGGAACTGTGCCGAATGGTACTGTGCTTATAGTGATAAATCTTCTTCACAACGGGGCCGGCATGGCTGGTTGTATCCCCTGCAACCAGCGCTCGAGTTCCTGTTCATATTCTGGCTGGCTCCGCAGAAAGCCATTATTGTGACCACCCTGCATGCGTACAAAGTGCTTTGGTTCATGCGCTGCCTGGAAGACTTGCTCCCCAAGGTGAAATGGCATGATCTCATCATCCGGACTGTGCAATACAAGCACAGGGTAATTCACGCGCTGAATATTCTCTGCGCTATTGAAATCATAACGTGTTATCACCAGGCGCGACAAAACCGGGAATGCGATTCTGGCAAAGTCCCGTGCCGAGCTGAAGGTTGATTCCAGTATCAAGCCACGTGCCTGAACCCCGGATGCCAGCCTGGCTGCAACGGCACCTCCCAGGGAGCGACCAAATATCAGGACCTGGTTAGGGGCAAAGCCTTTTTCTTCGGTGAGAAAACGCCAGGCGGCAGCTGCATCCTGGTACAGACCCTGCTCATCGGGTGTTCCCTTGCTTTTTCCAAAACCTCTGTAGTCAATAATAAAGACATTCAAGCCAAGGCGATGAAAGAGCTCTATCGACTCGCGACGGTGCGAGATATTCCCCGCATTGCCATGAAAAAAGAGCAGTACCTGCTGTGACGCCTGAGAGGGGATATACCATCCATGTAGCTGAACGTTATCTGCTGTGTTGAGTGTGACATCTTCATAGTCAAGGCCCCAGTCTGCCGGTGATTGATACAGCTCGCGCAGGGGATAAAAAATCATGTGCGCTTGCTGGAAATACATCCAGACATTCAACAGCAACAAGCCAAGCACGGGGATCAGTACGTAGCTGGTCACTGTTTCTTTCATGGATTGAAAGTGCGTTTATCCTGACAGACCGCGTTCTCGGGATGTTACGAAAGGGTTGGCCCGAGAATGAACTCCACGGTCTCGAAACCATGGTCCTCCAGGGTGGCCAGGATATCGTCATGGTCACAATCCGGGCTCTGTTCTTCGACTTTGGCTATCAGCGCGGTCACATGGCGGAAGGCCTCATGTGACTCGAAGTCATCGGGTACACGGATCAGGCGGATGGCCCTGGCATTGTTGCCGGGCAGGATCATCAGGGTGTCACTCATGGTTGGCTCCGTTTATGTTCGTTGCGTACTAGGGGGGCATGATCCGTAATGTTACCTGTAAACGACTGGACGTGTCCTGATGTAAATCAAGAGCCCTGTGTGAAGACAGGAATTCCCCGATTTTGCAGCGTACTTGAAATTTGATGAAAAATATTTCATCTTGTTGCCGTCCTTTTAATCAAAACAGAGTTGACTCCTATGTCCCAGCAACAATCGGTTTTCGATAAGTCGATGGCGCTTATAGACGCCGCAAACAGTGAAGACCCTAACCAGGAGACTGCAGACGGCAAAGACTGGCCAAAAGAGCTCCTGTACTCACACCGCATGACTGACATGCTGCTGCGCTATACGCCCGATGCTGATGATGCGATGCAGCTGGCGATTCATGCACAGCATATTCAGCGTTGGAGATCCCCTCGTGATGCCTATCCAATGGATCGCATCGGCTACCTGCAATGGCGTAAGGATCTCTACAAATTTCATGCACAAACCGCTGCCGATCTGCTGGTGCAGGCGGGTTATGGTGAAGACGTCATCGACCGGGTAAAGCAGGCGGTGGCAAAGAAAGGGATAAAGGACAACCCGGACACGCAGTTACTGGAAGATGTTACCGATCTGGTATTCATCGAGCACTACATGCTGGGATTCGTCAGCAGGCATCCCGACTACGATGAGGAAAAGTGGCTGGATATTATTCGCAAGACCTGGAAGAAAATGTCCGACCGGGCGCAGCAGTTTGCGCTTTCAGGCAGCATCAAGCTCCCCGAGCCGCTAATCCCGCTTATCCAGAAAGCGGTAGCAAACGGCTGACCCTGCACTAGAAAGCGAAGCCGTGCTGGATAGCGCGGCTTCGCTGTGACTAGAGGGAAAGGGCAAACGCCTTTTTCTATGGTCTAGCGGCCGCCACCCATGCCAAAGCCGGAACCGCTGCCGCTGTCATTACCGGGGCCATAACGACCGCCTTGACCATAACCACGGTCGGGGTTGCCACCCCTGCCGTAACCGCTGCCATCGCCGGGGCCGTAGCCGTGACGACCGCCTTGACCATAACCACGATCGGGGTTGCCACCCATACCAAAGCCGGAACCGCTGTCGCTGTCATTACCGGGGCCATAACGACCGCCTTGACCATAACCACGGTCGGGGTTGCCACCCCTGCCGTAACCGCTGCCATCGCCGGGGCCGTAGCCATCACGACCGCCTCGACCATAACCGCGATCGGGGTTGCCACCCATGCCGAAGCCGGAACCACTGTCACTGCCGGGTTCCTGCTGATAGCCACGGCCGTAGCCCTGTCCAGGGCCATAGCTCTGGCCGCCGTCGTAGCCGCGCCCATAGCCGCGTCCGTAACTGTCACCTGGTCCGTAGCCACGGTCGGCATTTCTGTTGGAGCTGCTGCCCATGCCCATACCGCTGGCGTCGGCCGCGGTCATCACCATCACGCCGGCCAGAGTCGCTGCGGCAAGCATGCCGGAAATTCTGTTTAATTGTTTCAAGATACTGTCTCCTATTAAGTTGTTAGGGTCTTGTCTTGCCGGGGGTGTCCAATATTCAACATCCCCGTGCGGATCATGCGCCACATGGGCCGCCGGTGCAAAAACAGATATGGCGGCTGCTCAATATGTCATCCATATGCTGCAAAGTTTCATAATATGCTTGCAACTTTGTTCTGATAGCCTATCTTCGTCAGGCATGCAGCGCGTTACTGAACCCGAGTTGATGGACGATCAGGTACAGGCCGAGTCCTACGCGGCAGCGGACTTTGCCGAGGCCCACAGTCAGATCGTAGCAGCCTTCGATAGCTGTCTTCCGGGGGAGGATATTGCAGGACACGTCCTTGACCTTGGCTGCGGGCCGGGGGACATCAGCTTCCGGTTTGCCACGCGTTTCCCGGGTTGTTCGGTCATCGGTGTGGATGGATCAAAGGCCATGATTCGGCTGGCCAACGCGCGCAAGGCGTGCGAGTCTGCAACGGTTGATCGCGTGTGCTTCATCGAGGGGCTGTTGCCCGGCGCACCCATCCCCGGGGTGTCTTTTGCGGCGATCATTAGCAACAGCCTGCTGCATCACTTGCATGAGCCACGGGTATTGTGGGAAACGGTCATCAGGTATGCATCCCCGGGTACGAAGGTCTATGTGGTCGATCTGTTTCGTCCGGAGACGGTTGCCGAGGCACGGCGATTGGTGGATGCCTGCGCGTCTGGTGAGCCGGAGATCCTGCGCCGGGACTTTTACAACTCACTGTGTGCCGCCTTCGAGCCCCGGGAGATCGAGGCACAGCTCGCCAGTGTGGGCCTGGCCGGGCTGGCGGTTGACGTTATCAGTGACCGGCATGTGGCGGTGCACGGGGTTCTGTAGGTTTATTGATGTAAGCATTTAATATATAGAAAAATACATAAAAAATTAACGCATAAATCAATATTTAATATTGAATTAAAGATCAATAATAACTATTATAAGTTATATATTAACGTAAAGGTTAATTTTATGACGGAATCCGTAGACTTTCTCCAGCAGATTCTGGCACGTGCCAGGGCACAGGGGCTGACGCAGATCACGCTGGCTCAACGCGCCGGTATCACGCCCGAGGCGTTGTCGCGTGCCAAGAAGGGCGGCAACATGCGCGTTTCGACCCTGAATGAACTGGCGCACGTGGTGGGACTGAAGCTCTCACTGGTCTCGGATCAGCCGCTGCGCGAGAAGATCGACAGCGGGCGGCTGTTTGAATGAGCCTTGACCGGCAGGCGGTGGTCTGGACGCGGCTGGGGACCAACCCGCTGCGGATGGGGCAGTTGTACCTGACCGAGCGTGAGTGCCGCTTTACCTATGACCCGGATTATCTCGCCACCGGTCTGCCCGGTGTCGGTGCGATCTATACACCCGAGGTGTATGCCGGCGACACCATCGTGCGTACACGCACCGATGCCTTTGATTTCCTGCCGCCCATCCAGTCGCTGATCCCGCCGCACAGTGAACGAAACTTTCAACGTCGGCTGGTCCTCGAATATCTCGCCCGCAATGGCATGTCACCGGCCTCCGGCCTGGAGGCGGACTGGGAAATTCTCAAGGTGTCCGGGCACGGCGGCATCGGTCACCTGGATGTGTTCGAATCGGATGAAAAGGCGATGGACTGGTATGCCACGCCGGCACGATCGGAATTGTATGACATCACGCAGGAGTCGGACTTCTCGTTAAAGGACTACCTCACCTGGTTTGACCAGGACGCGGAGACCCTGATGCAGGTCATCGGGCCGACGCCCAGTGTCGGTGGCGCGATCCCGAAACTGCTGGTGTCGATCCCGGAGTCCGGCTGGGACGGACGCATTGCGCTGCCGGCACGCTTTGGTGCGCAGGGGTTGATCGACGTGGTGTTGAAGTTCGAGCAGCCGACAGTCTATCCCGGGTTGGTTGAGCTGGAGGCGCTGGCGCTGGATGTGCATCGCGAGGCCGGTTTCACTGTGCCGCGGCACTGGATAGTCGAGTTCAACGGCGTACCGGCGCTGGCGGTTGAGCGCTTTGACCGCGACAGTCGCAAGAACCCGTTATTTGCCGAGTCATTGTATTCGGTACTGGCTTCGGGGGATGCCCGGATCACGCATAACCACAGTTACAGCTATGACGAGGTGGGCCGCGCCATCGACCGGTCACCGATTGATTTTGTTACCGATCGCACGGCAGCCAAGCGCCACCTGCTGGCGCGGCTGTTGATGGCGCTGCTGACCGGCAATGGTGACCTGCACCTGGAGAACCTGTCGATTGTCGGGAGTGAAGGCGAACTTGAGTTTTCGCCGATGTATGACCCGACGCCGATGCGGGCTTACTCGATTCATAACATGTTGTCGGTGATGCCGTTCGGTCATTATGGTGAGGAGGATGGTGCGACCGGGTCAGCGGTAGGGCTGGCCCAGGCAGTGCAGAACCTGGCGAAAAATCTCGGTGTTCCGCCGGCAACACTGGAGGAAATGACTGGCAAGGCCTTGCAGGCGACAGAACATTACAGCGAGCAGCTACGCGCGCTGGCTTCCCTGCCGGAGGCAAACCGGGAAAACCTTGTTGCGATTGTGGAGAAGGTCCGGGAGCGGTTATCGAATTAATAAATCTGGCGGTTAAATGTGTGAAACGCGTCGGAAGGCATTACAATATTGCGAAATCAGAAACATTGTGAAGCCATGAAGATCCCAGTCAGCGAGCTGATCGTTAAGTACATGGAAAGGCTCGGTATCGAGTACATCTTTGGTATGCCCGGTGCTCATATACTGCCGGTGTATGACAGCCTCTACCATTCCAGTGTGAAGACTGTGCTTGCCAAGCACGAGCAAGGCGCGGCGTTTATGGCGTGTGGCTGTGCACGTGCCTCGGACAAGATCTCGGCTTGCATTACGACCGCGGGTCCGGGGGCAACCAACCTGGTGACGGGGATTGCCAATGCCTATGCGGATCGGCAACCAATCCTTGTAATTACCGGTGAAACGTCCACGCATATCTTTGGGAAGGGCGGCCTGCAGGAAAGTTCGGGTGAAGGTGGCAGCATCGACCAGGATGAATTGTTTAAAAGCATCACCCGCTATCGCAAGGTGGTGGAGCGTACCGATTACCTTGCGAATGTACTGAACCAGGCGTCAAAGGTGCTGTTATCACCCAACTCCGGACCGGTGCTGCTCAGCATACCGTTCAACGTGCAGAAGGAAATGGTTGCTGCAGACCTGCTCGATCATGTGGTGACGGAGCGGCCGAATTACGCCGCGGCTGGGAATACCCGGTCTATTGACGCCTTGACGGGGCTGATTCTTGAGGCCTGTAATCCGGTTATTGTGGCGGGCTACGGTTGTATCAAGTCCGGTGCGCAGCAGCAGGTCTCCGAACTGAGTAATTCACTCAATATCCCGGTGACCAGCAGTATGAAAGGCAAGGGCGTCATCAGCGAACAGTCCGCGCTGTCACTGGGCAGCCTCGGGGTGACGTCGACCGGATATGCCTATAAGTATATTGTCGAAAATGCGGATGCCATTATTTTTCTGGGTGCCGGGTTTAACGAGCGCACCAGTTATCTGTGGGATGATGCCCTGCTGAAGAACAAGAAGATCGCCCAGGTCGATAGCAACCCTGAACAGATCGACAAGGTGTTCAAGGCCGACGTAGCCATTACCGGTGACATCAAGTCAACGCTGAACGGTGTGCTGAAGATGATGGATGCACAGGGCGTCGATCGCCATGCAGTACGTAAACAAATCGCTGCAAATGACCCGGTTGCAAAGCGTGATGCCGGCAAAGGCCAGATCTTCAATTCCGAATTTGCGCTGGTGGAGAGTTTCTACAAGCGCCTTGAGAAACATTTTTCACGGGACCTGGTCGTGTTCGATGACAATCTGATCTTCGCGCAGAGTTTTTTTCACGTCTCCAGTGATAATCGTTTTTACCCTAACTCCGGTATTTCTTCACTGGGACATGCAATACCGGCTGCCATCGGTGCGCGTTTTGCCAGGCACAAGCCGACGATCGCGATCATTGGTGACGGCGGCTTTCAGATGTGCTGCATGGAATTGATGACGGCGGTGAACTACAAGCTGCCGATTACCGTGGTGATGTTCAATAATTCCACCATGGGGCTGATCCGCAAGAACCAGTACCAGAGTTATGAGCAACGTTATATCGACTGTGATTTTGAGAATCCCGATTATGAGCTGCTGGCCAGATCATTTGGTATCGGCTACCAGCACGTAGAGACAGAAGCCGATCTGGATCGGCTGTTTGAGGACACGGATTTCTCTGCCGGGATCAATCTGATTGAGATTATGCTGGACAAGGATGCCTTTCCCAACTACAACTCTCTTCGTAACTAGCCGGCTGTTTCTCCATGGGCGCCTTCTCTTGTCCGGCACTGGAGCGTTGCCTTGAGCTTCATCCGGATGCAAACGCTGCCGCCTTGATCCGCACCCGACTGGCAGGGGTCGACGATCTTGCCGTCTTGCTGCCACTCTATGACCAGCTCATTCCACTTGTTGAAACTGCGTTGTGGAAATCCGCGCTTGAGCCGGAGCAGGTCGAACATTACCACGCGCTGTGTGCCGAAATGGAAGGCCATATTGCCGCTGCCGGAAATGACTCACGTCACAGGCTGGTTGTGGTGGTACCCGTGGCGGATCGTCCACAACAGCTGCGTACATGCCTGATGAGTCTGGTGGGAGCAGCGCAGGCGTTTAGCTACGGCGCCGGAAAACTCGCGGTGGTGATTGCCGATGACTCGCGTGCCGTTGAGCATA
>Ga0316193_10000474_pt1 | contig 24967 bp, 19 predicted proteins | sample MerIslsedime2_MG_FD_207735 | JGI IMG/M metagenome (GOLD analysis project Ga0316193, IMG submission 207735) | Coastal sediment microbial communities from Maine, United States - Merrow Island sediment 2 | ecosystem: Environmental > Aquatic > Marine > Coastal > Sediment | place: USA: Maine... | reverse complement strand
ATACCGCCGGTGAAGTGACGCCGTTGAAAGCGGCGCAAATAGCCGCCCAGCGAGAACTGCGGATTTACACTATCGGTATCGGCGCCGATGAACAGATCACCAACACCTGGTTTGGGCTGCGCCGCACTAATCCGTCGGCACAACTCGATGAAAAAACGCTGCGCGAAATTGCGCGTTTGAGTGGTGGGCGTTACTTCAGGGCACGTGACAGCGAAGAGCTGGCGAAAATTTACCAGCTACTCGATGAGCTCGAACCTTTGCCGCGCGACACGCGCAGTTTGCGCCCCGTGGAATCCCTGTTTATCTGGCCACTGGCCCTGTCCCTGGTGCTTGGCGGGCTGCTGGTTGCAGCACAACTGTGGCCTGGTCTGCGCAACCGATCCCCGTTCGGTTCTTCCCGAGGGCGTGAAGAATTCAATGATTGAACAGTTCCATTTTATCCGCCCTGAATGGTTGTTTGCGTTAGTGCTGCCGGTCCTGGCCTTGTGGCTGTTGCGGCGTCGCGGGTATGACAGTGGCAACTGGCGCGCGGTTATCGATGCGCGCCTGGTGCCCTACGTGCTGAGCAGTGAGGGCAGCCGGCACGGTAACCGCCTGCCATGGATACTCAGCCTGGTCGCGACACTTGGCATCGTCGCGCTTGCCGGCCCGACCTGGGAACAACAACAGCAGGCGATGTACCAGCAGCGCTCGGCCCTGGTGGTGGCGCTGGATCTGTCGCGCTCGATGGATGCAACCGATATTCGGCCATCACGGCTGGCACGCGCCCGGCACAAGATTGCCGATATTCTCAATCTCAGAAACGAGGGACAAAGTGCCCTGGTTGTCTATGCTGCGGATGCCTTTGCGGTGACTCCGCTGACGACGGACGTGGACACTATTCTGGCTTTACTGCCGGATCTCGAAACCGGCTTGATGCCGGCCCAGGGAACCCGTGCCGATCGCGCACTGGAACGCGCCCTGGAACTGTTCGATAACAGTGCGGTGGCGCAGGGAGATGTGCTGTTGGTAACCGATGGTATCAGTGACCTGGAACTGCAGCGCCTCGAAGCTTTGCTTCTGAAGCACCCGGGGCAGCGCCTTTCGGTACTGGCTATCGGTACTGCTGACGGCGGGCCGATACCGCTGCGCAGCGGCGACTTTCTGAAGAATAGCCAGGGTGCCATCGTGATCACCCGGCTACTGGCCGCGAACATGCGCCAGATTGCCGAGATTGGCGGCGGTGCCTACGCGACCATCAGCACCGATGATATCGATATAAATACATTGAACTATGTCATGGAATCGGGCATCGATGATTCAGAGGCGCAAAAAACCGATCGCTCCGCTGATCTCTGGCGTGAGCTTGGTCCATCCCTGCTGCTATTCGCACTGCCGTTGGCGGCGCTTGCGTTTCGCCGCGGCCTGATCTGGCTGGCGCCGTTATTTCTACTGGTTATGCCGCCAGACGCCGACGCGCTCGACTGGCAATCGCTATGGCAAAACGACGATCAAAGAGCCATGCAGTTGTATCAACAGGGGGAGCACCAGCAGGCGGCGGAACTGTTCAGTAATCCTTCATGGCAGTCTGCGGCGAAATACCGTGCCGGCGACTTTACCGCCGCAGCCGAGGGCTGGCAGCAGCAGGGCGGTGATACTGCGGCCTATAATCACGCTACCGCGCTCGCCCGGCAGGGACAGTATGAGGAAGCTTTGGCGGCTTACGATCGTGTACTGGAGCAAAGTCCCGATCATCAGGACGCGCGCTTCAATCGACAGGCAATCGAGGACTGGCTCAAGCAGCAGGAGCAACAACAGCAGGGCTCGCAACAAGATTCGCAGCAAGAGAAAGCCGACGAAGCGGATGCCAGCGAGCAACAGGAGCAGCAATCGTCCAACGATTCCAATGGCGAGTCATCCGCTGGTGAACAGGGTTCTGGTGAACAGGATGCTGACAATTCGGCCAGTGATGAGCTCTCCGAGCAATCGAGACAGGGCGGACAGGCGGACAGGCAGGACTCCAGCACAGAGCAACCCGCAGAGGCGCCAAATGAGCCACAGGATGGTGAATCCTCAGAGGAGGCGCAGGCAGCACAGCAAGAAGAGTCTGATCCTGCCGAAAGTGAGGGTCAGGCGGATAGCGAGACGACGGCCGGCGAAACCACGGATAGCGAGACCGAGGCCAGGCTTGACCAGCAAATGTCCGATCAGGCAGCACAACAGTGGTTACGCAAGATACCGGACGACCCGGGTGGCCTGTTGCGCCGAAAATTTCTTTACCAGTATCGTCAACGTGCAGACGTCGACAAAGAGGTGGAATCATGGTGAGTTTGCGACGGTTACTAGTCTTCCTGCTGTTGTGGGTCGGGGTAATCCCGCCGCTGGCTGCCGAGGTAGAAGTCACCATCGATCGCAATCCGGTGCAGGTTAACGAGTCTTTTCAACTGGTATTCTCGCTTGATCACAGCCCTTCGCGAGATCCGGATTTCTCGGTACTGCAGCAGCATTTCCTGGTGCTCGGTAATAATCGCAGCAACAATATCAGCATCATCAACGGTGAATACAGGCGCAGCGTCAAGTGGACCTTGCAGTTGATGGCCAAGCAAATTGGTGAATACGTTATTCCCGCGATCCGCTTCGGCAATGAGCGCAGCGAACCCTTCCAGGTCACGGTGCAGCCGTCTTCGCTGGCCTCGATACCGCATGACGAGCACGTCCTCGAGCTGAGCGTTGATCGCTCCGAGGTGTATGTGCAAGGCCAGGTGATTCTGACCATGAGACTGTTGAGTGCAACCGATATAGCTGCTTACCAGTTCGGCAAGATCCCGGTAAAGGATCTTGACCTGGTGATTGAACCACTGGGCGATCTGCGCCAGTACCAGACGCGCATAGCCGATCGTTCCTACCTGGTGCTGGAACAGCAGTTTGCACTGTTTCCACAACAAAGCGGGCAGCTCGATATTCCACCGGTTCTCGCCGAGGTGAGTTTGCGCTCGCGCTCCACCATTGACCCGTTTAACAGTGGTGGTGAGGTTCGCCGCTTTCGCTCGCAACCCCTGGTCATCGACGTGAAGCCGATTCCGGCAGAATTCGATGGAGATTACTGGTTGCCGGCGGATCGCGTCGAGCTGCGCGAACAATGGCCTGCTGACCTCACTGGACTGGTTGCCGGTGAGCCCGTGACTCGCAGTATCGTGCTGATCGCGGATGGTTTGACCGCGGCACAATTGCCCGAGATCGAGGTGCAGGCGATCGATGGTATCAAGCAATATCCCGACCAGCCGGTGTTGGAGGATAGTCGCAGTAGCAAGGGGATACGTGCGCAACGGGCGCAAAAGGTGGCTCTGATCCCGGGTGGCCCAGGCGTTTACAGTATCCCCGAAATCAGTGTCAACTGGTGGAATCGGGCCACAGGTCGACTGGAGACGGCGACGCTGCCGGCGCGCGAATTGATGGTCGCCCCCGGAGTTGAGGCTGTCCCGACTGCGACGCTGCCACCGTCGACAGCTGTGGTTCCGGAATCCACGCCGTTGGTGGTTGCTCCCGCAGCCAGCCGGTTCTGGGCTTGGTTGAGCTTGTTTCTGGCCTGTGGCTGGCTGGCGACAATTGTTTACTGGTGGTTGGGACGGTCTCGCGCCAAACGGGTGCGGGCAGCATCGAGCCAGGTGGGAGGCAATCCCGGGAGCTTGCGTGAAGCCAGTCGAGTGTTGCGCGCGGCCTGTGAGAAAGGCGATTCTGCGGCGGCGCGGGCGGCATTGCTCGCCTGGGGTCAGGCCCTGCTGGCGCCTCGGCGCGTTGTCAACCTGAGCGAACTCGTCGACTTGCTGGGAGACGAGTTAGCGCAGGAAGTTGCGGTACTTAACCAGAGCCGCTACGCGGGGCAGGCTGCAGTCTGGCAGGGAGGCTCACTGTGGACCCTGTGTGAGCGCCTGCAACAGCAGGAGACGGGCGCCACGCGAAGCGCTGTCAACGACGACCTGTTACCCCTCAACCCTTAGGCTGCGAAACCGTTATTCGCCAGGTGCATTATTCCCGCTGGCGCAGCAAGGTCTATATTCGGGGCGGTTTCTAGCCTGTTGGAGCGTAACAAGCTCTCGCGAGCTGATCACATCTCGGTTAGACTGCGAGCATATTTTCGCATGATCCGACCAGCATGGAAGAAATCACCAACGTCAATTTAATCTGGATCATTGCCGGTCTCGCAGGCCTCGTGCTGGTCGGGCTGGCCTTTGGCCTGCGCCAGTATCAAAGCGCCAATTCTGAGCTCAGAAGGCGCCTCGAAGTTGCGCTGCAAAGCGAGTACGCCCTGCGCGAAAGTCTGCACGCGGCGGAAAAGAGTATTCAGCACAAGCAGCTGGAACTGGAAAAAGAACGCGAACTCGCCGCGCAGAAATTCGAGCAATTGGAAGACAATCGCAAGCGGCTTACCGTCGAGTTCGAAAACCTGGCCAACCGCATTCTCGATGACAAGGCGCGCGCCTTCGACAAGACCAACAGGAACTCGCTGGAATCCCTGTTGAAGCCGTTCCGTGAGCAGGTCGAGGGCTTCCAGAAGCGTATCAATGATGTACACAGTGAATCGGTAAAAGGCAACGCCTTGCTGGAAGGCGAAATCAGGAAGGTGCTCGAAGTTGGTCTCAAGATCGGCAGCGATGCACAAAACTTGACCGACGCGCTCAAGGGTGATTCGCAGAAACGCGGCAGCTGGGGCGAAACCCAGCTTGAGAAAACGCTGCAGATGAGCGGCCTGCTGGAGACAAGCCACTACGAAAAGCAGACCTCCTTTGTGGACGCCGAGGGCAAGCGTAAGCAGACCGACTTCCTCATAAAACTGCCCGATGACAAGCATATCGTTATCGACAGCAAGGTCTCCCTGGTGGCCTATGATCGCGCGGTCGCCGCCGAAAACGATGAGCAGCTCGAGCTCGCGCTGAAGGAGCATATCAAGGCGGTGAAACGCCACATCGACGACCTGCAGAGCAAGGATTACAGCAACCTGATCGGCATTCGCAGCCCCAGTTTTGTGTTGATGTTCATGCCCATCGAACCGGCCTATATCGAAGCACTCAAGTATGAGAAAGACTTGTTTTCCTATGGTTATGAACGCAATATCGTGATGGTGTCGCATACCACCCTGATTCCGATCCTGCGCACGGTGGCCAACCTGTGGTCGATGGAGCGCAGCACGCGCGAGGCGCGTGAACTGGGTAACAAGGCGGGTGATATTTATAACCAGGTCTGTGCCGTGGCGGAGAGACTCGGCAGGCTCGGTAGCAGCCTGCAGGCCGCCAACAATCATTTCAACCTTACCGCCAAGGCGCTGACCGGACGCCAGGGTTTGCACGGCAAGGTCGAGCGCTTTGCCGAGGTGTCGAGCAAGGTAACCAAATCGATGCCGGAACTCGAACCCCTGCACAGCGATCTGCAGACCGAGAACCTGCAGTTGGTGGCGGAGCCCCTGGGGACTGGTGTAGTCGCTGAAAACGAGGCCGCAAGCGAAGCCGAAGCGGTGGCAGAAGAAGCGGCAGAAGAAGCGGCAGAAGAAGCGGCAGAAGAAGCGGCAGAAAAAGCGGTAGAAGAAGTTACGGAAAAGCTGGCTGGCTCTTGAAAAACCCCACAAAATACCTATCTATCGGGGGTCGCATTAAGCCAGATTCAACGTGAAATATCAGGATTACTATCAAATTCTAGGCGTATCGCGCGCCGCCGATGAAAGCGAGATCAAGAAGGCTTATCGCAAGCTTGCGCGCAAGTATCATCCGGACGTGAACCAGGATGCAAACGCCGAAGACAAGTTCAAGCAGGTCAACGAGGCCTACGAGGTACTGAAGGACGCCGACAAGCGCCAGGCCTATGATCGCTTCGGCGCTGACTGGAAACACGGCCAGCAATTCGAAGGTGCCGGGGCCGGTGGTTTCGGCGGCGGGGCCTATGCCGGGGATCAGTTCGGCGGTGGTGATTTCAGTGATTTCTTTGAATCCATCTTCGGTGGCGGTCACCAGCCGCAGGGATCACCCTTCGGTCAGGGGCAGCGTCACCGCGTTCGTCCGCAGCGTGGCGCGGATATGCAGTTGAAGCTCGATATCACGCTCGAGGAAGCCTACAACGGTGGCAGTAAAACTATCCAGTTTGCCAAATCATCCGGCTCCACGGAGATGAAAAAGCTCAAGATCAATATTCCCAAAGGCGTCAAGACGGGACAAAAGATACGGCTGGCGAAACAGGGTCAGGCGTCTGCTGGAGGCGGTGAATCCGGAGATCTGCTGCTGGAAATGAATATCCTTGCGCACCGTCTGTTCCGGCTCGATGAACGCGATGTGGTTCTGCGGTTGCCGATCACGCCCTGGGAAGCCGCGCTTGGCTGTACTCTCAAAGTGCCTACGCTGGCCGGATCGGTGGAACTCAAGATCAAGCCTGGTATGCAGTCCGGACAAAAGATGCGACTCAAGGGCAAGGGCATGCCGGGTTCTCCACCTGGCGATCAATTTGTCGAGATCATGGTTCATACGCCACCTGCCGATGATGATCAAGCACAGCAATTCTATCGAGACATGCAGGCGCGCTTCGATTTCAATCCACGCCCGTTTTAAGGTGTTCGCATGAAGCTGCTGCTAGCGGGCCTGGTGATGTTGTTGCTGGCGCTGCCATTGCAGGCGGGCTTGCCGGTTGCAGTCGACGGGGAGCCACTGCCAAGCCTGGCGCCGATGCTGGAGCGCATCACCCCGGCGGTGGTCAACATCGCAACCCGTGGGAAGACGCGCCGGCGGATCGAGCTGCCACTCAACGACCCTTTGTTCCGGCGCTTTTTCAACCTGCCAAACATCGAGCGTATCCAGGAAACCTCCAGTCTCGGTTCGGGCGTGATTGTCGATGCCGAAAACGGTCTGATCCTGACCAATGACCATGTCATCAAGGATGCCTATGAGATCAATGTCACCCTCACTGACGGACGCGAGTTGCAGGCCGATATACTGGGTCGCGACAGTGAAACCGATGTTGCCCTGCTGCAGGTGTTCGCGGAAAACCTGACCCAGATCCCGATGGCGGATTCGAGTGCGCTGCGCGTTGGTGATTTTGTTGTCGCCGTGGGTAATCCCTTTGGCCTTGGCCAAACCGTAACCTCGGGTATTGTTTCGGCACTTGGCCGCTCTGGTCTCGGGATCGAATCGCTGGAAGACTTCATCCAGACCGATGCCTCCATCAATCTCGGTAGTTCCGGCGGTGCGCTGGTTAACCTGCGCGGTGAGCTGGTTGGCATCAATACGGCAATTTACGGCGCTGGTAATACGGGCAATATCGGCATCGGCTTCGCAATTCCGATCAACCTGGCGAGCGGTGTTATGCGCCAGTTGATTGATCACGGTGAAGTCCGGCGCGGGCGGCTCGGTGCGCAGGGTCAGGACATGACCGCGCAGCTGGCGCAGGCTTTTGGCATTGATAGAAGCAGTGGTTTTATTGTCACCCAGATCGAGACCGGGTCCCCGGCGGACAAGGCGGGCATTCGCGTGGGCGATGTGATTGTCGAGGCGAATGGCAAGCCGATCCGCTCGGCCGCTGACATGCATAACCTGGTTGGTTTGCAGCGCCTAGGTGAGCGCATCGAGCTGGAACTGTTCCGCGAGGGCGCGGAACTCGAGCTGTCGGTATTGATGCAGCCGATTGAAATTAACAAGATTGACGGCGCGCGTATTCATCCCAAGGTCGGTGGTGCGGTTATCGGTGAAATGCGCGAACAGCACCTGCAGCGCGGGCGGATCGATTACCTGCAACTGTTATCGGTTGCGCCCGGCTCGAACGCTGAAGCATCCGGGTTCCTGGCCGGTGACATCATTTTTTCGATCAACAAGCAGCTGACCCGCAATTTCGAGGAGCTGCTTGCGCTCATTGAAGATGATGGCACAGGGATGGTGATGAACATCCAGCGCGGTAATCGTGAATTATATATTTTATTAAAGTGATAGAATCGCGCGCATGAGTAAACTAACCCACTTCAACCAGGCCGGCGAGGCCCACATGGTCGATATCGCCGCCAAGGCCGAGACCGCGCGTCGCGCTGTTGCTGCCGGGCGTATCGTAATGCAGGGACAGACCCTGGAGCTGATCCAGCAGGGCAAGCACAAAAAGGGTGACGTGCTCGGCGTGGCGCGCATTGCCGGCATCATGGCAACCAAACGCACGGCTGACCTGGTGCCGATGTGCCATCCATTGGCGTTGACGCACGTGTCGGTGGAATTCGAAACCGATGAGGCCGGTGCGGCGATCGAATGCACGGTGACCGCTGAAACAACGGGCAAGACCGGGGTTGAAATGGAAGCGCTCACCGGCGTGCAGGTAACGCTGCTGACGATTTACGACATGTGCAAGGCGGTCGATCGAGGGATGGTCATCAGCGACGTACGCCTGCTGGAAAAATCCGGTGGCAAATCCGGCCACTGGCAACGCGACTAAGCCCTTTACTGATACTGCCCATATCAATCCCGAATCCCGGCTTTTAAGTCACTCCGGCTCCTACTAAGTCATTCCCGCGCCCCCGGTTTAGTCATTCCCGCTTGCGCGGGAATGACTAAGAAAGGCGGAATGACTAAAGAAGGTGCGGGAATGACGTAAATAGATTGCGGTTCGGGGGCCGCAATGACGACTGGGGGATGCGGATGAATTGTGGCCCGAGACCACGACGCGTGAACTAGCCCTGTTTCAGCAGGTCGCGCAGATCAATGACCGCGGCGTTGGCGCGCGAGATGTACGAGGCCATTACCAGCGAATGATTGGCGAACAGCCCGAAGCCACTGCCGTTTAAAATTATCGGGCTCCAGATCGATTCCTGCGTGGCTTCCAGTTCGCGTATGATCTGGCGCAGGCTGATCAGGGCATTCTTTTTCTGCAACACCGATTCGAAATCATGTTCCACTGCTTTCATAAAATGCACCAGCGCCCATGCGGCGCCCCGGGCCTCGTAGAACACGTCATCAATCTCGGTCCAGGGCGTTTTTACACTAACCTGTGCGGCGGTTTTGGTGGATTGTACGGCATCGGCATCACCCGCCAGATCAGTGTTCAGACGGATCTGCCCGACGCTTGCGCTGAGGCGTTGCGATAAACTGCCCAGGCGTTTTTCCACCTGCCCGAGCCATTCCTGCAGATTGTCGGCACGCGCGTAAAACTGGGCGTTGGGATTACCCGGATTTTGCAGGCGCGCGAGGTAACCGTAAAGAGCATCGATGCCCTCCTGGTAGACGCTTTCGGTGGCCGGTAAAAACCATGACTTGTTATCGAAGTTGAACTTGGGTTCGGCGATGATCAGGTCGACATCCTCGGCGGACTGGGATTGCGAACGACTGAAGTCGTTGCGCATCGAACGCGACAGGTCACGTACCTGCACCAGTACACCGAATTCCCAGTTGGGGATGTTATCCAGCCAGATCGAGGGCGGCATGATGTCGTTGCTGAGGTAGCCGCCCCGCTTGTCGAGCAGTGTCTCCATCGCCGCAATGACGGCGCTGGTGGTGTAACTGCCGGTGGTGAGTTGCGCATCGGTCTCCAGGGCGCGTTCCCTGGCGGCCTCATCGACATCGAAGGGGTCGGGTTCGCTACTCCAGTAGTACCCCAGCAGCACCAACAGACACAGTAGCAGCAGCAGCGGGCCCGCTATCATTCCGGCAATGCTTCCATTCGAGGGTTTCCAATACCTGATATCCCTGATCCAGTCGCTCAATATGTTTGCCATAATCTTGTATCAACATCCGTTTCATGCCACATTGCGGGCATTATTTCAGATCAGCGTTCAAGGTGAAAGCAACTCTATCGATATGCAGAAATTGATTCGTTATTTTTTGATCGGCCTGGCCGTGATTGTCGTGCTGCCGATTATCGCGGTGGGGGTTTTTGTCACGGTTTTCGACGCCAATGCCTACAAGCAGGACATGTCCAACCTGGTGCTGGAGCGTACCGGCCGCGAACTGCAGTTCCAGGGTGATGTCAGCCTCACAATCTATCCAGCGCTCGGCATGAAACTCGGTGGCTTGAGCTTTGCCAATGCGACCGGTTTCGGTGCCTCGCCGATGGTGCAAATCGGCGAAGCCAGTATCAGCGTTAACCTGCTTTCCTTGCTGCGTTTTGCGCCCGAAATCGACAAGCTGATTCTGCGCGATCTCGAGATCAACCTGATTCGTAACAAGGTCGGGGTAACCAACTGGGACGACCTGCTGGCAAAGCCCGCTGCGACTGAGGCTGCGGCCGAATCATCTTCACCAGCGAGCACCACGAAATCACCGGATGCAACTTCCTCCGCCGGCGGGTTCGATCCTAAGGGTGCCTTCGCCGGACTGGAAATCGAAAACCTGAAACTGTTGTGGCTGGATGAACAGGCCGGAGAGCGTTACCAGGTTACCGATCTTGATATCAGCACCGGGCGCATCGTCGCCAACCAGAGCTTTCCGCTCACCATGCATCTCGATGCCAGTGCGAGTGGAGACCTGGATATCGTCTTCGATTTGCAAAGCGATGTCGAATACCTTATCGATCAGCAGCGTTTGACCCTGAACGACATGATACTCGAGTTGAATCAGTTCAAAATCGGCGGGATGCTGCAAGTTAGCAACTTCGCGCAGCCGGCGCTGCGTTTTAATCTTGCCTCGGAAATGCTGGACGTCGATGACTTGCTCGACACCCCGCCACCGGGTGCAGATAGCGCCGAGGGAGCGACACAGCCGTCCGCTACGGGAGGCGCCACGGACAGCGGTGGGCAAGCCGCTGGCAAGGCGGCTGAAGACACTCGAATTGAACTGCCGATGCAAACCCTGCGCGACCTTGATATCGACGGTGAACTGAAGATTGCAAAGATGAAAATGCAGAATCTTCACATGACCGATTTTGCCCTGCGCCTGACCGCCAACAAAGGGCTGATTGGGCTTAAGCCGATGAGTATGAATATGTACGGCGGTGAAGTGCTGGCTAACGTTGCCATCGATGTTCGCGGCGATCAGCCGAAGTATGGTGTTGGCAAATCGTTTAAAGATGTGCAGGTGGGAGACTTGCTCAAGGACTATATGGGTAAGTCACCGATCAGTGGCAGGATGAGTGCTGAAGTCAACCTGACCACCCGCGGAGAATGGGTTAGTAAACTCAAGCAGAATAGTAACGGCACCATGCAGCTTGCGTTTGTCGACGGCGCGCTGGATGGGTTCAATCTGCGCCAGTCGATCGAGGCGGCAAAGGCCAGGCTCAGGGGTGATGATGCACCCGAGGAAAAAACCAGGAAAACCGATTTTTCATCGCTTACCATCAGCGGCGTAATTAAAAACGGTGTTTTTTCCAGTGATGACCTCGATCTGCAGGCCCCATTGTTGCGTGTCGGCGGCAAAGGAATTGCCGATCTTAATCGTGAAGAGGTTGATTACCTCGTCAACGCCAAGCTGGTGGGCACCAGCAAGGGGCAGGGCGGAGATGCGGCGGATGAACTGGTCGGGCTATCGATTCCGGTGCGCATCAAGGGGCCATTTGCGCAGCCGAAAATCGAAGTGCAACTGGAAGAAATGCTGAAGGCTAAGCTGGACGCGCAGAAAGAGAAACTCAAGGCTGAAATCGATGCGCAGAAGAAAACCCTGGAAAAACGGCTCGAGGCCGAGAAAAATGCGTTAAAGGCGAAACAGCAGGCGCTTGAGGAAGCGAAAAAGCGCGAACTCGAAATCAAGATTGAACTCGAGAAGGCAAAGGCCAACAAGAAGCTCGAGGACAAACTCAAAAAGTTGTTTGACTAGGTGGACGCCGACGCGGCGCGCTTTGCAAGCGCGGTTCTCACCTGGCATCGGCGCTATGGGCGCCATGATCTCCCCTGGCAGCAGCAGGACGCCTACCGGGTGTGGTTGTCAGAGATCATGCTGCAGCAAACCCAGGTCAGCACCGTGATCCCCTATTATCAAAATTTCCTGCGGCGCTTCCCGGAGCTGGGTGATCTGGCCGATGCCAGCGTCGACGAGGTGCTGCAGCACTGGCAGGGACTGGGCTACTACGCCCGCGCACGCAACCTGCATAAAGCCGCGGTTATGATCCGTGACCAGCACCGGGGCCGGTTTCCAGACGACATCGAGGCGCTAGAGGCGCTGCCCGGCATCGGGCGTTCAACGGCGGGCGCCATACTCAGTTTCGCCTTCGGACAACACTGGCCGATTCTCGATGGCAACGTCAAGCGAGTGCTGGCGCGCTGCTTTCGCGTGCCGGGCTGGTATGGTCAGAGTGAGACTCTGAAACGACTGTGGCAGCTGTCCGAAATCTTGACGCCCGTGCAAGATACGGCGGTATTCAACCAGGCGATGATGGACATAGGCTCGATGATTTGCTTGAAGTCGAAGCCCAAATGCGAAGCCTGCCCGTTGAAAGACCTGTGCGCGAGTTACCGTCATCACAGCCAGGCCGAGTTCCCGCACAAGAAACCGAAGCGCGCCAAGCCGCAGCGAAATACCTTGATGCTGCTGCATCGTCACGATGAACGGATATTGCTGTGGCGCAGGCCGCCGAGCGGCATCTGGGGTGGGCTGTGGTCACTGCCGGAAGTGGATGAGGCCAGTGCTATCGAGCTCTGGCAGCAGAGTTTCCTGTCCACGGTGCAGGCACCCAGCGCCGTGCAACAGGACGTCATTCACCACCAGTTTTCGCACTACAGCCTGGATATATCACTCGCCATCATCGAGCTTGAACAGCTACCGGCGACAATCTCGGATACCGATAACTACGCCTGGGTCGCCATCGTGGACATAGCCAACCACGGGCTCCCCACCCCGGTGCGCAAAATCCTCTCGCTGCTGCAGGAATAGCAGCTCGTTATTCCCGCTCACGCGGCGGTCCGATGTATCGGAATCTTGCAATGGTGGCTGCGTTGCCAGATCCCCGCTTGCGCGGGGATGACGAAATAATTTGCGGGGATGACTAAATAATTCGCAGGGGATGACGAAATGATTCGCGGGGGATGACGGATTGATTACCGCGCGGCGGTCTTCGTAGCAGGAATTAAACCGGCTTCACGTTCAAACTTCTTAACCAGGATGCCTTCGTCACCACAGCAGGACGCGGCGCAGGCTTTGACCGAGTTAAGCGCGTCCACATCGAGTTCCATCCACGCCGACACCGGCGCGTTTTCGGTGGCGCAGTCGCAGGAGATATCGGTATGTCCATACACATTTGTCAGACCGGCTGCACGCCCGGCCGCGGCGGCCTGGTCGATGATTGCGTTTTCGGTCGCGGGCAGATGCGACAGCTGGTAGGCTGGGTAAAATTTGGTCACGTGCCAGGGACTATCGGCACCCAGATTGTCGCGAATCCATTCGGCAATACCGGCCAGTTCTTCGAGGTTATCGTTCTTGGTCGGAATCACATTGGTGCGCGTCTCGACGTGAATGCCGAGCTCGGCCGCGCGACGAATCGAGCCAAGTACCTGGTCGACGGTGCTGACCGGACAGATGTCGTGATAGAACTCGGCCGACAGGCTCTTGATATCGGAACACAGCACGTCGATGTGCGGTGCCATCAGTTCGAGCGCCTCATCGGTGACGAAGCTGTTGGAAACGTAAACGGTAAACAGCCCCGCCTCGTGCGCCAGTTTCGACACGTCGAGCACGTATTCGAGCCACACTGCTGGCTCTGAATAGGTAAAGGCGATGCCATCGACGCCGTGCTTCAGCGCCGTTTCAATCATTTGTTCGGGCGTGATAAAAGCTTCCCTGGATTGCCCGCGCGCAAGCTTGTCGAGCGCTTCCACACCCCAGGAAATCTCGAGGTTATGACAGCCCTTGCAGCGGAAGTTACAACCATAGCTGCCAATCGACATGATCTGGCTGTCCGGGCGGTAGTGGTAAACAGGCTTGTTACGGATTGATTCCACTTCGATCGCCGAGACAATGCCGTAGGACAGGTTATAGAGCGTACCGTTGCGGTTGACATGCGCCTGGCAGTAACCACGCTGGCCATGACGCAGGCGACAGCGCCACAGGCACAGGTTGCAGACCACATCGCCATTTTCAAGCGGTTGCTGTAGCTGAGTTTCGACGAGCTGGTAGTTTTCGGGCATCGGAATGTCGCATCCTGGTTAGAGCGACCCAGTGTAGCCGCTTGGCGACACAATTCAACGGGCTGGCAGCAGGGTTATTGTGCCCGAGTACAGTGCCGAGTGACTGCGCATTGCCAGCTCAGCCAGACAGGTTGGATGCCATCTCCAGTGAGGTTTCGAGAATGGTCTGTTCGCGCGCAGAAGCGGCGACATGGTGGTAGTAAAGGCGAATATCAAACTCGATGTCCCAGTGTTCGTCGCCAGCTCGGCACAGCCGGCCTTCGGCCAGGTCGGCGGTGATGGATGATTCAGGCAACCAGGCCAGACCGAGCTTCTCCGTCACCAGCGATTTCAAGGTGTGCGAGTAAGCATTTTCATAGCGACGCGCCAGATAGCAGTGGTGCGATTTGCTCTGGATCATTTGATCAACTGCCTTGCCGAAGACCGAATCGTGAACATAGGCGACAAACGGCAGCGGCTTGTCCGGGTGGCCCGGGAAACTGAACAGTGGGTTTCCATCCGCCCCGGGGACCGTAACGGGGATCAATGAATCCTTGCCAATGGTGGTGTAGGTGTAGCGACTATCGTCAATTGGCAGGGTTGACGAATCATGGGCATAACAGAACATATAGTTGACGCGACCCTGATTCAGTAATTCGATGCATTCACTCAGTTTTTCTGATATCAGGCGGACGTAGACGCCCTCGAGACGCGATTCGAGCCGCTTTACCCAATCCAGGAAAAGCGTTTGCGCAATCGAATTCTGCGACGCGACGGTGATTTCGGGATCGCCATTGGTGCCGAGCGCGCGCGCGGCTTCACGCGCGTTGTAAAGGCGACGCAAAATCACATCGGCTTCGGAGACGAAGATGCGCCCCTGTGGTGTTAGTGCAAAGCTTCTACTGTCGCGATTGATGAGCCCGGTGCCTAGCCAGGTCTCGAGCGACTGGACGCGTCGACTCAGCGCCGATTGCGTGATGTTGCGCTCACGAGCAGCTGCTGTGAAACTCTCCTGTGCGGCCAGGCAGATGAAATCTTCGAGTAGTTTTATATCCATCGCTGCGTCGTTGTTGTAACTTATATGGCGGCCCGTGATTAGATCAGTTAAAAGAGCACCGCCTATGTGGTCATTCCAAATCGGAATAGTAACAGTCCAAATCAACATTGGCGAAGCGATTTAAAACAGGGGATATTTACTTGTATTAGAGAAGATAAGCGCTGGATGACCTTAAGGTTTATCGCCAGCGCGCAATATTCCGCAGCAGGTAAGGCGACCATCTAAGGTCGCGACTATTAAAATTGAGAAACCGAGGAGTCAAAGATGAAAAAATCCATAGTAAGTTTAGCGCTGGCGACGGCTGTCAGTATGACGTCGACAGCAGCATTTGCCGCAGAGAAGGTTAACATTGGTGCACCATCGTGGACCGGGGCGCAGGCAATTGCTGCGTTGCTGCAGGCCGTTGTGGTCGAGCGTATTGGCGGCGAAGCCAACCTGGTGCCAGGCAACAATGCCACCATCTTTCAGGGCATGGACCAGGGCAAGGGTGACATCGATGTGCATCCTGACGTGTGGCTGCCGAACCAGGAAAGTTTCACCAAGAAGTACGTCGACGGCAAAGGCACGGTAGAACTGAGCAAGCACCCTTACGAAGGCAACCAGGGTTTTTGCGTGCCTGAAAAATTTGGCGCGGCCAACAACATCACCGATATTGCAGATCTCGGTCGCCCCGACGTCGCTATGAAAATGGATAGCGATGGTGATGGCAAGGGTGAAATGTGGATCGGTGCGCCGGGCTGGGCATCGGCCAATGTTAACGAGGTCAAAGTGCGTGATTACGATCTGTTGGCGTTCATCGAGCCGGTTCGCGCCGAGGAAAGCGTAAAGACCGCGCGTATCAAAGACGCGATCGCCAAGGATGAGGGCTACGCCTTCTATTGCTACAAGCCGCATGCCGTATGGTACATGTTCGACGTGGTCATGTTGTCCGAGCCGAAATTCGACCCTGCCAAGTACAAGATGGTGCAACCTTCCGATTCACCCGACTGGTATACGGAGTCGAAGGTGGCCACCAAGGATGCACTGAAGAATGTACAGATTGCATGGTCCAAATCGTTACAGGGTCGTTCGCCGGCGATCGTTGAGTTCTTTGAGCGCTTTTCGCTGACCGCTGATGATGTCAGCAGCTTCGCTTACGAGATTTCAGGTAAGGGGCGCAAGGCTTCTGAAGTGGCGAGCGAGTGGATTGCCAACAACCCGGAGCGTGTCGACGCGTGGCTGGGTCTGTAAGCACCTGATTTGAATGCCCTTGTTTGCGGGATCGACAAACTGCTGTCGATCCCGCACGAAAAGCAGGGTAAACCTAATTGCATTAACCGGGGGTCACATGTCCATTGACAACGATCTATCCGCTGGCGCATCCGCTATCCAGATCTCCAATGTGTGGAAGATATTCGGCGACAGGGCCGATGAGGCACTGCGCGCCATTCGCGAAGAAGGCCTCGGCAAGGCGGAAGTTCTGGAAACCTACAACGCCGTTGTCGGCGTCGCAGATGTCAGCCTTGAAGTTAAAAAAGGTGAGATATTCTGCGTGATGGGCCTGTCGGGCAGCGGCAAGTCGACCCTGGTGCGGCATTTCAACCGCCTGCTGGAACCTACCGCCGGCAAGATCGAAATTCACGGCACCGACGTGATGGCGCTCGACCCCAGCGAGTTGATGGAATTCCGCAACCGCAAGATCGGCATGGTGTTTCAGAATTTTGCACTGCTGCCGCATCGTTCGGTGCTCGATAATGTCGCGATGCCGCTCGAAATCCGCAATATCAACAAGAATGAACGCATGCGCCGCGCCGCCAAGATGTTGAAAACAGTGGAGCTCGACGCCTGGGGCAACAAGTTTGCTCACGAACTGTCAGGCGGTATGCAGCAACGCGTCGGTCTCGCCCGGGCGCTGGCCGCCGACCCCGAAGTTCTGCTGATGGATGAACCCTTCAGTGCGCTCGATCCGCTGATTCGCCGCCAACTGCAGGATGAATTCATCAAGCTGTCGGCAGTGATGAAGAAAACCACCATGTTTATTACCCACGACCTCGACGAAGCGGTGCGTATCGGAGATCGCATCGCCATCATGCGCGACGGTCGCGTGGTTCAAATCGGCACTGCCGAGCAGATCGTTATGGAGCCAGCAGACGAATACGTGTCTGACTTTGTCGCTGGTATCTCGCGCCTGACCATCGTACGTGCGCACGCGGTGATGCAGCCGATTGAAAAATACCAGGCGCGTTCCGCTGCGCCGCCCGCTGATGCGCCAAGGGTAAAAGAGAGCGCCTCGCTGAGCGAGCTGATACAGCTCGCCATCGACAGCGATGCGCCAATCGTGGTGCGCGACAACGACATCGACGTCGGTGTGATTACGCGTTCCGATATTTTGCAAACGGTCATCGATGGGGCAGAAACATCATGAGTGCATCCGAGCTTGCTGGACAGGATGCTGCTGCACTTGAAGCAGCCGAATTGAGTGCCGCTGACGCGCGTGAAAGCGAGGATTTTGCCGCCGAGCGCGACGCTCAGGTCGTTCGTTTCGTTAAAACCAGCACCGATTACTACCGCAAACAGTTTGCCAAAATTGGTGGCGATGCGAAATTCGTCTGGACCTTCAACCTGTGGGCGGGCGTGTTCGGCCCTGTCTGGTTTGCATCACGCGGCATGTGGAACTGGGGGCTCAGCTTTTTGATTCTGGAAACCTTCGCCATCGTGCAGATCGTGCGCGGCCTGTTCGGTGATCTGGCTGCGGCCGCCTGGGAGCGTATCGGCAACATCGAGGGCACGCTGGAATTACGCCGACAACAACTTGCTGCGGCGATTGAAAACAATACCGACAAGATCGATGTTTACCGGCGCACGGTGGAGTCGCTGGAAGATGCTATCGGCGGCATTCGCCTGGAAGCGGAGCAACTCGAAGGCACCGGATTGATGATCGCGACCTTCGGCGTTGTAGCGCTGATCGCCTTCAAGGCCGTGCAGGCGGTTATCGCCAACACCATGTTGGAGAAGCGTTTTTCCGAATGGTTGTCGGATCCCGGCCTCACCACTGGTATGACACCGCAATACATTGCGCTGAGTTGTGGGTTCATGATCCTGATCGTGGTCGCCACGGTGACCCACTACAGTTTTCCTGGCGTGTATCCCTGGTTGATTCAGTTCCCGACCGAGCATGGTATCCGACTGACTTCAATAAAGTGGGTAGAAACCTTCTTCACCTTCGCGGTCACCAATGGCGAGGCATTCTTCGATGCAATTACCTATGCGATCCGCGGCGTGCTGGATGGTCTCGAGCTGATCTTCGTGCAAACGCCGTGGATGGTAATCGCGAGTTTTATAATCCTGTTAACCTGGCTCTCTGCCGGCTCGCGAGCGGCCATCTTTTCCGGTGCATTCCTGCTTTACATGGGTTTGCTCGGTTTCTGGGAAAAAGCGATGACCACGCTGGCGCTGCTCGGCACAGCGGCCTGTCTGTCGATTGTCATCGGCATTCCGCTTGGCATGTATTGCGCACGCCGCGAGCGCTTTTATTCCTTCATACGACCCATCATGGACTTCATGCAGACGATGCCCGCGTTTGTCTTCATGATCCCGGTTATCGCCTTCTTCGGCACCGGCAAGCCGGCCGCGGTAGTGACCACGATGATCTTCGGTGGCACCCCGGTAGTGCGCCTCACGGTGCTCGGCCTGCGCGGCGTGCCTGAGCACGTGCGCGAGGCGGCGATCGCTTTTGGCGGCAGTAAGTGGTATCTGTTGACGCGTGTCGATCTGCCATTGGCCAGCCCATCCATTCGTGCAGGGATCAATCAGACCATCATGCTGAGCCTGGCGATGGTGGTGGTCGCTTCGCTGATCGGCGCCAAGGGCCTTGGCGAAGATGTGCTCGAAGCGCTGCAATACGCCAATGTCGGCCAGGGCATACTCGCGGGTTTCGCGATTCTGTTTTGCGCGATGATTCTTGATCGGATCGTGCAAGGCGATCGTAAATAAAAGAGGCCTGGCGATAGATTCATTTACCATAATCGTCGGAGGTTACCTGCGGCAATGAAAGCCCTCGTATTTGTGCATGGCTATCTTGGTGGCGGCTCGCAATGGTCGGGCCAGGTGAGTTTTTTTGGCGATCAATTCCAGGTTATCACGCCGGACCTGCCAGGCTTTGGTAGTAACAACAGCGCCCTCGCGCCCGAGACGATAAAGGGTTTCGCGATGAACGTATTTCAGCAGCTCGATGAGCTCGGCGTGCATCGTTTTCACCTGGTGGGGCATTCTATGGGCGGTATGATCGTTCAGGAAATGGTGGCGCTGGTTCCCGAGCGAATTGAAAAGCTGGTGCTCTACGGCACCGGTCCGCTCGGATTGATGCCTGGGCGCTTCGAAACTATTGACGAATCTAGAGCCGCGGTGCGCGAGCAGGGCGTGGAGAGCACCGGTCGACGTATCGCCGCCACCTGGTTCATGCAGGGCGAATCAGGACAAGGCTACGACCTGTGCGCCGAACTCGCCGTCAAGGCTACCGAGCAGGCCGCGCTCGCGGGGCTGAGCGCGATGGAAAGCTGGTCCGGGATGGCTGCACTGGCAGACATCAAAGCACCAACCCTGGTGCTGTGGGGCGATGGTGATCGCGCATACCTGTGGCCCCAGCCCGAACAATTGTGGCACAGCATCGAGGGCGCACAGCTCGCCGTTATCCCCGGATGCTCGCACGCCATCCACCTGGAAAAGCCGCATTTGTTCAACGCGATGCTCGAGGATTTCCTCGGCGAAGGCTAGCCCAGGGTGCGAACATCGCGCCGGGCTATCGATTTAGCGGATGAAAGGCAAGCTGTTGACGCTGGCCAAACGCAATTCGTTACCAACCGCAACGCATAGATTGTCGACCTCATCAGCAATTTCATTGCTGAGCAAACCGATACCGATATTTTTTTCAAGGCGAGACGAATAAGCCATTTCACTGATGGAGCCGACGACAGTATCGTTTTGCATCACTGGTACGCGGTGTTCGCTAGCCTTCACCGGATCACCCTGAATAATGAAACCACAGAGGCGGCGCTTTATGCCTGCGGCCTTGATCTTTAACAACGCCGGCTTACCGATAAAATCGTCCGCTCCGTCCAGGTCCACCAATTTGCCAAGCCCGAGTTCGAACGGATTTGCCGGGCAGGTCTGCAAGCGCGCATCAGCACCGTAGGACAATAACCCGCTCTCCAGTCTTTCCGCATCATTGGGCGCTCCCGGACCGATATCGAAAGCTGCGCCGGCCGCTTTCACGATATCCCACAATTCCCGGCCGCGTGTGCCATCGCGCAGGTAAAGCTCGAATCCGCCCTGTTTCGACCATCCCGAACGTGCGAGCACCAGCGGAATGCCCTGCAGGCTGGTTTCACGGAACCAGAAGTACTTAAGCTCCTGTGTCCATTCGCCAAACAGTTGCGCGATCAGCTCTGCAGCCTTCGGGCCCTGCACCGCTAGTGGTGAAACATCCGGCTCAAATACCCGTACATCGAGACCGCGCTCCGCGGCGATGGCGCCGGCCCAGAGTTCGATGTCGCTGTCAGCAATCGACAACCAGAACTGATCCTCGGAAAGCTTCAGCAGCACCGGATCGTTGATCAGGCTACCGTCGTGATTGCAGATCGGCACGTAACGTCCCTGGCCGATGGCCGTGCCCGACACATCACGCGTGCAAAGATACTGCACCAGCTGAGCGGCATCGGGGCCCTGCAACTCGACCTGGCGCTGTGCGCCGACGTCCCACATCGCCACGCCGTTGATCAACCGTTCGTACTCCCCCTGCGGATCGCCGAAGTGCGCGGGCAAATACATGTGGTTGTAAACCGAAAACGATTGCACCCCGTCCGCCACCGTGGCGTCGAAGTAGGGTGATTTACGGATATTCGAGCCGATACCAAGCGAAAAAGACATTAAAGGTTTCCGTGTCGAGTAAATGGTGCAGCAACTTGCCCCTAACCCTGATTGAAATCCAGGGCAGTTTGAAGAATCATCAGGGGCGAATATAATCGAGGGTGGCGCCGCTGTCGACGCTACATGTTGGCGGAATTACGAGAAATACAGATCTGATGGATGTCACTATTCTGCTTTCTCGAAGCTGGCTTATCAGCTGCAACTTGCCTGCTGGTGCGCGTTATTACCGAATTTTTCAGGAAACCAGCCCTAGGGCTACATAAAACTATTTAAAGCGCGCTTCCGCATTCCAGGCCCTGGGAGCTTGGTCGGTAGAGCAGAGGGCCTGAAAATACAGGATAGCCTCGCGCAAAATTCAACAATCGTGGCGGTTTTCTATTGCCTCGCACAAATGTTTAACGCAGGTAAACCTCAACACGACGACGAGACTGGGCGGTCAGATTTTCCGCATCTCCTTTTGGATCATTTTCCCCGTGGCCCGTGCCTGCAATATTCTCGGCTGAAAGCCCGTAATCGTAAAGCGCCCTTGTTACGGCCCTGACCCGTTTCGAGGAAAGGGCCAGATTTGCCTCCGCAGCCCCGCTGGGGTCGCTGTAACCATTTAGTTCAATTCTGTTCGCTCCGTATTCTCGATAGAGCGCGACCACCCGTTCGATTTCTCCGCGTGCCGCCGGATCAATGCGTGACCCGGAAGGGAAATAGATCGTTGCAACCGGTTCAACGGAGGCGATAAACGCCTGGCGCGTTCGTTTCTCTAGGTTTATTACGGTGTTGAGCCTTTTCGAAACCTGGTTCGTGGACAGCCCGAGCGCGTTGGATCCGGAGTTTTCGAAGGCTGAATAGAGCTGGGCCAGGTTGCGAATCGTATTGCGGTGACCGGGATCGGCAGCCAATGCTTTTCGCCAATATTCATCCGCTCTCAAAATGGATTTTTCGGAACCTGCTCGATCAAAAACACCATCCTTGCAACATGCCCGCAACTCGATCAGGGCGGCCAGGTTGAGCAAATTCGCATCGTTCGGCACATAGGCCTCGGCGCGCTCGATCTGGGATCGAGCTCTGCGGATCGCCTGTTCACGCTGTTCGGATTCGATCTCTTCAATCGTGGATGTTATCAAGTCCATCAACGCCACCAGGCTATGGCTCCAGGCTAATGCGGAGCGCTCGGAAGCAGGAATGATGAATTTCGCATCATCGTTTCTCGGCCCTGAACTCAGCCATTGTAGTGGTGATGCATCAACCTCGAACGACGCCATTTGCATTGCAGTTGCATCGCCATCCCCGCTATCTGCCGGCAAGACGGCATAATTGCGATAGGTTCGAAACGCCCCTGCCGCACGTTCTCGTAAGGACAAGAGCCTCCGGGGCCAACGGCCGGCCCAGTTGGGATCGGGTCGTTCACCCTCGATAACCCGAAAAGCCAGGTAACCCGCTAACGCGTTGAGAAAATTAAGCTCCGGCAACTGGGCCCGGAGTGGCCACGACTCGGGATCGACGCGCGCATCGATCCACCCGTCGGGAATGCCTGCATAGCGATACGGATTGATACGCATGCGTCCCGATTTAGCGTTAACCTCGCTGACGGAGAAAGCGAAGGGTTGCTCGGGATGCTCGGGTAATTGGCCAACGCGCTTCAGGCCTTCCGCGTTCTCCCAAATGATACTTGCACGATCAAAACCCAGTTCTATCGCCTGCAGCTCTTCACCACTCAATCGCCGCGAGGCGAATGGTATTGCCTGGCGTCCCACGCCGGTAAAGAAGCTCGACGCATCAGTACCGCTGCCGAGTGTAATCTTTACGGTTTCTTTCGCCCCACGGCGAAAGAAACTCAGGTAACTCTGGGCGTACAGATCGTCCCCTGCGCCCAGGAAGCGGCCCCAGAACATGATCATGCCTTTGCCGGCTTTGAGGGTGATCGACTCGTGTGATGCCATTATGCGTTGAATAACCGCTTCGGGCTGGCAATCTTCGGGAGCACCCTGGAAATGGACGACTCCCATCCCGGCCGGATAACGCAGTGAGAACAGCGTATCGAGTTGGATGACGCGAGCGAGTTTGGATGCCGGTAGGTGGCTTGATGAGACGAAGGTGTTGGACTGATAGGTTAGATCGGCGTCCGGTGCTTCCGTGGTAAACGGTATAACACCGATGTTTACATCCGAATTCGAAAAGACCACCGGATCATTGCATCGAATACCGACGGCACCGGCGTTAGCATCTGACCATATCAACGGAAACAGTAGGCTCAGTCCAAGGCACAACAGCGACGGGATCAACCCGTTTATTATCGTGTACTGTCCAGGCAGGATTTGCGCAAGGGCTTTTGGGCTTGGGCCGAGGTTCATGAACTCGATCCTCCACAGCCGGTGCCCGCAAGCAACAACTCTGTACCCAGTACACCGTGATAGTCGGCATCATTTTTCGCCAGGGTAATCACTTTCTGCGACATCTGTTCGATATGTCCGAGTAAATCACGGTCGTTACTCGAAAGCCCGCCTTGCTCGGATTCAATATTGAGCATGATCTGCCGTGAATCACAGAAGTATCGCCGAGCCAGGTCATACTCCCGCTCATCGAGGGCTATCGCAGCGGCGCCCACAGCCGCGTATGCGCGCAAAGGTAGTGACTTGGCCAGGATGGTTTTCAAAAAGCGCAGCTCGGAGCGTGGCACTACCGGCGTCGTGGTTTCATAGGAGAATGCGAAATCGAAAACCTTGCCCGGTCCCATTTTCTCGCCGGCTCCACGCACGTATATCGGCAGAATGGCGTGAGTAAAGATTGCCTCGTCAAGATCGAAGGAGCCCCACAACTCGAGGACAACGCCGTTGTCCAGGAACAGACTGGCCTCGTTCTCGATATCGCTAGCCTGTTGAGGCTGCCGCTGAGGGCAGGCCACCACCTGAAAGCGCGTCTTCATGATGTTACCCGTTCCTAATTGGTCGAGCTCAAGGGCTTCGAGGTTGGTGGCCACTTTAAAGGTCAAACCCCTTGCCAGAATCCGCGGATCCTCCAGGCCAGGAACCGATTCGGGGACGCTTAGCCCGTCCAGGGCCAGGATAAAGGTCATGCTGCCACCGCTTTCCGATGTAGGTCGCAGTGCCGCGTCACACCCCGCGAGGTCGGCATAGGCTTGACCCGTGCAACCAAGCAACAGGGTGAACACGAACATTAACTGGTGTGATAATCGTCGCAGATTGGAAAAGGCGTGGTACCGGTCGCGGCTCGGCGGCATGTGGCTCGCCCATTTTAGCCACCACGTCATACCTGTGTGTTTACCCTTCCGCTTCATTTGAAATCACTGCAGCCAATATCCTTGCTCAGGGTCGTCACTCGCTGCAGGCCTTGTGGGTAGAACACCGGCGGTTGCATTTCGTTGATTCTCCCCAGCAATGAACAAACCAGCTGGCGGTCGTCACTCATGACTGCATTGATCTTGAGAGCGTTTTGCGCTTCCTGTGCGCGAACACTGTGATCCTGGTTGACATTGAGATCCTGGATCAGAGGTTTGATACCGGCACTACCGTAATCGAGAATCATCAAGGCGGTTCGGCTCGCCTCGTTGACACCGATATCGGATTTGCGGAAGTTTTTCAGCAGGCCATCGAGCGCTTTGGCCTCATCGATCTTAAGGCGCGATTCCTTGATACTGAGTTCCCGCTCCTGGATGGCCAGGTCAACCGAATCCTTAATTTCGAATCCTACTATTAGCACGATTATCGGTGTCAGCGCTCCCAGGAACTTGATGACGTAATCAAGAAAAGTCAGTACAGGCTTTGAGGAATTCTTTTTATCTAGCACCTTTAATTCGCTCTCAACTTTTTCAAGCCGCTTTTCGAGAGCGGGCGCTTTCAAACCCAGTGCTTCCTCAACATGATCGAGGCGCTGTTCAAGTCCGACGTTTTGTGTGTCCGAATTGCTCATTAACTCCCTTTTATTAATTCAGCTGCGTAATTGCTTGAAACTGTTTTCCTAGGCCGATAGGCGGCATT
>Ga0316193_10000471_pt1 | contig 25084 bp, 50 predicted proteins | sample MerIslsedime2_MG_FD_207735 | JGI IMG/M metagenome (GOLD analysis project Ga0316193, IMG submission 207735) | Coastal sediment microbial communities from Maine, United States - Merrow Island sediment 2 | ecosystem: Environmental > Aquatic > Marine > Coastal > Sediment | place: USA: Maine... | reverse complement strand
ACGTCACAGGCCTACTCGTGAGGAGGTAGTAGAGTACATCGCTGGCATCATCCAGAAGGAGGGGCCACTAGACAAAGAGCGCCAAGAAGAGGCACTGCTTTCAGCCTTTGACGCCTTGAAGGTGACCAAGGAACCAAGGCGTAAGCCCGAGTATCACTGACTTCGGGTTTGGAGAGGGGAAGGCGGGTCCATGCCTTCCCCTCTCTGCACTCCAAGGCAACAAGAAGAACTCGAAGGCACCCTAAAGGTACCTGGTCGGGTGCGCTCCGTCAACGAGTTTGAGTACTGCCAGGAGCGGGGAGCACACCCTCCGTACAACTGCCGTTGTCAGCCGGCATAGGCAGTTGTACGGAGGGGGCATCGGAGACGTATCTCTTCTTCTCTAATCGGCCCGGCGAGAAGGGCCTTTCGTTCGCGCCCCTTGGTGCTGTAGGAGGTGGTGCTCGCAGAACCCTCCGCACCCTCCTGGCAGACCCACAACAGGTATCACCGGGCCTGCTAGCGGTCAATGATAAAAGGTGGTATTAGGCGGCCCATGGACATCAACTTACACAACATAAATGAACAACCCATTGAGATATTCATGAACCGCAACGACCTGACCAAGATATATGCTCGAGCCGGGTTCATGGTAGGGGAGGGAGGAACGGTCGAAGAAGCAGTGGCAGACTTGCGCAGGCACCTCAGCCCTGAGTCTAAGAAGGGCCGAGTAGAGAAGGCGTGGGGTACCCCAAAAACCTAGCTGCACGGTGGAAGACAGGGGACCCTGTCTTCGAGGCGGTAGGTCTTAACTACAGACCCTAACCGCAGTGACACCTCATCCTTAGACGGGCGCCACGAAACCCCTGTAACCATCTTGGGCTCGCCCTCCATCAGTAACTCACCCGGGTTCACTCTGAAGGCAGGTTTGGTCGGCACTGGAGGAGTCATGGACCAAGTCTGCATGGTCATCACTTCGGTAGCAAGGGTTCATCCGTCTCCAACGACCGAGCCACCCTCCGCACATCAGACGCAGCTGCGTGAAGCACGCGCCCATGCTCCTCATTCTCCCCTACCACCACCTGCTCGTTCCCCACCTTGTCAATGAGGTGCGCCGCAAGACGGAGCTCAACGGACAAGTACACTTCTCTCGGGACCCAGGGGGGGTTGCTTTTTCTTCATCCTACTCAACTAACCCCTAACGGCTATCAGGTAAAGACCTAGTGAAATTTATACAAGCTTATTAGGGATAAGTAGGTTGAATGGGAAAAGATATCATAACTCAACAGGAGAACAAACTGCAACCAAACAAAGAGAGGTCCGACATGACAGAGAGCGTACTCCAGATATATGACCGGCTGGCTGGGAACGAAAAGAAAGAGGAAAAGAAAGAGGAAACGGTCGAGGATGCGGCTAACAAAATGATAGACAAGGACGCCGCCGCAAAAGTTAGGAAATACGCCTCTACGGCAGGAACCTACCTCCTGATTCTCAATAAGGCGTTCGAGAAAATGGACGTCGACCACCCCCATAGAAAAACGGTAGGCACCGTGCTCGAGCTTGCAGCGATGACTTGCCTGTCATTGGTGGAGGCGGCCAAGGAAGTACAGGCCGCGGCCAGGAAATAGAACCAGGCGGGCACAAGATAGAAGTAAAGGGGACCCTCTCCCCTTTTACCTATTGGAGATACGGCGTTGACTATCATAGAGCTGTATAACCTGCATGCGGGAAACCTCAAATGCAAAATATGTGGAGACGTTGCTAGCTCCACGAACATGACGTGCAGCACCTGCAAGATGATAGACAAGTTCATCGACAACTCAATAGATGATATCCTGGGAGACTTGGGGCCTCTTCTAACAATTAGTATCCCCGACGATTTCGTAGAGTCAGTAATAGCGCCCAAGGCGGGTAGCATATCGAGCCGCCGCCTACTCCACATCCTACGCAAAGTGTCAGAGGAAATCGAAGAGCGGAAACCGGGGTCGTGACGGCGCAGAGTTTCAAAATGGGGGGGTAGCCGCTCCCCTCTTTTAGCTCTGGGATTCATCCGCCCGTTTACGGCATAAGAGCAGTGAAGGAGTTCCTAACCGTTTCACCAGGAGAAGTACCATGCTTGGGAAGATGATACTCGCGTTGTTTGTGGCCTGGCTCGCAATAATAATAACGACCTGGCGATTCCTCAAGAGGCGGCGCCAGCCAGATGAGGTACATGGGCCAAATAATAGGAGGTTCGTACTCGTCTGTCATTACTGCGGATGCATAGAAGAAACAGACGCTACGTTTGGGCTCAATAGCACTGACAAATGGCCTAAGTTCGCCTGCACAAAATGTAAGGGGGAAGGGAAAAATGCAGGAAATAACATTGACCGCGCGAGTGGGGGCAATGGCTCGTAGAGTTATCACGACCGCAGGGGGTTGTCTTACGCCTGGAAGATCAACAAAGCAGAAAGTCACATTCCCAGCCACCAAGGTTTGGCGGTACTCATCGGGCACCGACTACCTTGTTGGCTGGAATGTGCTCACCCACTACAAGTCCAAGGATATCATTCGGTGTCGCCACCCACGTTTACTAACCGTTCGCCAGCTCGATGAGATAGACAAACTCATTCTTCCGAGGTTAGAGATGCACGAGGTCAAGAAGTGGATCCGGATGGCCACACAGGTACTAGTTGACCTGGAGTGGCACGGCTGGAATGGGATGGATTGGGAGTGCCCTCTCTGCCGAGAGCCGAGAAAAGGCAAGAAGCACTCCACCGACTGCCGTATTGGGTGGCTCCTCGGGTCTAAAACGAAAGAAGGGTCAATGAAAAAAACATTATGCGTCGACTTTGACGGGGTGCTTCATTCCTACACCACCGGGTGGAAAGGGGCAGACGTAGTGACCGACCCTCCAGTCCCAGGGGCAATACGGTGGTTACGGGATATGGTCGGAGGTCCGTTCCAAGTCTGTATTTATTCCAGCAGAAGCAAGCACCCGTCCGGGGTGGCAGCGATGAGGGAAGCCATAAAACGGTGGGCCATGGAGGAAGAGGGGGACTCCAAAGCTGAAGCCGAAGAACTAGTTGAAATGCTTGAGTTCCCCACCATGAAACCCGCCGCCTTCCTCACCATTGATGACAGGTGCATTTGCTTTAACGGTACCTTCCCGTCCTCTACCGAGATCTCCTCTTTCATACCATGGAACAAGAAAAAGCCTACATAGCCTGAAGATAGCTACTAATAAGGAGATTCCTGGGAGTCTCACAAGAACCGGCTATACTCATGTATGGAGGAAGGTACTGCAAAATTCAGTATGGAAGGCCCTTGCCCCCATGGGGGCAAGCACCTCATTGTTCCACGAGAAGGGCAAAAGAACCCCATCGCCGGGACAGCCTGGAGGATATGCTGGAACTGCAAATCCATCTTCATGTGGGTAGTAGACTCCAACAAGAAAAGTAAAAGTGAGGCCCAACCAAAGAGCAAGAAACCCGAAGAGATCTCGTAACATCTGCTTATTCGGCCCCCTCTGCAAACAGTCTTTAGCCCGTTGTGGCTGCTGGAAACCTGGTGTCAAAAGGTGGTGGTTGATGCATAATTACGGTAGGCCCGACCACCCAAAGGAAAGGAAGAGAAAGTGAAGAACCTATTCACCTTTGTATGTCTTCTACTGTTCGCAGGCTGCTCGTTCATACAGCCCCGCGGGTATAAACCCGCCCCTCGTTTTGCACACAACTACCTGTCACTCCCCCAGGTACAAGGAGAAATCAAGAACCTGAACCCAGACCGAGACGGAGACCCGTGGCTAGCGGGAGGGTTAGTCCTACCTACCCAAAAAGAGCTCGAGGCCGTTCCGGTTCTGCTCCAGACGCCCACGCGAAAGAGATCTCTCGGCGACCTGCCAGAGCGCGTGGACAACTCGAGCAAGAAGTACTTCCGCGGCATCTTTTCCCAGAAGCACGGCAGCTGCGCGCAGGCGTCCGCTATCGCCTACGTCTACGGGTACGAGGTCAACCGCCTGCGTGGTGCCGACGCCAAGAACCCAGAGAACCGCTACCCCACGCACTGGACCTACAACTTCGTCAACCACGGCTACGACCGGGGGTCGTGGATGATGTGGGGGTGGGAGGTAGGCAAGAGCATGGGCATCCCCGACGTGAGGGCCTACGGAACAGAGACGGGGTTCAACCTCACTCACTGGCCTTCGAAGTACGAGGTGTACGAGAACGCCATCGACAACCGAGTGGATAGTTACTTCCTGTTGTCCACCAAGGACGAGGGGCGATTGCAGTTGGTGAAGAGCTTTCTATGGAACCGTGGCGCCCAAGGGAAGGACGGCAGTATCCTCAGCTTCGCCGCCGGGTGGTCCACCGGTTATGCAGAGGCGGTCATCCCTGCCGGGCAATATGAGGCTGGAAAGAAGGTCATCAAGAGTTTTGGCAAGAGCGTAAACCACGCCGTAACCTTCGTGGGGTACGACGACAAGGTCTGCCATGACTTCAATGGGGACAAGAAGTGCACCAACGACAAAGACTTGAACGGGGACAAGAAGATTGACTTGAAGGACTGGGAGGTAGGCGCCTTCATCATGGCCAACAGCTGGGGTACCGGCTGGGGCGACAAGGGCTTCATCTATGTACCCTACCGCCTCGTAGCCCTAGCCCCCGCTGACGGGGGCATCTACCAGCAAATCGTATTTGGCGTCAATCCGAAGAAGGACGGGGACAAGACATTGGTCCTCCGGGCGAAGGTACAGCACGACAAGCGCAACCAGCTAAAGGTCCTGAGCGCCTACCGGAAGAACGGTCAGACCAACTCGTCGTTCTACACATACTACGGGCTGCAGCAGAGTGGCGGGTCATACCCAATGAACGGCGTGGACAACACCCCCGTGGAACTTGGGCTCGATCTGCGGCAGCTACTCATCCGCGAGAACATGAAGAAGCCTCTGGACATCGGGTTCATCGTGGATTCTCTGGGGCAGGGCGTAGGCAAGGTCCTAGAGGTAGCCGTCGTGGACTACATGAACGACCTAGAGTTCGTATCAGAGGAGGGGGACATCGACATTGAGCGGGGGCGCAACGCTGTTGATGTAGATTGGGACCCCGAGGCGGATCCAGAGCCGGATCCGGATCCAGAGCCGGACCCAGATCCGCCCAAGCCGTGCCAGATCGGGCCTGTCGCTCGAGCTGGGCTCAACATGACCGTTGGTGAGTACTGCGCCCTCGTTCTCGACGGCTCGAAGTCGTTCGATGTGGATGGTGGGGAGGTCGTCAAGTATCAGTGGCGGCAGGTTGCTGGCCCGCAGAAGCTCAAGATTGAACATGCTGATTCGGCCCGGGCCCTGGTTTTGATCCCGATGGTCCAGCGTGACGAGAAGTATGAGTTCGAGCTGGTCGTGACGGACAACAGCGGTTACAGCAGCTCAGACCGAGCTCGGATACTCGTGAAAGACCGATTCGAGGAGTAGGATCGGACAGTCCTTCACAGGAGCTACCTTCAAGAACCTCATCTTCCCCTCCATTAATAGGTGGGCGCAAAATAGCCCATAGGCCCAAAGAAGGGAAGTGGTGGGCCGAGGTGGAGTTGAACCACCGGTGTGCACAAGGCACGTCAGATTTACAGTCTGCTCCCGCCCCCTACGGGGATACCGACCCACGAGTCGGCTACCCTACGCACGCTCGCGTCGTGATCGAGCAACCTAGCCGGCGTGCAGCCGGCCGCCCATGAACCCATACTCACGGTCGATTTCTGGGCTGTTCGGGCAAACTTGTGCGGCGATGTGTAGAGATTCTGGGTCAGCGGTAGGAGACGCGGTTCACGGAGCTACCGTATCAGAGCAGGCCGAGTTGTCAAGAGTTGAGGCTGGTCATCCGCTCGCTACCCACCCCGGATTCTCACCGGGCCCAAGCCTCGTCCGATGCGCCTCAACGAGAGGGTTCTACCATCCCGGCGAAGGGCCGTCTATCTGTACCACTACGTAGATGAGCCTACGGTAGAAGATGAGGAAGCGTCTCGAACAAAGAGTCGTTCTCCAGTACCGGAGGCGGCGCCAATCCGTAGTACGCCGCCATCGCGCGTACTACGACGAGCCCGAGCCCCGCGGTCTCCGCCACGAACCCCTTCTTCTGGTCCGCGTACTCCACGTCTTCAAGGTCGAGACGGCTGGGCGGCCCAATGGACCCGTGCACCTTCGGCCAGTGCCATTGTAGGTAGTGGCCCTTGGGGTCCCGGTGTTCCCACGTGAATCTCTCACCCCATAGACGATCTTCATCCTTCGCGTGGTAGTGTCGGAAGAGCATTGAGCCGTCAAGGCAGAAGATGGGGAGGTTAGGTGCCCATATGCCTTCCGGCTGGAGGACCGACGCGTACATCTCTTTGGCTCGACTGACCAGGCTGGACGACCCCACCGACTTGGCGAACGCGTGGGCAACAACACCCAGCAGAGCATTCTCTGCCCCCTCTCCTTGCCCTGCCCGACCGCCAGGGACTGCGAAGTAGTTGAACAGGGACTTGAAGGCCCGCCACATCTCCTTGCGGACCTTCGACTTGACCGGCTTGTTGAAGATCATTTGGACCGTGTGGCAATAGAGAGCCACATTGAAGAACTTCCTCGGCATGTCAAGCTTCGAGGCCCCCTGGTAGGCCAACGGCAGATAACGCATCGTGTCCCGGTAGAGGTGCTTGGGCTTGTACCACCAGTTCAGCAGCGACATCGCCTTGAGGATCTTGATGAGAGAGTCCATCAGGGGGTCACCCGTACTGGGGTTGGGCGGGATGGTCGTCCCGCTGAGCATCGACATCCCAAGATTGAATTTGAACAACCGCGTGAATGGGAACTGGAACACCCAGCTGAACGCCGGCTCGTATCGGTGCTTCTGCAGGTAGGCGCCCACGTCTCGCATCAGCCTCTTGGCCCGCTCCTCTTCCAGCCTCCTACCCCGGCGCTTCGTCGCCTGGAGGTAGAAGTCGAGGCCCAGTAGCAGCCCCGTCATCTCATCCTTGCTTACGTGGGCCGCGTCCCTCCACCAGTTGCGCTTACGGTAGAGTCTGCCCGGCGACACCTGTGAGCTCTCAAAGAACTTGAGCAGGTGAGTGGCGTATGTGAGGGAGTGCTTAGACACACCCAGCAGGTCCTCGATGGAGAACATCATCATGAGAAGCCCACCGGAGAGCAGAGGGTTATCACCCCCTCCCACCACCTTCCCGTCGAGCACGACGGGGTACGCCTCGTAGGCTATGGGAGTGCCGTCGGTCAGTTGCTCCGTCGTTCTCCTCTTTGGCAGCCCGCCGACGTCTGCGTCCTTCTTCTTCTGGCAGAGCAGAACCGACTGGAGGAATCTGCCGTTTGCGCAGATGTGTCTCTCAATCAGCCCGCGACGGTAGTTCTCGTAGTAGCTGCTCATAGTCCTCCCTCCAGCCGAGAGTGGCTACTCTAATTCTACATCGCCGGGGTAGGGAAGTCAGGAGATATATCCGGTGCCCTTGCAGTGGCGGCATATCTGCCTATCTGCTGCCGCCCACGCCCGCTTCTCGTACACGATATCCCCGTTCTTCCGGAGTTTCTGGAGAGCTTTGTCCAGTTCCGGGACATACCCGTCACCGTACTCGCCCACCCCCTTGTCCTTGAAGAGAGCTTCCCTAAGCTCTGCGTTTGTCATTCCGACTCGCTTCTTCAAGGCTTTCAGGATACGGTCTTCCAAGGTCATGTTAGCCTCCTAGCGTGGGCTAATAGATCATAACGAGGGGTAAGTCTAGCTATTTCACAGGGGGCACCATGAGAGCTATTTCTGACCTGTTGGCTAGGGTCTACGTCAACTCCACCGTAAGTCTGCTGAAAACCGTTCAGACGAACAAGGGCATCAGAGGGCGGCTTGCTTTGGTAGTGCTATCAACCAGCGTTCGTTTGGGCTTGAGGCTTCCATGGCAGCAGGGTGAGCCGCCCCGTAGCCCCCTACTACACTAACCTACGAACCCCTCAAGAAGTCGAACCACTCCAGGGGGTCTCTACTATCCAGGTTACGGGTGTCGTTACCGCCCCCGGTGATCAATGTCCCCCACACTCTACCGTCCGATGGTCGACAGAAGACATGACGGGAGTGGGATTCGTGAGTGACGTAGACGCCAAGGACCCCGCTCCCCACAGACGTGCTAGCGTCCAGGACTCTAACACTGAACCCCTTGAATAGACCCCAGTCAGATAAAAACTTGCTTTCATACATCTTCCACATATAGCACGTGAAAGAGGGCAGGGGAATACGGCATAAGTATAATAGAGAAGTCCGCTTAGGAGGAACCCTGGGTACACCAATAATTAGGCGGGCCTATGTCTGAGCAGGTTTGTTTGATAATGGAGAAGTACATGTTGAGAGACTCGGAAATGAGGAGAATATTAGTACGACTCTTCAAGAAACAGAAGAAGCGGTACCCCCCTATACATTTCTGCCAAAAAGGGAGCTGGTACCCAGTAGGTGATTTCTTTGAGGAGTACCAGCTAGACCCCCCCAGAGAAGAGTGGACAACCTAGTCTGGCGCGGGGTAGGGGCGCGTTGTACGCGCCCCTACTACCGGAGGAGATATGAGATTCTTTTTCTCGTGGGACACGGCCCAAAAGAACGGCAAGCTGTTCCGTGGCTGGCGGATGGGAGACCTACTCGTCGAGCTTCTTGAGCAAGAGGCCTCCAAGACGTGTAACCAGTGCGGAATCGGCGACTGCACTCATGAAGCGGCAAGAGCCCTCCTATCGGAGAGGAAACGACAGGGGCCCCATTGGTTCTGGGATAACGAGGTCAGGAAGGGGTGGTCCTACATGGGTTATCAGCCAGGCAGGCTAATAGAGTCCCTACTCCAACAGGGCGCAGACACAGAATGCAACAAGTCCTGCGGCGCCTGGTGCATTCATGAGGCCGCCCGTGAAGTCCTGGCTATCAAGAAGATCGTGGAACACGATCCTGACTGTCCAGATTGCAAGCGCCTCCGCAAAGAGCAAGAGGGTCGGTAAGGCGCAGCATCGAAATCCCGCTTCGAGATCCGGCATAAGAATTACAGAGAGGAAGGCAACCCTCTCTAGGAGGTGGAAAATGGACCCAGACAGAGACGACTGCTTCGATGGGCTGTATGAGTACATTGGGGAGGACCCCAACGCTCAATACGACGACACAGAGAATGGAGATGGCGACCAAGAAGACGCCGAACCGTAGAGAACCAGCAAGAATACCGAATGTGGGAGGGGGCGCAGCAGCCCCCTTCTTAGGTGTTACGGGGTAACGGGGGCGTAGTCGGCCCCGTGGACCCGCAGGGCCACATCGATACAGTAGTCAGCCAACTGCTCTGCGGTCAAGGTATTGTAGGCCCCCGATTCCATCCCTTCGAGGATACAAGAAACTGCCGTCTTCAGAGCGTCCTTGGGCTTGGGACACGGGCCGGCAAAAGCTGGAGTGAGCAGAAAAGGCGTAGCCATCAGTGACACGGCTAGTACTAGTTTCTTCATGAGATACTCTCCTTTTCTTGAAGGTACCACCAGTACTCGTAGCTGTCTACGAACATACATGACTATTTCCAATACAACAATGCGTACAAGTAGTTCTTACCCAGGAGTGTAATATGCCAGACTATCGTGCAATGAGGCTCAAGGATGTTTTGAACATTCTGCTGGACGACCTACAGATGTCCACTCGCCTCTACAACTGCTTAAACAAAAGAGGATGGAAACGCATAGAAGATATTGCGTACCGTACTCATGCCGAGTTGCACAACACCCGCAACCTCGGGGGCACCACCATGCGGGAGTTGGAGAAGTTGTTGGGCAAGATGGAAGTTGGGATCGGACTTCTCAACAAAACGGAGAATCGCACTATATGGGCTAGGATGCGGCGTCAACCCTTGCTATCGCAGCTAGACCACAGAGCCCTCTTCCGCGCGTTCTGTGATATCGTCCAGCCGCGGAGCAGGTAGATGTTATTTATGGGAGGAATAGATGAGCCAGGAATATACTGAGGAGTTGCGGGACAAGGTACTGACCAGAGACCCACTTTCAGCGGCCGTGTCCCTGCTATGTCGAGCTGCCGACATTCAAGTTGCTGCCACCGCCGACCCGGAGGAGAAGGCAAGGATACTGAAGGACGCAGCACTGCACGTAATACAACTAACCCACCTCTGTGACCCAGAAGTAATCTACAAAGGTTCTATCTGCGAGTGCGTAGATGAGAACGACGAAGACGAAGACGAGTTAGACGGGTAGTCTAACCACCGAGAGGGTCCGACCCCCTCTCCTTTAACCAGTCACCAGGGAAAAGTCCAGCCCCCCGTACAGACGACCGGGGCGTTCTCCTCATGTAGCCAGTCGGCCCACTCCAAATCTTCTACCGTAGGCTCATCTACGTAGTGGTACAGAAGCGCTGCGTAGAACGGGACGTTTAGTGTACAACCGAGCCAGTTTGCGTACACGACGTTCAGGTCCTGGTCGTAGTGTGCATGGTCAAGAACCGGGTGCTTCGTCCATCGGATCTCTTGCAGGGACTTCCAGATGTCCTCCTCATCAGCGGGGGAGAGAGCCCAGTACTCCTCTGCTTCCCTGCGGAAGAGCTCCACGGCCAGAACCATCTCCTTTTCCTTCGGGCCAATACGGTTCTCCAACACCACGGACACCCCATCAATGGTGTAGGTCTTGTCGGGGAGTGCACACCCCCCAAGCACACATAGCAGCACAAGCAACTTCCTCATGGCACAGTCCTTTCGCGCGAAGACTAGAAGAAGTCATGCGAGATGGGTGCCAAAGTGAAATAGCTACACGTTTCAAGGGATAAGAACTGCAGAGGGAAAACCATGCACTTAGGAAGAAACGTGGAACGTCCAACATCGACAGTCGAAGAAGTTCTGCGGCGCATGCGAGATCGCGCACGTGCCGCCGAGAACGCTACTGCCGCATCCAACTACGACGCAGCACTGGCGTCGTACCAACGCATGAAGGAGATGACCCATGAAAGCGCGCGCACTACTACTCGCCATCCTACTGACCGGATGCAGTGACCCTCCCACGGTCCAAGACATCGCGGTCCCCGAGGCCAAGGCAACCCCAGTCAAGGTAGCCAAGGTTGAAGAGCCTGCACCAAAACCCGAACCCAAGCCGGAGGTGAAACCAGACCCACCAAAGCCCAAGAAGGAGAACTTCAGCGAGCGACGATGCCGAAAACTGCTGCACCAATTCGACCAGTGCGGGTGGCGTTGCTCGGGTAGAGGAGGGAGCCCAGGCAGGTGCGTGAACTACTGCCGCCCGCTACTCGACAATACCAAGATGCGGTGCCTACGGATATGGGGACCGGGGTTTGGTTGATGCCGGGCCTGAAATAGAATGGGGGAGCAGCCCCTCCCCTTAGCTCATAGTTGAAAGTGGTATGCCCAACCCCCGGATTCTCACCGGTGTCCATGAGTCTCGTGGTCGTACGCCCTCGAGACAGGAAGCCGTGCACGGCCATAGGTGGGCACAGGAAGGAAGGTGACCGGCCCACCCTACCCTGAGTGGACCGGTCGTTTGTGCCACGATTTCATGCGCTGACCGACATTTAATGCAGCGGTGAATCTAAAAGCCGGCGTCCTACCGCTAGACGAGGGGCCCACAAAGTGTGGAGGGCCCCTTGGGATTTGAACCCAAGTTTCCGGGTATCGCCGCCGCAACTCGATGCCAGCGCCATGGCAAATACTGAGTCTTGGAGAATAGCCTAAGCCTGTTGGCATCACGGGGACGGTCGGGTAGTGTTCTATCAAAACACCGCGTCTACCAATTCCGCCACCTGCCCATAAGCTCGGCGAACAACCAGCGCCGAGAACGTAATGTTGGGCAGGGCAGGACTCGAACCTGCAAGACCATAGTGCCCCGTGTGGTGTTGCCTACTCAACCTGAACCTCAGCCTCAGTCTGTCTCCAACCTCAACCTATCCGTTAAAGACCCAACCAAGCAATGTCCGGCCGACTGCCTGGTCATAAACTTGTGTCGAGTTTGCCCGCTCCCGCGCCGCCTTGACGGCGTCCTGGAGCTCCACGATGCGCGCACAGAACTTCTGTCGCTTCTCTTCTGGCAGAGCTGAAGAGAAGTGCGTGGTGTTCCAGTAGCCCACCGGGAGGTCTTCTTGGACCACCTGCCCTTGTTGCTGCTCCGTGACGCTTCCATCCTTGGCTGTGGTCTTGGCTGTCGCCGTGAAGACCACCTTGGGTGTCTTCTTGGTCCGGACCTTTTTGACAACTGGCGTCACCCAACAGTTCTTGCCGCTGTCCCAGGCCCACCGGTGCTCTGGGGACAGGACAGGCATGCGCGCAACGGCCGTGTACAGGTCGTTTAGCTGCTTCTCGAGGAAGAGCATGTAGGTCGCCGGGACACCCTCGACCAGTGTGCGGACCTCACCGCCTTCCTTGACGAGGATGTCCGCCTTGGCCTCACAGTTGCCGTATTCCAGGGTGGCCGTCTTGTCAAACAGCTCTGAGAGCTGCTGCATCATGACCGAGATCATATCGTCCGTGCGCTGCTGAACCAGCGTGGACTCCCCATCCGGGCAGTCTGGGTCCTCCTCATTCAGAGGCTCGTAGGTCTTCGATAGGCCCCCGAAGAGCCCAGGCTTCTGGCACAGCTTGTCCTGCTTGGTGATAGCTGCGTAGACCCTGGACTTGACTCCCTTCAAGACTGCGATCGTCTCACAGAGCTTTGCCATTTCAGTCTCCCTCTAAATCTGAGTGGAGCTATCAATCACGAGTAGAAGATGTTGTCAAGTAGATTCATGTTGCATCTTCTACCAATCTCTGAGATGGGGCACTATCTATCACTCATGGGAGACCAATATGGTAAACGAGAAGAGCACCAAGAAGCAGATCCTCGACGCCTACCAAGCGTCCCTCTCCACCATCAAGCAGCTCAAAGCCGGCCAGCTCGACCCCAGAGCCGAGAAGGCCCGAGCCAAGAAGGCTGAGGTTGTCGACGCCACGGAGCCCGAAAAGGTGAAAGGTGCCCTGGAGGAGCTGGGCGAAGCGGTGAAGGACACTCAGGAAGTGATGGCCGTCATAGAGTCGAAGTTCAATAAGGTCAGCGAGCTGGAAGAGGCGATCAAGTTTCAGAAGGAAGAGCTCAACGACCTATACGGTATCGCCGCCGAGGCCGAGACGCTGGCAGCCTTGATAGAGACCAAGCAGAAGGTCAAGGAGGACCTCGAGGAGTCGATTGAGGCGGTCAGGAGGGGCTGGGGGGAAGAGAAGGCCGAGCAGGCGAAGCAGAGCGTCATCGAGGCGAAGGACGCCGAGGCGGAGCGGACTAGGCGTGCCCAAGAGTGGGAGTACGACTTCGCCCGGACGGTCAAGCAGAAGAAGTACGCGCTCGAGGACGAGCTGACATTGCGCAAGAAGGAGTTCCAGGCGGGCATGGATGAGATTGCCAAGCAGGAAGCTGAGCGCTGCGAGGAGCTCAACAAGCGCGAGGCGGCCGTCACCGAGCGCGAGGAGAAGATGGCCGAGCTCGAGGAGACCATCGAGAAGCTCAAGGCCGAGACGGACCAGCGGGTCATGGAAGCCGGACAGGCCGCCCGGGACAAGGCCAAGGTCTCCTACAACATCGAGGTAAACGCCATCAAGAAGGGCCACGAGGCCGAGGTCTCCATCCTAGAAGGGAAGAACGCGTCCCTCAGGGACCAGGTCGAGAACCTCCGCGCAGCGGAGGCCTCGCTGTCTACCAAGCTCAATGAGGCCTACGCCAAGATTCAAGACGTGGCTCTCAAGTCCTTGGAGTCCCAGGGGAACTCCCGCATGGTCGAGATGTCCCGCTCCATGGCTTCTGAGCAGCGCCCGAGCAAGAACTGATGGCCAAGCGCTTGATGGGGCCCTACGCTGACGGGTCCTACCGTGAGGTAGTCTTCGGCGAGGGGGGGCCGTCGCCGCGCCCAGTCTGCCCCAAGTGCTTGGACAACGGGGTGGACTGGAGGTCCCCCGAGGACCCCAGCTTCACCTACTGTGACTGTGTGAAGGGGCAGGAGCGGCAGGCACTTGAAAACCCAGACCCATAACCCGGCCCGCGGCAAATGGGAGACCAAATGAATGAGAAGTGCAACCTATGTGGCGGTCCTCAAGAGCGCATGCGCATGGCCGATTTTACGTATGTCTACCATGCTCACAGCATGGCTGACTGCCTGAAGGTACTCAGCGACCGCATTGCGGCACTCGAGGTCCGCCATGAAGAGCTGGTGGTGCTCCTGCCCCCGCCCGACGAGGAGCTGGACATACCAGGGAGGGGTCATGCCCTGGTCTACAACCAATACATGGCGTCTGGTGTGCGCGTCAACCAGCGCATCCGTGTCGAGGGCAGGGAGTACCTGGTGGTTGGTGTAGAGGGCGCCCTCACACTCATGGGCCAGATGAAGGCCAAGCCCGGGATTGGACTGATTGTGGTAGACCGGAGCAAGCATGTCTGAGCTGAAGATGGCTGAGGACGCGATCACACAGGCGCTTCTGGCCCGGCTGAATGCAGAGGTGGAAGGTAAGCCCTGAGCGAGCTTTTATGGATGTGTACTGTTGCAAGTGTGAACGTGACCACGAAGTGACGGGCAGCCCCTGGGATGCACTAGGCTCCAACACCATCTGCCCCCAGGGCCTGACTCTTGAATACGATGAGCAGTACGACCCTGAGACTTTCGAGGTCTCAGAGTACTGGTATTTCGAAGAGAGGATGCGCCATGAGCAAGTTCGTCTGTTGTGATGTGTGCCGAGACACGCACTTGATGCTCCTGGACGGTCACAAGGTACCTTGCACAGCATGCCCAACCCCTTGTGAGAAGTGTCGCAAGGGCGGGTATGGCGCCTTCTGTGCGGAGACTCCGTGCTCCTGTGAGTGCCATGAGAAGGCCGAGCTCGACAGGACAGCACGCCGCTCAGACACGGACCACGGCCCAGAGAAGCCCACGGCCCACTGGGTAGACGGGAAGGACCTTGTTGAGGGTCACTACCTCGTCTACGGTGAGACAGCTCAGGAGGCCCGTGAGAAGGCCAGGGACAAGCTCCTCATCGCTCTAGCGCGGGCTGTACCTGTGACCAGCCGCCGGTCGCTTGACGAGCTGTTGAAGGCTGCCAGGGCGCTCGAGGAGCTTCTGTAGTGGGTCTGCACATGCTGCCTAAGTACCCTGGGGTGGGGCGCCCAAGGGGGTGGATATCGGACTGGTGGCCATTAGCCATCATTGGGCCAATCGCAGGGAGTTTACTCACGTTCCTAGCCATCGTGTCTGAGGGAGAGGCTAGAATGCAGTGGTCGAAGGAAGACCCTAGGGAGCACCCTACCAAGGGGCGCATTGTCGTAGTGACGCACAACGATCTGGTGATGCTGGGCAACGTGGAAACCAAGCACGGGTACTGCGTGTTTCTCTATCCCAACGACCCGGACTTCCGCCGCTTCGTTGCGGAGGACGAGTCTTGGCCTGGGTGGTACTGGGTAAACGCGCCTCATCGTCAGTAGCTGTCTAACCAACACGCAAGGAGCATGGCATGGAGATCGGCACCAATTACTGGGACGTGAGGTGGGGTTCAGGTGCTGCAGACCCCTTCAAAGATGGCTACGCCAACGTGAGTGGGCCAGACCCGTGGAAGCCAGAGTTCCTCGAGGAGACCAAGTTCTACACGGTCCACCGCTTCATGGACTTCAACAAGACGAACGACTCCACAGCGGTGCACTGGGCTGACCGCACACAGAAGTCCGACGCAGACCAGCGGGTTGTGGCCTACGAGTGGATGGCTGACCTGTGCAACCGCCAACAGGCGGACGCTTGGGTCACAGTCCCTCACCGCACCTACGAGGACCAGAGCTACTGGACCCGGCTGGCAGAGCTTCTCCTGGCCGAGCTAGACCCTGAGCTCAAGCTCTACCTCGAGTATTCGAACGAGACCTGGAACTTCATGTTTGACCAGGCCACCTACTGCAGGGATAGAGGGGTGGAGCTCGACCTCGATGACGGTGAATACACAGCAGGGTTCGAGTTCCACGTCTACGCTGCAGTGCGGCTGTTCGAGCGCTTCAATGTGGTGTGGGGAGCTGACAACCCTAGGCTCATCAAGGTCGTAGCGGGTCAAGCAGCTAACGTGTGGATGACTGGGCGCCACCTAGAAGCGCTCAATGACCCAACCATCAACCCCAACAACGTCAGGCCCACGGCCTACGCTATCGCCCCCTATTTCGGCAACGGTACATCCACTATCGAGGAGGCTGGGGAGGCAGTAGCAACTGGGATTGACCGGGCACGGAGACACGCGGAGGCCGTGGCTGACTCTGGGCTGAAGCTCCTCGGATATGAGGGTGGGCAGCACTTGTTGACCAACGCCCACGCCGTCAGCCGCGACCCCCGCATCTATGACCACTACATGCGCTATCTACGTGGCATAGCGCCCTACCTCGAGGTGTTCGCCCACTACAACCACTCGAGCTCGTACCACTCTGGCGGAGCTTGGGGGGCGAAAGAGGGTATTGGTCAGGCCGCTACCCAAGCACACAAGTACCGAGCTCTGACGGTCTACGCAGGGGCCTCACCTCAACCCATCGAGAGGACCCTCGTGCCCTTTGACGCCCTGTGGCGGTTCAGCACTGACACTCCGCCAGACGGTTGGACAACACTAGGATTTGACGATGGGGCATGGGAGATGCAGGAAAACCATGAGGAGCCGGCAGTCTACCTGCGCAAGTCATTCACCAGCAATCTCCCGTCAGCTGAGTCAATGACGCTCACCGTCAAGCACGACAAGGCCTTTGTCGCCTACCTGAACGGTACAGAGGTACTGAATGTGGCTGCGGGTACCACCCAGCGCACCTACCAGCTCGACCAGCATGCCCACTTGCTGAGGCCCGGGAACAACGTGTTGTCTGTCAAGCTGCATGTTGACGATTACGACAAGACAGACCTCTCGATCAATCCCGAGCTGACGGCGTCAGGCGCTTCAGGATGAAGAGGTCCTTGGGGCCCTTAGGAGCGTGATGTATTCGTACTGGACCACCGGGACGCAGACGTTGGTTCTGGATTGTAGCAACACCGACAGTACGATGTCGAGTACGGACACTTTGTGGTTTGAAGGAGAAGACCCGTGGAATACGTACGAAGTCCAGGAAGAGGAAGTCACACCGTCTTTACCACGAACAAGTGGTCAACGGGCCTTCCCTCCCAGTGTTGCCCTTGCTGTGGCCAACCCGTTTCACCGCCCTCTATATGGACGCCCGGTAGAGCAGGTGACACGGCGGGGGCGCTGTCGACCATGGACGGGGTCCAATTTCTGCCGTCGCAGCCGTGGCAAGTCACGCTAGGAAGCGGGGTGTCTGGATGAAAGACCCAAACCCCCCGGAAGAGCAAGCTACCTGTGAGCACAAGAAGGTGTACTCCAGCTCTGTGCTGTGTAGCTTTCCACCCCAGTACCCATGGATCTGCAGCGAGTGTGGGCTGGAGGGCGTGGACAGGGGCACACTACCTCCTCGGTCGCTGACCTACGACGACGTGAGGAAGAGGTTCAACAAGTGAAGACGCTCATCATGATGGTAGGGCTGCCTCGGTCAGGCAAGTCCACGTTGGCCAAGAAGGAATCCGAGCGGCTCAATGCGCCCATAGTCTGCCCTGACCACATCCGGCTTGCCATGCACGGGCAGCCCTACGTGCCTTCGGCAGAGCCCTTGGTGTGGGCTACGACCCACCTGATGGTGCATGCCCTGTTCATGTCATACGACACTGTCATCCTGGACGCATGCAACAACACCAAGAAGAGAAGGAACGAGTGGCTGAACCCTAAGTGGCGGCGCGAGTTCCTCATAGTTGATACCCCTAGGACGGTTTGTCTAGAGCGCGCAGGCGACAACGAGGGCTTGAGGGCTGCCATTGGGCGGATGATACTGCAACACGAGCAGGTGGAGAAGGAAGAGAAGAGTGGGCAACCGAGTAGGTATTAACCATTGATGGAGAGTAGTCATGGCGTATTTTGTGGTGCTCGAGAGGGCAGATGAGCATGGGGTAGTGGCAGTCAACCCCAACCAAATCCGAGAGGTCTATCCACTGAATGACAACTCTGCGTGCCAACTGTACTTTGCTGGTACGAACTATGAGGTGGAGGGGCCCACGCTTGCGAAAGGGACGCTAGAACAGGTCTTGCACAAGCTCAGGGAGACTGGGTCATGACTTTCCCCTCAAGTCAAGTCATCCCGACAGAGGAGTGGAAGAGGCGCCATAGGAGCCATACGGTCACCACTCACGTCGAGCAGGTGAGCATCAAGAGGCTGCGCTGGCTTATCTGCGGTGAATGTCACGTTAGGCACCTAGTCAAGATGGAAACCGTGGAGGAGCCCAATGGACCCGAAGGAAGTCAGTGACCTAGACCTCGCCTTCCCAGGAGACATCCTCGAGCAAGGATTGTTGCCCGCGTGGGAGGATGTCCCCGAGGAGTTCAAGGAGAACAGCTCTTGGCCTAACTTCGTCTCTCGCCTGTTCTTCGAGGGTGGAGAGTGGCCGGCAGTGAAGGATGGTGTAGATGGGATAAAGGCCAAGCGGCACGTCAAGGCGTGCTTGGGGTCCTTCCAACCCAAACACGAGCACAAGATTGCCGGGGTGGCCTGGTTGATGTCTCAGTGGTTCGAGGAGCCCGCATGCCAAGAGAAACCAAGTTCGTAGTAGGTTCCGCAGTAGGAGGGGCACTCGTCGCCCTGGCGATGTTTGCCTTTATGGCTACCGTGCTACACTTAGGCTGAGGGGCTCGCGTTGGGTAGCGCCTATGAAGCGGTGACGTTGCGGGTTCGATTCCCGTGCTCCCCGACAATCAATTCGTGTGGTCGTAGGCAGAATCGCCCAGATGGCTTGCAACCTTGATGCAGAAGTCCGAGAAGTCGTTGTCGTTCAAATCCGTGTAATCCCCCGAACGGGCCATCGCTACACACAACTTGACAGCAATCTCTCGCTTCACCTTCACCAAGTTCTGGGCCCCACAGTCCCCATCACAACTCCTGCCAATCTCGTTCCACCAGTCCATCCAATCACCGCGGTCCCAGTGGCTTCGACTGTTGCCGTTACCGTTGTTAGACCTCGCCGTAGCCGTATCTGACACAACAACAGCGCCAAGAGCCAAACCCAACGCCGCAACAGCGGCCAATACAAACTTCATGTAATTCCTCCAAGCGGTAGTTACATCTATAATACCTGCTGTATCATAGATATACAAGTGATAGTGGTAGGGCTGCTCGGATTTGAACCGAGGACATCCCGATTATCGGTCGGGTACTCTAGCCTCTGAGTTACAGCCCTTCAACCAAGCCTTTGAGCCCTTGAGCCCGCTCGGCAGGGGGTACCGTCGGGCGCCTTGTGATTGTAGTCCACTTCTTTCCGACCACACTTGTCACAAAGCAGGCCGGGGTAGGACCACCCGCATTCGTTGCACCAAGAACCTGACGGGCTACGTCCTGTGTTCTCAGACTCACAGTGAGGGCATGTGAACGCCATCACCGGGTCATACCCCACCTCGGGGTTGCTCTCAAGTCAGAAAACGGAGAAGAGGTTCTCGGTATAAGCATAGTGAAGGAGACATTATTCTTACCGGAGGTATAAGATGATAGAAAAGGAAAAAATAGAGCTGGCTATTGATAGATTAGATAGGTTCGAGCGGTCTGTTAGGCGCGCGGGTAATTGCGTTAACGACTTGATGCTGGAGGCCCAAATTGTTGGTAGTGACGTCGAAGCGACTGTGTGGGGGGTTATGTCTTCGGTCTTCAGGGAGATATACCAGCTACGACCTTGGGAGTTTGACCTCGATGCTGCCGCCTACAAGGGGCCTGTCGGGGTGACACGGGTTGTGACTGCGCAGCTCTCAAAGAGGATAGACAACATAGTAGGCCGCCTCGAAGAGGAGATGAAGAAGATCCCCACGGAGAAAGCTGAGCTAGTATCGAAGGAAGTCACCAAGCTGCGAGAGGAGTACGCCGCCTGCACTCGGGAAACCATGCTCTTTGCTGAGCAGGAGTTACCGAGCTTGCTCCAGAGGCTCGAGAATGGGCAGCCCCTCTACGTCACCAAGACTCTAGGTGAGCAGGGAAAGCACCAAGCTGATGAGAAGGTCAACTCCGTGCTCGGGGTTCTACGGGTTGTTGCGGTGAACACTTGTGAGAAGGCTTCAGACCACCCATTCCCCGACACGCTACCTGAATCGGAGCGGAAGGTCCTCGATGTTTCTCCGTTCGATGTCATTGAGCTGGAGAGAGCATGAAGTTCTACGTAGAAGACCCTGATGGGAAAGTGAAAGAAGTAGATAGCCCCGAGATGCTCAAGGGTTACAATGACCGGTGGCGCCATCAGAGTACCCTACAGCTCGGGGATGAGACGGTGACGGTGAGCACCGTCTTCCTCGGGATAGACCACAACTTCTCTGGTGAGGGGCCGCCCTTGCTCTATGAGACCATGGTTTTCGGTGGTGACCTACACGAGGGCTGCAACAGGTATTCCACCAGAGAAGAGGCTCTGGCTGGGCACGAAGCTGTCCTTGAGGATGCCATCAACACCCGGTCTCTACCTGAAGCGAAGTAACCCCTCCCTAGTAAAATATCTGCCCGTTTCTGGGGATAAGAAGAGTGAATGGAAAAGGTCACTCTTCTTAAACCGGAGGTAATCACATGTCAGAGAACATCAAAGACACCATCAAGGCTGCTCCAGCTGACAAATACAGCAAAGCAAAGAAGGCTGCGATGACTGCGCTCCTCACCGCTGCTGCGGAGATAACCCCGTTGCTGCAGAAGGTGATGGAGAAGCAGCTGCAGCGCTACGTGCCGAACGCGGACGACCCAAAGGCTCTCGCTGCTACCCTGTTGGTCCGCGCGGCGGAAGAGCGGTTGTCAGAGGCCAAGGATGCAACTGAGCGTGCAACCATCCTGGAAGAGGCTGCCGAGAAGATTACAGAGCTCTGCGAGGAGTAGCACCATGACCCGAGATGAAATGCACGAAGCTCTACGCGAAGTCGGTGACGAGCTACACGTCGCCATGTTGACCTCCGCACGGAGCAATCAGCCAGACCACACAACAAAGGTTGCAGCCGTCTTGCTCACACGAACAGACGGCACTGACGCTGTAGTGACCCACTACAGCGAGCACGGCGACGGAGACGGCATAGAACAGGCCGAAGGGGTTGTGAAGGACATGAAACCCCTGCTCTCCCCAGGGGAGTCTCTGCGCGTCCTGACCATGGACATCGGGGCGCTGCTGACACACGTCCACTGAAAGGGGAACACCATGACGCAGTGGGACGGAAAGAAAGGTATCTTCACAGCAGAGAAGCTCAAGAAGCTCGAAGAGCTCTGCCCCAAGAATATCTGGATGCTGAAGGACAATCCGAACAAAGCTTGGACCGTCCTCGACGAAGGGCCCCCGCCGGGCCTCGAAGACAAGTTCAAGAAGGTCAGCCGGGCCGAAGCGAAGAAGCTGATGGGCAGAGAGTACTACGAGCGCCTGCTCTCATGCGGATACTCTGACCCGCCCTGGGAGAGATGAGTTCTACCTGAAGTCAGCATGCACTAATCGTGCCAAGAAATCACAAGAGAGGTTCGACCCCTCTCTTTTAGCCCTATTACAATAAGCTCCAGCTATTACGGTATAAGATACATAGACGGAAGTTCAAAGGAAGAACACCCCCGTAAGAGGGAGGTTGCACGGAATCGAAAGGTGCTCGTCTACACCCCCTCTAGCTCATAATCATGTGGATGGACCAATAGCCCATTTTGGTCGATTGAAACGGCGTAAGTTACTGACATCACTAAGGAATCCGGAAATCGACGGACACGTGTCCGTGGAATCGCCGATTCCTAATTGATATCAATAGCTTAGACGATTTCGATCGACCAACTGGGTCACGAAACTTTGTAAGTTACTGAAATTATTGAGGTGGATTCGGGTCAACACCGCGCCGCTGAAGGCTTGGGAGAAGAATGTCGACTACGAGAAGGTCAAGGCTCTCGAGCCTGCAAGGAGTAGAGTCATGAGCAAGAGAACACCTCTCAGGGAGATAGAGGACATCGTTCTGAGGCAACAATTCAAGGCTGGGAGGGACCCCGGCAAAGAGGTCTCCAGCGAAGCGGTTACCTGGGCTGTGGTGGGCCGAGTGGCTGAGCTCCACGAAAGAATCGCCAAGAGAGTAGAGAAGGAGTCCCAGGGCCAGAACTGGTCTTGGGATGAGAAGTACGCCAGGGCGACAGAGCTCATGGCCCTGATGGTACGCACAACTGTCTGAGCAGCAATGGAAAGGGAGGTTCGACCCCTCCCCTTTAGCCGCTCCCCCGCCGCCGCTCTTCGAGCTCCGGCAGAGTCGTCATTCGCCTTCCTGCTGCGCAGGAAGACTCATGGAAAATCCACACCCCAAAAATTTCCACCAGTAATTCTCTGAGGTCCCCCGGTTTCAACGAAACCTATTTCCTATAGGTGAAAATTTCCACCAGTAACATTTGGACGTCCTGGGCTCTTCGAGCCCCCCCTCCTCAAAGAAGGAGTAAAATTTCCACCAGTAATTCTTGGAGCCCTGTCCACGAGCAGGGGCCATCGGTACCCAATCTTCTAGCCATAGTTCATATGAATTGGTCTAAAGAGTGAAATTTCTCCACTTTTCTCGGGATAAGGCTAATACAGGTGGAAATGTCATGGTGACATTTTCAGCTCTTTTGCGCGCAAACCGGAGGAACGGTCATGAACGAGAACGCCCCAGAGCTCGACAGCATTGATGAGGCCATGGCATACGAGGAAGCCAAGAAGGGCGAGAAGACCCTCTGGCAGAAGACGAAGAACTTCGGCGTCAAAGTCTCCATCGGAGGCGGCCTCGCCGTCGTCGTTGCTGGCGTCCCCTACGCAGCCTACAAGGGCTACAAGTACGTCGTCAGCTAGGACCAACGGTCCTCACAAGGGTTCTGCAGCACTGGGTTCAATCCCCAGGCTGCTAAACCCTTCTTTTAGCCGTTTATGCACGACCATCAGGCCCATCCTCTCTATATCACCCCTGTAACTTTGCCTCACCCCATCTGGCCCATACTCAATGATTTCATCAACTTATACGATCAGGCGCTGAGGGCCTCCTGCTCAATGAGCCCTGCATAGTCATGCAATGTAAAAAGCTTTTTACGTGATAAGGGTGTTAGGAGGGGAACGCTGCAACCCCTCCGTTCAGGGTTCACATTTAGCCCAGGCCCTTGAGATTGTTAGAGTAATTCGCGGTATAAGGATTGTGGAGAAGTTCATACTGGGCTGTCGTGCTCTCCTCCGGTCACACGGCCCCGGGGGCGTGGGGTTAAGGTCTCACGTCCCCTTTTTTCGCATCTCTAGACCGACATGGGCCCACATACCCAGGCACGCCCCCCCTATTGTGCAAAAAAAGGCCCTTCGGAATGTCTTTTTGACCGGTACACAGAAACCCAAGGGGACGGGTTATGTTGTGGGGGATGGAATACGTTGTTAGCGTCGGGTTATGTTATGGGGGGTGAGTTACGTTGTTAGTGTCGGGTTATGTTACGAGGGGATGAAGTACGGGGTTAGTGTCGGGTTATGTTGTTAGTGGTGTTGGTTTGTAGTTGGGTGTTCCTTCTGGTTGTGCTGCATTGACTATGCCCATTGCGTTGTTTTGCCGCCCTTTGGGTTTTGGGGGTTGGGCTGGCGCCTTTGTGTGCGCCGCCCCTTTGGAAAGGAGAGATGGAATGGAAGACGTTGGGGAGTTGAGGCGTGTAGTACGAGAGGCATATGACCGAGGGTGGAATGATGCTCTTGCCGCCGCGGCCAAGGCATTGCGCGCCCATCCTGTAGATTGTGTGGAGACGTATAGGAGGGAAGAGGGGTTATGCGAGCTGATCGAGTCCCTTCGCCGCCCCGGGGGCCACAATGACTGATGAGAGGACCGACGAGAAACCTGAATGGGATTGGGCAGAGAAGAGGATGAGCGATGGATCCCTTCGGCAGTTCGTGCTGGACTACTGTGCTGGGAGGGTCTTCACATCACGAGACCTGCACCAGCCGAAGGACGCCCCTATGGTGTTCCTGTTATTCATCCATCCTGACGCCCAAGCCATCTTGAAACAAGCAGAGGACCAGCTAGGGCTCATCTGGGCGCACATGAGCGAGGCTCTACCAAGAGCCATCAACGGAATGCCCCAGTTCCTGGGGTGCCACCTGATGCACAAGGATGATTGGGCACGCGCTCAGGCGGCTATTGAGAGGGAGGTGAAGAGACGAGAGGGGATAGAGGTGTGAGCATTGACATCTACATCTTCAGCCCGGACACCGGCTACCGCATCACCGGCTTGAACATGGCCAACACCAATGCGGCCGACCTGTTCCGCTGGATTGGCTTGGAAGCTGACCTGTGGAGTGGGGAGAAAGTGAGAGCATCGGCTCTTGCGCCCCTTTGCCGCCGGCGCTTGTGGAAAGTTGAGAGGAACTATGACCCTGAGTTGCCAGGAGAGGGGGAGTGCATTCCTGGGGTCATCTCTATGGGCCGCCAGGCTGGCTACTTGCGTGAGAAGACTAAAGCACTGCTGAAGGTGTGCGAGACAGCACTGAAGCTCCACCCAGACGCAGACATCTACTGGGGGTAAAGAAATGAACCTCGAGGTGAAACACTGCTGCCTGGACCTCAAGGACTACATCGAGGGCCTTCGGGCGCGGCTGAAGCGCAATGCGGAAGCCAGCAGTGATTACCCATCCATGGTCCAGAAGGCGCGCTTCGATGCGACCCACTGGACAACCCTAGACCTCATGAACGAGCTCGAGAGGATAATTGCCTCTTGGGAGGAAGGCTTCCCAGCTCGGTCATCCACACAGATAGAGATAGGGAAGAAGAGATGACAGCAGATAGACACCCGGTAGCTGGGCTCCTTCGAGCACTGGCAGATAGACTAGAGTCTGGCTTCGTCAAGGAGTTCGACTACACCTGGGACGGCAGTAAGCTAGCAGGGTCAGAGATGGTCCTCCCCAACAAGCCCATCAAGCTCATCCACATCACGTGCAGCATCGATGAAGCACGGCCCTCCCATCAAACTCCCATCAAACCGAATGAGGGCGAGAAATGAACCACAGATGGACACCAATCAATGGCAAGGAAATCAAGAGTGAGATGGCAAGCTCCCGCAGGC
>Ga0316193_10000470_pt1 | contig 25106 bp, 26 predicted proteins | sample MerIslsedime2_MG_FD_207735 | JGI IMG/M metagenome (GOLD analysis project Ga0316193, IMG submission 207735) | Coastal sediment microbial communities from Maine, United States - Merrow Island sediment 2 | ecosystem: Environmental > Aquatic > Marine > Coastal > Sediment | place: USA: Maine... | reverse complement strand
CGCGGCGGCAGTTGTTCATTGGTAATTCAGTGATTCTAGATGCCACCTTTGGCAGCCGCCAGCGTCGTGAGCTGTTCCGCTGTCTGGCCGAGGAAATGGGCGCTAATATGATCTTTGTGGAGTGTATTTGCCCGGATACAGTGCTACGCAAGAGGCTTTCCAAACGGAAGGACAAAAAGTCGGTTTCGGATGCTCGGGTGCAGCATCTGGAAGCTCAGCGCCAAACATTCGAGATCTTGAGTGAATTGGACGATAGTATTCACTTGCAAGTCAGTACAGACCAACCGCTCCAGCAAAGCCTTGAGCAGATTTCTTCGGCTGCGTATCTCCTGCGGAATCACCAAGCACAATCATCATAACCATTCACCTCAGAGATTGTTTTTTCACAATCCGTAAAAAATCCTGACAGCCCCACCAATTTGGACCTCAGCTTGAATCCTGCATTCATTTCTTAATATCGTACTATTTTAACTACTTAGCATCTCGTTTTTCCTGTCCTCTTTCTGGCACAACCTTTGCCTAATCTTCAATTAGCATGGTGAAAAAGATGTCAAGAGTTAGATCTCGATATCTGTTCAGAAGGTGAAAAGAAAAAGGAGGTCGTGAAAATGCCTAAAGGAGATAGAACAGGGCCAAGAGGTCAGGGGCCTGGAAAAGGTAGAGGCATGGGGCGAGGTGGTGGTCGTCGCGGTGGAGGAGGTGGTTTTGGAGCAGGTCCTGGTGGAGACTGCATCTGCCCTAAATGCGGTGAAAGAGAACCTCACCAGTTGGGAAGCCCCTGCCTCAAGAAGAAATGCCCCAAGTGTGGGGAGCTTATGACACGAGAGTAGGTCTTGCTGTGTCGACAACTGGCTCTCTGTAAGGCGCAGCAAGGTGCGCCCGATAGGAACGTGGGACAGGTAGGGAGGTAAATAAGATGGAACAGAAAAAAGGAGAAATGCAATGCGCCCTGTGCGGCTACACGTCTTCGGGTAAATTCACCGGGGATATTTGTCCGGATTGCGGCTTGACATACTGGAAGTGCCACGAGTGCGGCTACACTATCACCGCGGCAGTTCCCCCCGGCGTCTGTCCTGAATGCGGGGAACAATGCGATTTCCTCAACATCACTTGTTACACCCCGGAATGTGGCGGTCCTGGCCACATGGATCCCAGGTTGTAGCGCCAGGTCCCCTACCGCACTTCCATTTTCTCACTTCAATGAGAGTTGGAGTGCTCACTCTTAACAGAGAAGACGAGGATATGATGAATCTCTCAGAAATCATCAAAGGCGAAAAAGATCAAGGGAAAGAAAAGCATATCCCTCACCTTATGATCGACAGGGGACACAAGGAAGGGAAGGACATAGTTCGCGTGGTTGTGGGTCATGACAGCCCACATCCCAACACAGAGGCACACCACATCGCCTGGATTGAACTTTACGGGGTGGAAAAGCATACCGGCCAGGTAATCAACCTCGGTCGTGCCACCTGGGCTCCGGTCTATTCCAATCCTAATGTCAGGTTCCAGATTAACCACATCGCGGATTTCAGCGCCTTTTGCGCTCTTGCTTACTGCACCTTACACGGAGTGTGGGGCAACTTGCTCGAAATGGACTGGATAGAAAAAAAGAGAGAAGACAAATCTGTAATTGGCGAAGCGCTTCTAGCAGAGGAGTAGGCTTTGGGCTAGATGGTAGTTGGATTTGTGCCCGATGCAGCTATACCTCTTCGGGGCTGTTTTATGAGGAAGGTGGCATTGTTTCCCTTCAGCGGTGCTTTTATGTGCTTTATTTCCTGGATGCGAAGGGAGCAGAAAAAGATGGAGGAACTCAACAGGCACAGAATGCTCCTGATGCTAGCCTACAGGAGGACGACATGGCTGAGTTGAACAAAATGATTGCCGTAGCGGTGGATGGTTCCGAAAATGCGCTGAGATCGCTGGACTATCTAAACCTCATGTTCGGCCCCCAGCACAATCTCGAGGTAAATGTTTTCTATGTGTTGCCCTCTTTGCCCTTGACTCTCACTGAAGACCCCACCATGGACCGTGCAATGGCAGACAAGTTGAAGATTATTAAAGCGAAGAACATCCGTATGGCCGAGCGTATCTTGGTGGAAGCCAAGGCTGCTCTGATCCATAAGGGTTTTTCTGAAGAGCGCATTACAACCTTCTACTTGAAGAAGAAAAAGTCCGTAGCTCAGGAAATCTGCATCTGGGCAGAGGGAAAGAGAGCAGACACTGTACTAATGACCACCCGGGGACGAAGCCGCTTGGAGGCCTTTTTCCTGGGGGAGGTCGCAAGCAGAACTCTGGAACATTGCCGGGTGTGCCCAGTGTGGATTGTGGAAGGTACGGTCAAGTCTAAAAGTGTTCTTATCGGCCTGGACGGTTCAAATTACGCTCTGGGGGCGGTGGATCATGCCGGGTTCATGCTTTCCGGGACTGACTGCCACATAACCCTCTTTCACACCATGAGGCATCTAAGACGCTTTATTCCCCTGGAGGTCATTGAAGAGGCTCCGGAATTGGAGGAGCTTTGGAAGCACAAGGCCGGACAGCGAATTGCTCCACACATGAAAGAGGCGAAAGAGATGCTTCTAGAGGCGGGAATCACCGAGACTCAGATTACCACCAAAGTGGTGGATGGCAGCCGCAGCCCGGCCAAAGACATTCTCGATGAGGCGAGAGGCAACGGCTATGGAACCATTGTCCTTGGCCGACATGGTACTTCAATGGTTAAAGAGTTTTTCATGGGGAGCGTGGTAAGAAAGGTGCTGGATAACTGTCACGGTCTCGCTGTTTGGGTGGTCCATTAACAGATACAACAACCTTACATTACAGAGCTCCGTGATAAATTTAGAAATGGTCAACGATTACAGAATCCCAGAGGGAGGATGATATGGTCGAAATCAAGCGTATTTTGTATCCCATCGATTTCTCTGAATGCTCCTACCAGGTGCTGCCCTATGTTCTTTACGTGGCGGAGAAGTATGACGCCGAAATCTATTTGCTTTATGTGGTGGACGACCTCCGCCAGTTTGCCGGAATGCATGTACCGCACACCTCCATCTCCAATTTTATCGAGGAGGCCCTGGTTGAGAGCGAGAAGATGCTGGACAAGATCTGCGACGAGCACCTGCAGAGTTGCCCCAATTTCCAGCGCAGGCTGGTGATGGGTGATCCGCGTGTCGAGATCCTAAAGATGGTGAAGAGCGAAAAGATCGACCTGGTTATCATTGGGAGCCACAGCCGCAGGGGCCTTGAACGTATCATCTTCGGCAGCGTGGCGGAGTATGTGGTCAAGAATGCCCCCGTGCCTGTTTTAACCGTAAAACCAACAGAATGAGGGAGTCGCGCTAGCTAGGCTCCTCTGCTGGCAGTTTGAAATTGATGAACGGTATCCCTCAAACTCTTCTGGCCGCTCTCATATCCATGATCAGATGAAATCTTCTCGTGGCCCTGGGAACCTCGAATTGTCAGAAGCCATACAAGTTATAAAATCGCTGCACGATTTTATATAACGTCCGCCGCCGGCGGACTCAAAAAAGGAATTTCCTATACGATCAAGTTATGAGGAATTAGCCTCACAGTAGCCTAGTTTTATGCATTCTTGCTTGACCGCATCTACCGCTGCTTGAAGTTTCTCTTCGTCCTCGTGCAGCAATGAGGTCTGAAGTACCTTGCCCTCGAACTTTTTGAGTTCCTCCAAGACCTTGTCCGGGGGTACTGCTCTGACTTGAATGCATAGGGCGGAGGCACCCGGTCTCAAGTGTTCAGCCAAGTCCTTCATAAACTCTTCGTCGATGCCGAGGTGTTTCATTGAGCCTGTAAGCGCCCCAATCACAGTGCCTGCCGCTAAACCGAATAGAGCGAAAACCGGGTTCAACAGCATGAGGCCCAACAGCGTACCCAAGAAACCTCCGCTCACGGCGCCCTCGATTGTTAGATGGGTCATGTGGTGAAGCTTTACTTTGCCTTTCTGGTGCCTGACTAAGACAACAGCGTCCTCCAGGTCAGTGAGATGTTGGCGCTGCATTTTTAGTAAATCGAGGCGGACCTCTTCGGCCTTAAACTGTTCATCGAAACAGACGACTACTAGGTCGCTCATTGCTTACTCCTTTCCTTAAACAGTATGGGTTTGGTTCGATTTGTGGGCTCCACAAATCCTTCCGCCCATTTGAAATGGCAACTATCATGCCATTGAGCAATTCTCGTTTTAACCCTTGGAAACCATTTGATTTGTTTCTGACACTCAACTAATGAATCAAAGAGATAAAGGGATTTCGTGGGAAGCAAATTGGAGCCAGGAATAATATTCGATTATTATATCGGTAAATTAAGGCCATTGCATTTCTGCTACCATGTGTCAAATCCTGAACGTTTCTTTTCAAGAGGGTAGACGGTGACAAGGTAATAAGCTTTAACTATGGGAGATTGCCAATGTCCATGAAGATGGCCGTGATCTCTTCCTGAAGTCTCCTTTTGCTTGGCCTGGAGCTGGTAGTCTCAAAGACCACCCCATTGCGGAAGATCCGAAAGCTTGGCATTGTCTTTCCGGATAAAGGCGGGCGCCCAAAAGAGTAGCTGTCCTGCAACTTTGAAACACGTCGTAGTAGCGAGATCGCTACTTCTCTAATAGTCCCCCTTTTGGTCCATCGGCCGTAATCTGCACTGGCATCAGCGATTTCCTCGATCATTTCCCCCCGATATTAACCCAGACACACCTGGCATGTGTGTTGCGAGTTATGCTCACTATATCGGGGAATGTGGAGATGGTTTTCGAGATACCAACAGTTAATTAATCCTTACAAGGTCAAATAATTTCTCTCATCTATTGAAGGGGGAAATGGCATTCAACGCAAGCAAGAAAGATCAGTATGTGCGCACTGTGGTTACACAGCAGATGGCAGGTTTGTCGGAGATATCTGTCCCCAGTGTGGTCTTACTTACTGGAAATGCGGCAAGTGCGGTTTTACCCTAACCGCAGCAAAGCCACCTGATGTCTGCCCTGAATGCGGGGAGAAGTGCGACTTCATAAATATTACCTGCTATACGCCGGAGTGCGGAGGATCTAAAAATATAGATCAGCGTTTATGACGAGGAGAGAGATATTAAACAAAGAAATTCTTGAGCTTGATTGTTCATCATTTCAGAAGGAGGATGACCATGACTGAATTTCGTAGAAGACAAAACAGTGGTAGATGGCATTGGAGCAAAGGATGTTCCAATTATCCGACAGAAAAGGACGTCATCATCACTCACACCTTACCTGAATATGGGTCTTTGTGTGAGGAGTGCAAGGAAAAGGAGCCCTTAGAAGAAGGCGAGTAAAAAGACGGTAAATTCCATGAAGCGATTGGACAAGATCTTCGTATCTCTTTCCAAGACAAAATGCTAAGGCTTATTGCCGGTTGTTTGCACAGTAAGTTATAGGCGAACATAGCAGTCGGGTGGAACTCTAAAGCGAAAAGTATATCGTCTTCATGATGCGTATTTGGCTCTTGCTTGAGTTCTCGCGGTAGTACGCAGAAATGCACGTTCAAGACGGCTATTTTACCACCCAGACTGTGGAGTTGTGTGCATGGATAGCGCTTTATGGGGTCAATATGAATAGAGAACGCTTCTAACCAATTGGGCCGAAGCGCCTACCTTGTGATTCCATTTCAGGTACGCCTCGAAACCAACCCCCTGCGGTTGCCCGGTGGCCCGCCCGCCTCGCCTGAGCGAGCAGGCTCGCGATGGCGGGCAGGCACACCCTTCTCCACGGTCTCGCGACAGCAATTCATGAAATATCCGGGCTAGTCCTCTATGACGGCCATGTCATGAAAGAACGTAAGCTCATTCATATAGGCACTTCCGGCTGGCACTATCAACATTGGAAGGGGCCCTTTTATCCCGAAGATCTCCGAAAGAGGGAGTTCCTAAACTATTATGCTGACCGTTTCCACACGGTAGAGATCAACAATTCTTTCTATCAGCTACCAAAGGAGAAAACGTTAATTCGTTGGCATAATAATGTCCCATCCGGATTTGCATTCGCAGTAAAAGCGAGCCGCTACATTACTCATATGAAAAAACTAAAAGACCCGGAGGAGCCGGTATCCAATTTCCTGGGGAGAATGGAAAAGTTGGGAGACAAATTGGGTCCAATTCTATTTCAGTTGCCACCGAACTGGAGCCTGAATCATCAACGCTTGCGAGCATTCCTGGAAGTTTTACCCACAGGCTTCAGGTACGCATTCGAGTTTCGCGATCCTACCTGGTTCCACACTAAAGTCTACGATGCATTAGGGGAACATGGAGCGAGTTTCTGCGTCTACGACTTCGACCGCCGCCTCTCACCTAAAGAAGTAACTGCTGAGTTCATTTACATACGACTGCACGGTCCTGGTCGCCCATATCAGGGTCAATATGAAACCATGGTACTTGAGGAATGGGCAGGTGACTTTTCAGTTTGGGCTAGAGAGGGAAAAGAAATTTACTGCTATTTCGATAATGACGAGGCAGGCTATGCAGCGCAGGACGCGTTGAGATTAAAGGCGATGTTCAAAAACTGATGCCCTTGTCTTCAATAAAACAACACAGCATATTGGCATTTTATTTAACATCGAAAACCTGGTCCTTAGGGCCAGGTCAGAGTTCAATGGCTTTGCCGGTAGAGATTGCGAGCTTTTGTGGAGATTTCAGGTGTCGGGTGTCACGTGTCAGGAAATATAGCCATAGAAGCTGAAACCTGAACACTGAACACTGAAACCTGAGATTTGGTACTTGGAATTTGATATTTTGAAATGCTCCCCCACTCCATTACCCCAGCAGACTCCCGCCTGAGGTAAGGACCATTGAAGCCCCCTATGGGGGCGTCACCCTTTCGGATTCGCTCATGGATCAAAGCCCCCGGCTATGCCGGGGGATGCTTTACTGAGCCAAAGAGCGGCTGTCGTCCTTGACGTGCCAAGAAGAGGTTTCAGATTATCTCTTCGTTCAAGAAATCGGCATCATCTTCAGGGACAGTTGGGTTTATACTCATGCCGGAACCGACCTCAAACCCGGCTTGAGTTGTAAGTCGTGGTCTCACCTGGAGATACCAGTGTAATTCGGGGTCATCAGCCCGATATCGCGCAGAGGTGTTAATGATGTAATTATAATCAGGGTCATTCATCTTTTTGTAAAGCCTCGCTAAGATGCCCTGAAGGGCAGCAGCCAGGTCTGGCTTTTCTTCATCTGAAATATTGCCGAAGTCTGCCTTATGTTTCTTTGGCACAATCCAGATTTCAAATGGCACCTCGGCTGCAAAGGGGACAAAGGCCAGAAAGGAGTTATTCTCGAAGACCACACGCCGCCGATCTTGCATCTCAAATTCAAGGATTTCACAGTAGACACAGCGACCCCATTGGTTAAAGTGCCGCTGCGCCACTTCTTCTCGCCAACGGATATGATGGGGAACTAACCCGGTAACAATTAACTGAGAATGAGGATGGATGAGAGATGTGCCCGCTCCCGCTCCATGGTTGCGAAAAATAACAACCATCATGTTCATGTGCTCCTCCATATGCTCTCGATAACGCCGATGATACGTTTCAATGATTATTGCCACTTCTTTAAGCGACATCAGTGCCATCTGTTGATTGTGTTCTGAGCTTTCAACGATGACTTCGTGTCGACCATATCCTCTCATTGTCAAATAAACTCCTTGTTTGCATCTCTTCATGTCCCCTTCAGGAACGAGTGCAGGATATTTGTTGGGGACTACCCGGGTCTGCCACAGACTTCCATCAGGCTTTGGCAGCTCCATGATAATCGACGGGAGTACATGTTCATTCCCTGGGCAGAACGGACACTCTTCATCAAAGGGAGCCAGATGCTCCCTTTCTCTACTTGGTCGGATAAAATCTTGTGGCCGCTCTCCCCTGGAAGGAGCAATGATGACCCACTGCTCCGTGATTTTGTTTTGTCTAATTTCATTCCACATCATCTTCTTATACCTTTCCAATTAACGTTACGTGGTGTTCCAACGGCAGGAAAAGCTAAGGGGCTCTATCATTAGTATGGTTATACTTTCCAAGGACTGTGGACAGTATAACAGGGTCGCATTCACTTCAGAGTGAGGAGAGGGAAGTTTTTTGAGTTTGTGGCAGGAGGAGGACAAAGGGAAAAAGCAGAGGGAAGTAATCGCACCTACAGTATCCTGCCGTCGAAAAGAGTGACCCCAAGTAACCTTCACTTTTGATTCTCTCTTCTTTGTCGTTCTGTTTCCCTACGCTGGTTCTAACCAGATCAGGTTATGAGGGTTGCCGCTTTGCGACTCTCAGTCTCCAGGCCGTTTCAACAACGATCCTTTGACACCCCTGACAGATTGACCTTCCGAGAGGATCTCCTGCGAGATTTCTTGGGGTCACTTCCAGAATATTTCCATCTATGTTTCTTTGTCAAGAAAAAAAATTGAGGCCCGCCAAAAGATCCAATAATTAAGGCTCCGAAGCATTGCAGTTAGTAGTATCTGAAGACTTTCCTCTTGCCAGATTACACGCCATTTTGTAGTCTGAAGTTAGCCCATCTCCAGTGACCCCGCATGCTAGGCATTCTAAATATCCCATTCCTCCAAAAGGGCTAAAACCAACCTACCTGAAACGTGCCGAGTAATGAGTGCACTCTAATGAATCTCATTTAGTGTTCTTTTATGAGGATCAGAAAATGAAAGACGAAGACAAGACCAAAGGGCAACTCATGAAGGAGTTGGAACAATTGCGCCGGCGGGTTACTGAAATGGAAGCAATAGAAGTCAAACACATGGCTTCGGAAGCGGCGCTGAAGATGGCGGAAGAAGAAAAAGAAACCATTCTCGACAGCCTGGTGGAGCATGTAGTTTACCATGATATGGAGATGAGAGTCCTATGGGCCAACCGGGCAGCATGCGATTCAGTAGGCATGACCCGTGAGGAAGTGGTAGGAGGTCACTGCTATGAGCTATGGGCTAAGCGCTCCGAAGCTTGCGAGGATTGTCCAGTTCAGTTGGCTAGTCAAACCGGTCAACCACAAGCAGTTGAGAAGACGACTCCGGACGGAAGATCCTGGTATATACAAGGCTCTCCGGTTCGAGACAGCAATGGCGATATTGTGGGTATGGTCGAACTCACTTTGGACATTACCGAGCGAAAGCGGGCAGAGGAAGGCTTGCGACAAGTTCACGATGAACTGGAAAAGAGGGTGGAGAAGCGAACTGCTGAACTGGTGAGGGCAAACGAGCAGCTCAGACAAGAAATAAGAGAACGCATGCAGGCAGAAGAAGAGCTAGGCAGATATAAACTCATAGTCTCAACAGTCAACGAGCCGTTGTCTTTCATTGATAGCAACTATATCTATCGAACAGTGAATGATGCCTACACCGAGGTCTTCAATAGGCCTCGAGAGGAAATTATAGGACGCTCCGTAGCAGAGATGTTTGGAACGGAGATTTTTGAAAAACAGATAAAGAGTTATCTCGCTCGATGTCTTAACGGTGAAGAAGTCCACTATCGTGACTGGTTAGATTTCCCCGATGGAAAACGAAGATGTATGCTAATCAGCTATTATCCTTTTTTCGAGAATGACAAATCTGTTTCGGCTTTGGTTGTCAAGACACATGATATGACCGACCTGGAGCTGGCGCAGGAGGCGTTGCGCAAAAGTGAGCGGACCTTGAATGCAATTCTCGCCGCCTCTCCGATGGGAATAGGTCTGGTCCGCAATCGCATTCTGGGTTGGACCAACAAAGCCATGTACCGCATGTGGGGCTACGAGGAAGGTTCTTTGTTGGGACAAAGCATCGAAGTACTCTATCCGGATGCCGAAGAGTACGAGCGTGTCGGTCGCGACTTCTACTCCGAAATTGAGAAGTGGGGAATCGGACAAGTTGAGACGCGTTGGCTCACCAAGGATGGCAGAGTGATCGACTGCTATCTTCAGGGAAGCCCTCTTGATTCATCTGATATATCCAAAGGTGTTATCGTGGCGGCGATGGATATCACCGAGCGCAAGCGGATGGAGGAAGTGTCGCGGGAAAGTGAGAAATTCACCTCCAGCTTGCTCAACAACTCTCCCAATGCCATCATGGTTGTCAATTCTGATACTTCCATAAGATATATCAATTCTGCCTTTGAAAGGTTAACAGGATTTTTTTCTTCCGAAATTCTTGGCAGCAAGCCTCCGTACCCCTGGTGGCCAGAGGAAGCATCGGAGAGGATCGCTGTCGATTTTGACGAAGCTATTCAAAAAGGCGTAAACAGATTTGAGGAGGTTTTTCAGAAGAAAAATGGAGAGCGATTCTGGGTTGAAATAACTGGAATACCGGTGAGAAAGAACGGCAGATTTGATTACTATCTGTCAAATTGGGTTAATATCACCGAGCGCAAGGGGGCTGAGCAAGCATTGCGAGAGAGCGAGGCGACGGCGAGGGCTCTTCTAAATGCACCTGCCGATTTGGTCATGTTGTTGGATACGAAAGGTGTCTTCCTTGACGTCAATGAAGCCACTGCTCGTAGATTTAATAGATCCGTAGAGGAACTGACCGGCATGTGCGCCTGGGACTTGTTTGAGTCAGAGGTGGCCGAACGGAGAAAAGGAGCCGTTGATAAGGTAATAGAGACGGGTAAATCCTTTCAGTTTGAAGAGGAGCGACAAGGCGCGTGGTGGGATACTATTGTCTATCCAGTCCTCGACTCTGAGGGAAATGCTACAAGAATTGCTGTTGTGGCCCGTGATATCACCGAGCGCAAGCTGGCAGTTGAGCAACTTAGGGAATCCGAAGAAAGATACAGGAGCCTGGTCGACAATATTACCGTGGGAATAGCGCTCATTAGCCCGGATATGGAAATTCTTACAATGAACAACCAGCTGAAAGAATGGTTTTCAGATATTGATCCGGCAACAAGGCCACTATGCTACCAAGTCTTCAATGATCCGCCCGGAGAAAAAGTGTGTTCTTATTGCCCGACTATTCAATCCTTACAAGATGGTCAGGTCCATGAAGCAACTACCGAAACACCGGCCGGCGATCAAATAAGGAACTACAGGATAATCTCGTCGCCCGTTAAAGACAAAGCCGGCAAAATTATTGCAGCGATAGAGATGATCGACGATGTCACCAAGGGCAAGCAAAGAGAAAAGCAGATTCGCAGGCTTTCACAAGAATTGATCACGGCCCAGGAAGTCGCGAGGCAAAGGATAGCTGCTGACTTGCACGACCACGTGGCTCAGGACCTTGCCTCCCTAAAAATTAATCTGGATGCCCTTTATGCTGATCAAACGGATACCCCGGGTGAGAGGAGACAAAGGGTTTTCGAATTATCTAAATTGACACAGCACAGTATCTTGGCTATCCGGGACATGGCTTACGGTCTACATCCTGCCGGCCTAAAGGAATTTGGAGTAGCTCATACAGTCCGGCAGTATTGCGAAGAGTTTGCCGGAAAAAATAGCCTCGTCGTTGACTTATTTTCCGTTGGTATGGACGAGCTTGAACTGGATTTCGATACGGAAATAGCCTTATATCGCTTGATTCAAGAGGGCCTTACGAATATTAGGAAGCACGCTGCTGATGCCAGCCATGTTAATGTCAGGCTGTCCGCAACCGTTTCTCACATTATGCTTCACATAGAAGATAACGGGAAAGGCTTTGAGGTAAACAAGCGCTTGGCTGCAGCCTTGGATGAAAAGCGCATGGGCATCTGGAACATGGAGCAAAGGGTGGCATTTCTCAATGGGGAGATGAAGATTGAATCTGGCCTGGCGCATGGTACTAAAATCCTGATAAAGGTTCCGCACATGGATAAGACCAATGGGTGAAAAGAAAACCGTTTTGATTGTGGATGATCATCCGTTTTTCAGGGAGGGCCTCAAGTCGCTTTTGGCCAAGCAATCCACTTACGAGGTGGTTGGAGAGGCGGGAAACGGTGAAGAAGGGCTCAGAAAGGCCAAGGAAATCAGGCCCGACCTGGTGATCATGGACATAGGACTACCGGACGTTAGCGGGATTGACGTAACCCGCAACATAAGAGAAACCCTGGCTGAGACAAGGATTGTGATTCTCAGCATGCACCTTAGAATCGATTACATCACCAAGGCTTTCCGGGCAGGAGCCACAGGGTATATTACCAAAGAATCAGCTACCGAAAGGCTTCTGGAATGTTTCGAGTCCGTATCAAGAGGAGAATATTTTATGGACCCCTCCCTTGCCCATGAGGTTGTGGAAAACCTTATGAAGTTCCCCGGAGACGAAGTAAGGGTTGACGATGAAGGCTACTCTACCCTGACCCGCAGAGAGAAAGAGGTCATGTGTTTGCTTGCCGATGGGCTTTCCACCAAGGAGATTGCAGAGAAGCTCTTTATCAGCCGGAAAACCGTTGAAAACCACAGGTCCAACATTTTGAGCAAGCTCGACCTTCACAGCACCGTGGCATTGGTTCGCTACGCAGCCAAGTTTGGCCTGATCGACGTAACTCACTGGAAGGAATAAGCAAACCGCCTAGTCCCTACTTTTACTAACCCCTGTCCTGACCTGCCTCTGGGAAAAACTCCCATCTCTTGGGAATATCTCCTGCCATAAAAATGAGTTGTTCGCCTCTAGACAAAATCCGATCGATCTGAGGATAATTTTAATTAGTCTGATTACCTGCAAAACGTAAGAGCTAGGGAACCGTAATACAGTCACCCTTTCCCTAGCCCGGATATTTCAAATGAAGACTAGAAACCCATCCTTACCAGAAAAGGATTTCCTGGACCGAATAGCTTTGATCAGAAGCATTCAGCGTGCCGAGGGCAATCAGGATTGTTTTCGAAGGGGGCACATAGATTGCGACCAATTGGACTGTGCCTGGCGCAAGCACTGCCTGGAAGGGCCGCGTGAGCATCAATCTAAGAGGCGCAAGCACAAGAGAGGGAATTGGAAAGAACCACACTAGGGAGAAGAATCATGGCCAAGAAACGCCGATTTGGCCTGAAGATAATGCGAAATAACGCTAACGTCCTTTTGCGCCTTAGGGGAGACCTTAATGGAAGTGGTGCCTGCCAGATGGAACATGCTTTGGAGCGGTTGCGGGATGTACCCAAAGCTGCCAGGCTGACTATCGACCTTAGCGGTATTCGCGACTTCGACTATTTTGGCGTTGTCCACTTTGCAAAGGCAATAAGAGGGCAAAGATACCGTTTCCATGAGATAAGTATAAGGGGCGTGGAAGCCACTACAGAAAGCCTCTTGAAGAGGTTCGGTCTCGAAAATGGCAGAGTAACCCGCGTCCAGCTTTGAAGAACCGCCAGGAAAGGAGCCTTTATAATGGCAAATATCTTGATCGTAGATAGCTACTTTCCCATAGGCTTGCTTTATCGTGAGGTTTTGCAAGACTCGGGACATCGGGTCTTTTTGGCGACGAGCGGGAAGCAGGCGTCTCTCCTGGCCCTGCATGAAAACATCGATGTTGCTGTTGTGGATGACGAACTCCCCGATTTTGAAGCAGAAGAGCTCCTCGGAAAATTGAAACAGCTCCAGCCTCACATACTGGGCCTGCTCAGTATTTCCAGCACTTTTGGCTCACCAATCAATCCAGATTTGTGGGATGCTATTTTTATTAAGACCAACGATTTTAGGGTATTGGAATCCGAAGCCGAAAGGCTTTGTCAGGAGTCATCCAGCACTGTTTCGCCGCTACTGAAAGAACACGAGGAACAGGAAATTGCACCCAGATACGATAGAGCCACTTAACCGAAAAGGGCTCAAGCATACCGACTGTCCATTTTACGTCGAATGTCTAACTTACGCAGTCAACCAGATGTGGGATTACTGGAGCTGCGGCAAGTGTGAAAACCACATGCTAAATTCAATTTATGAGAGACTCCAATTTATAGAGGAATATTATCCAATACTGGCGCAAATCTATCCAGAGTTCAGAGATAAGTATGAGCGATTCATGGAATCCTGTCACTCAACCGGGGCGTGATGGGATGCTCATCTAGCTTTTGCTAGATCATGATTTGTTTACTCAGGGGAAATAATGACTAGTACCAGGCTATTGCAATTACTCATTCATCGACTTGGTCAAAGGAATGTCTGCGTTGACCACATCCCTGCACTGGTTCGAAATGTACTTCAGATCGTCAGCGACGGTGGTCTGTTCACAACCCGGCTAGTCAATGGGCAGTTGGAGCAACTTGGATGGGGCTCTAAGGCGCTCGACGAGACCTGTTTTCAGCTCATTGTTTACATTCTGGAGTCCGAATGGGGATATAGAGTTGGACGCTACAATTTTGGATCAACCGAAGCAGATGCGACAGTAGATTGGAGGCTTAAGAAGGTCGTCGACCCCACTAACCTCAATCAACTGAGAGAGTTGAACGGAGGGAGAAGAAAATGACGGTAAAAGAACTGCAGAAGCTGGCAAAGGAACTCGGCATCAAAGCTGCTGGCTTAAGAAAAGCCAAGTTGATCAAGTCGATCCAGAAGACAGAAGGTAATTTTGACTGCTTCGGCACGGCCATTAGCTACTGTGATCAGATGAATTGCCTCTTTCGCGAGGATTGTCTGAAGTAGCGTAATTACATACCTTCGCCTGACAGGAGGGGAGACTATGGCAAAAATCCTTGTGGTGGATGATGAAGAGCACATCCGCCATTACTACACCGAGGAACTCTCTGAAGAAGGCCATAAGGTCTGGACCGCAGCCACGGGGCACAACCTTCTGAGAAGGATCGAGAACCTTCAACCAGAGGTAGTGGTCCTAGACATAAAGCTTGTAGAATACAATGGCCTTGAGCTTCTCCAAGAGATCCGCAACAACTACCATGATCTTCCGGTTATTTTGTGCAGTGCCTACGATACGTACAAAGAAGACCCGAAATCCATTGCCGCAGACTACTATGTGGTCAAATCATTTGATTTGTCGGAACTGAAATTGGCTATACAAAGAGCCCTCGAAGCAGACACTTCTACGCGGCTGATCGTGTAGGGACTGCGATTTGGTCTGACAGCAGTCCTTTCTGAATAAGGTGGACATCCGCTAGTTCTACAGTGAGGGATTAAACATGAGCTGTGTAACCAAGATTCCCAGGGCTTCTATCCAGGACTTAAAAGCAGACCTAACTGATGAATGGTTCGAAACCATTCTCTCCAGTCTCAACGAAGGGGTGTTCTGCATCGACGAGAACTGGAGGATTAGCTTCTTCAACGAAGCCGCGGCTGAGATTACCGGGGTTTCCCGGGAGGAAGCTCTCGGACGCCCTTGCCATGAAGTATTCCGCAGCAACATCTGCAAAAAGGCCTGCGCCCTGCGCTACACCTTGGAGACCGGAAAAACCATCGCCAGCATGGCCATAGAAATTACCAATAAGAAAGGAAGTAAGGTACCCGTAAGCATCTCTACAGCCATTTTAAGAGACAAGCAAGGAAAGTTTGTCGGTGGGGTAGAGACCCTTCGGGACCTGAGTCTGCTGGAGCAGCTTCGCAAAGAACTGGATGCAAAGCATACCTTTGAGGACATTATTAGCAAGAGCCCCAGGATGCAGCATGTCTTCGAGTTGATTCCCACTATCGCCGAAAGTGAGAGCACGGTGCTGATCACAGGAGGGAGCGGGACTGGAAAGGGTCTGATAGCGCAGGCCATTCACAACCAGAGCCCCCGAGCGGACAATCCTTTCATCACAGTGAACTGCGGTGCCATACCTGACACCCTCCTGGAATCCGAGCTTTTCGGCTACAAGGCAGGGGCTTTCACCGATGCCCGTCGGAGCAAAGCCGGCAGATTTACCCTCGCCCAAGGTGGAACGATATTCCTGGATGAAATCGGGGATGTCTCCCCTGCCATCCAGGCCAAGCTTCTCAGGGTCCTTCAGGACAAGGTATTCGAGCCCTTGGGTGGAGTTCAGAGCATCAAGGCGGATGTACGGATCATAGCAGCAACCAACATGAATCTCAGGGAATTAGTGAAGGAAGGCCGGTTCAGAACGGACCTCTACTACCGCATAAATGTGTTCCGCTTGGAGCTTCCCCCTCTTCGCGAGCGGATGGAAGATATCCCCCTGTTGGTAAACCATTTCATCGCCAGGTTCTCGGCTCTCAAAGGAAAGGAGATCTCGGCAGTCTCCCCGGAGGCCCTGACAATTCTCATGAAGCATGACTATCCGGGAAACGTCAGGGAACTGGAAAACATCATCGAGCACGCCTTTGTCCTTTGCCCCGGTGGTATGATCCAGGCCCATCACTTGCCTGACGAGCTTCAGCCGAGGACAAGCACACCCCAGAGAGAAACCTTAGACCTGCTCGGTGAGTATGAGAAAGAGCTAATCCTGAACGCTCTGCGAAGAAATCAATGGAACCGTCTGCAAGCGGCTAAGGAACTTGGGATTCATAAGACTACTCTATTTCGAAAGATTCGCAAACTCGGCATTGATTTGCCTGATACAGACGGCCGCTCTAAACAGTAACTGTCATGCGACTCCGCCTCTCTGGAAGGATTTCCTTCACCATTTCTCACTGCGAGGTTGCCTTGGGGGTTTCTTAGAAAGGTATTCCTAGAACTGGTAGTGCTTCTGCCAACAAGTAGTTCATTTCTTGCCTGGGGAGGGCACATAAAGAGCGAGAAGGAGGTGAATCGTATGGAACTGGTACCTTGGAGACTATTTAGGGAACCTACTACAAGGCGGAAGGAAATGGAAGATCTCTGGAAACGATTCTTCGGAGAAGTGGATTTTCCCAGACCTTTTGGGGAAGAGTGGCTGCCTGCAGTGGATATTTCAGAAACCAAGGACAAACTTGTCATCAAGGCAGAGATGCCGGGTTTGGATCCCAAAGACGTCGATGTCAGCATCTCGGCGGATGTTTTGACCATCAAAGGTGAGAAGAAAAAGGAAAAGGAGGAGAAAGACGAACACTACCATTGTGTGGAGACGTACAGTGGTTCCTTCCAGCGCTCATTCCGTCTGCCGCACAATGTGAAAACTGACAAGATCGAGGCGAGTTTCGACAAGGGCGTTTTGAAAATAACGCTTCCCAAAACAGAGGAGGCCGAGAAAAAAGAAATCAAAGTCAAGACCAAGAGCAAATAGATGGACATCGGCCCTCCCCAGGTTCAAGACGTTGAAGATAACAATCCCCCTTCTGCTTACAGGCTAGGTAAGAGGAGATGACGGGCTTTTTGAGAGACAGGAGGAAGTTACTATGAAGAGTGATGCAGAATTGCAACGCGATGTTATGGATGAGCTCAGGTGGGAGCCGCGCATCAATGCGGCGGAGATCGGGGTCGCCGCCAAGGACGGGGTGTTGACGCTCAGCGGTCATGTGGACACCTTTTTCGAGAAGTGGGCCGCCGAACGTGCCGTCCAGCGGGTCTCTGGTGTCATGGCGGTGGCTGAAGAGCTCGAAGTCAGGCTTACCGCCTCTAATGAGCGCACGGACGAGGATATTGCCCGGTCGGTGCTAGATTCTCTCGAATGGCACACCTTGGTGCCCCATGACCGTGTCAAGGTGATGGTGGAGCACGGCCGGATTACACTGGAGGGTGAGGTCGACTATCAGTATCAGAAGCGGATCGCCGACGACGCCGTGCACCACCTGACCGGGGTAAGAGCGGTTGTTAACCGGATCACCGTCAAGCCGAAGGTGAAACCGGCAAAGGTGAAGGAAGAGATCAAAAAGGCGCTCGAGCGCAACGCCTTACTTGACGCGCAGAATATCCACGTGGAAGCTCGCGGTGACAAGGTGATTCTCCGCGGCAGTGTGCGCTCATGGGCGGAGCGACAAGACGCCGAGTCGGCTGCCTGGGCCGCGCCGGGCGTGTCCGATGTCGATAACCGGATCAAAATGCTATATGATTGATCTGGGCGGCATTACCGTTGTGTTACTTGCCCGCTCTGTCCCAGCCCAGTTTATATGCTCTTCGCAAATAAAAGGAGATTTCCTCAACATCACCTGTTACACACCGGAATGTGGCGGACCTGGTCACATGGACCCCAGGTTGTAGCGTTGGATTCTTAACATAGGTTTTTAATAAGCGCCACCAAGGATAGGAGTCCTGTCTCCTGACAGTAAGAAAGGAGAGTGATGATATGCAGCTGAGACCTTTGCACGATCGGGTTATTGTCAAACGGATCGAAGAGGAGGAGAAGACCTCGGGAGGGATTATCATTCCCGACACTGCCAAGGAAAAGCCCCAGCAGGGCAAAGTAATTGCCGTTGGGAAAGGAAAGATCCTGGAGAACGGCAAAGTGATGCCCCCAACCGTGAAAGAGGGGGATCGTATCCTTTTCGGCAAGTATGCGGGAAGCGACATCAAGGTCGACGGAGAGGAACATCTGATCATGCGCGAGGACGATATTCTTGCTGTAATCAAGTAGTAACGAGGCTGGTCTCCTCGGCAAAAAGAAGGGATTAGTTCAATGGCTGCAAAAGAGATCAAATACGACAGCGAGGCCAGGGAAAAGACCATGAAAGGGATTAACACTCTGGTCGATGCCGTGAAGGTAACCCTTGGACCCAAAGGTCGCAATGTGCTCCTGGAAAAATCATGGGGCTCCCCCACCGTTACCAAAGACGGAATAACTGTGGCAAAGGAAATCGAGCTCGAGGACCACTTCGAGAACATGGGCGCCCAGATGGTCAAAGAGGTTGCCAGTAAAACCTCGGATGTGGTCGGTGACGGCACAACTACAGCCACCATTCTGGCCCAGAGTATTTATCGTGAAGGCTCCAAGCTGGTGGCGGCGGGCGTCAGTGCCATGGCCCTCAAGCGAGGCATTGAACAGGCGGTTGCTGCTGCGGTGGAAGAGCTCCAGAAGCTGAGCAAACCCACCAAGGACCAGAAAGAAATCGCCCAGATTGGCACCATCAGCGCCAACAATGACGAAACCATAGGCAACATCATTGCCGAGGCCATGAACAAGGTTGGCAAAGAGGGCGTCATTACGGTGGAGGAGGCCAAGGCCATGGAGACCACCCTGGAGGTGGTGGAAGGCATGCAGTTTGACCGCGGCTACATTTCACCTTACTTTGTTACTGATGCCGAGCGCATGGAGGTGGTGCTGGAGGAGCCCTATATTCTCATTCACGAGAAGAAGATCAGCACTATGCAGGATCTTCTACCTCTGCTTGAGCAGATTGCCAAGATGGGCAAGCCTCTTTTGCTCATTGCCGAGGATGTGGAGGGTGAGGCCCTGGCCACCTTGGTGGTGAACAAGCTCAGGGGAACTCTGCACGTCTGTGCGGTGAAAGCACCTGGTTTTGGTGATCGGCGCAAGGCCATGCTGGAAGATATCGCCATTCTTACCGGTGGTCAGATGATTTCTGAGGATCTGGGTATCAAGCTGGAGAATGTGAGTGTAAATGATATGGGCACGGCCAAGACGATTAGGGTTGACAAGGATAACACCACAATCGTTGATGGCGGCGGCACCCGGGAGGCCATTGAGGGCCGAGTGAAGCAGATCCGTGCCCAGATTGAAGAGACCACCTCTGATTATGACAGGGAGAAACTTCAGGAGCGCTTGGCCAAGCTGGTTGGTGGTGTGGCGGTGATCCACGTTGGGGCTGCCACCGAGACCGAGATGAAGGAGAGAAAGGCACGGGTCGAGGATGCTTTGAACGCCACCCGGGCTGCAGTTGAAGAGGGCATTGTAACCGGTGGAGGTGTAGCCCTGCTAAGATGCCTTGCGGTTTTGGACAAGTTGAAGCTCGAAGGCGAGGCCGCTTTCGGTGTCAATATCGTCAAGCGGACCCTGGAGGAGCCGGTGCGGCAGATTGCCGATAATGCCGGGCATGAGGGCGCGGTGGTGATTGAGCGTCTGAAGAATGAAAAGGGAGCCTTTGGTTTCAACGCTGAGACCGAAAAATATGAGGATCTTGCCAAGGCCGGAGTGATTGATCCCACGAAGGTGGTAAGATTTGCCTTGCAGAACGCTTCCAGTGTGGCCTCACTGCTCCTGACCACCGAGGCCATGGTGGCTGAAAAACCGAAAAAAGAGACACCTCATCCGCCTATGCCTGGTGGCGGCGGTATGGAAGGTATGTATTAATCACTTGCTTTAGCAACCCTGGCCAGCCCTGTTGAGTAGCGGTTCGACGTACTCTACAGGCCGGCCCTTTGAGGTCAGGTTGCGATTCGCTAACGGTAACTTATCAAACTCGAGCATCGAATACCCGTTCCCCGGGTAATACTTATCAAAGATATGAAAAATAGTTACAAGAAAGGAGATATACGACCAATGAACCAACAAGAGCTCGAGTCCGTCGCCCGCACCCTCGTCGCGGCAGGGAAAGGCATCCTGGCCGCTGACGAAAGCTTTCCAACCATCAAAAAACGCTTCGATAGCATTAACCTTGACTCCACTGAGGAGAACCGCCGTTCCTACAGAGAGTTGTTGTTCACCACTCCAGACATTGAGAAGTTCATCAGCGGCGTGATCTTGTTCGATGAAACCATTCGTCAGGCAGCCCAAGACGGAAGGTCATTTTCTGAGGTACTTGCCCAAAACGGCATCATACCCGGCATCAAGGTTGACAAGGGCGCCAAAAACCTAGCCGGATTCTCAGGAGAAAAAATCACAGAAGGCCTTGACGGCCTTCGAGATCGCCTAATTGAGTATCGCGGCCTTGGGGCGCGTTTCACCAAGTGGCGCGCTGTGATCACCATTGGCAAAGACATCCCGACTAGCTACTGCATCCATGCCAACGCGCATGCGCTTGCACGCTACGCCGCTCTGTCTCAGGAGGAGGGATTAGTGCCTATTGTCGAACCTGAGGTACTGATGGATGGGGATCATGACATCGAGCGGTGCGAAGAGGTGACCGCGGCGACGTTGAAAACTGTTTTCTCCGAGTTATTTGAGCATCGAGTGGCGTTTGAGGCCATGTTGCTCAAGCCCAATATGGTACTCTCAGGTAAAGAATGTTCCGAGCAGGCCGACGTCGCGAAGGTAGCCGAATCAACTGTGCGCTGCGTCCGTCGCGTTGTCCCCGCGGCTGTGCCCGGTCTTGTCTTTCTTTCAGGTGGGCAAAGTTCCGAACTGGCCACAGAACATCTAAATGCCATGAACGCTCTAGGCAAGCATCCGTGGGAACTCAGTTTTTCTTATGGAAGAGCACTGCAGGAACATGCGCTCAAGGCGTGGAAAGGAGACGCTGCCAATATTACGGAGGCCCAAAAAGTCTTGTACCACCGGGCCAAGTGCAACGGTGCTGCGCGTTTCGGCAAATATTCGAAGGAGATGGAGGCCGCAGCCACCTAGCGCACCGCCTCTTGCATGTTCTCATCCACAGCATCTACGGAATGCCACCTGGCCGGCGACACATCACGCCTCCATGCCGAGTGCCCAAAGTCGAACGGGCTGCCTTTTACTTTTCGCTTCGAAATTTTCTATTTCCAACCATCAGTAAGATAGTCGCCAAGAAAGTAGCCATACTGCAACTTCTGAGCGATTCACAGTAGCCTTATTGCTACTGCCATTAAAAGCTTCCCTTAACCACACTAGCCGTATTTCCCCCTACCACAAAGGATTTCATGATTATCTCCACAACTATGATGGCTAGAAGACGTATGGCATGGCTGTTGCGATCTAAAAGCATCAGAGGAGAGGAGTGTGGAGGACATTTCTCAAACTAGTTACAGCGAAAAGATGTAGCCTTCACCCAGGAGGTAAGGTCTTGCCTACACCATTTTTTGACTCTTTAGGCACTTGTGTGTTTAAAGGTAATACCGGATCCGAGTGGCATCCAGATTATCGATTGCATCGAGTTCAACAACCGTTTTCGTTAGGGCTGGATTCAGTACTCCGTAAGCGACTGGCCAGGCGAAAGGAAAAAGCGTCGATCACAGATGCTCGCCTGCGGCACCTTGAGGCTATGCGTCAGGCCTTCGAACCTCTTACTGATCTGGAGGCTGATACTTACTTGCAAGTTGAAACAGACCAACCACTCGAACAAAGCCTGCAGTACATTCTTCCTGCAGATTACAAACTGCTGAAGCAACAGGCACATGACACGTAAACATTGAACTGCTTCAAAATGGTCGAAGAATTCTAATGATGTGCCCTCTGCGGAAAAACCAGGGACTAAATGAAAGCAGTTCACACAGGGCCGCTGGGATTACAACCGAAGAAGGCATTGGACTGCAAAACGTGTAGAAGGAGAAGGTATGTTTAAGAAGATTTTGGTTCCTTTGGATGGATCAGAATTGGCAGAGAAGATTTTGCCCCATGTGGAAGATCTTGCCAAAACCCATGGAGCTAAGGTCACCTTGTTGACCGTTGGCCACTATGCAGCTGGCGCAGTAGCATTGGGGGCTCGCCCGGAAGTTATCAAAGAAGGAGCAGCCAATGAAAAGAGGGTTTCGCAGAGGTACCTGAAAAAAAACGCCAGCGCTTTAAAAGAAAAGGGTCTGACGGTGGACTCGATCTATGAAGAGGGTGTGACGGTGGACTGGGTCTATGACGAGGCTATCCCAGGCCAGGCAATCGTGATTTACTCTGAGAAGCACCAATTTGACCTTATCGCCATGTCTACCCATGGGAAAGGGGAGGTTGCCTGGGTGCTCGGTAGCGTGGCCGAAAAAGTCGTCAGCCATGCCACAGTGCCAGTGTTGTTGCTCCGCGTAATGGAAGTTAAACCACCCTTGCTGGGTTTGCGAGAGCAAGCGGGATAGTAGGCAAGATTACCGTTTCAGAGTTGGTATATGTAGCAGACGGCCAAGGGCTGCAAACGGTGGTCACCCTATTAAGGCTTAGAAAGAAATCAGAGAGGGTTACATGTATCGCATTCGTTATCACGGTCGCGGCGGACAGGGCATGAAAACCGCAAGCCGTATTTTGGGAACAGCCTTCTTTCTGGAGGGCTTCGAAGTCCAGGATGCGCCCCGCTATGGTGCAGAGCGTCGGGGTGCGCCGATATTTGCTTATGTACGCGCCTCCCGTAAGCCAATTAACGAACGCGGGATCATTCGTCGCCCCGATTTGGTTGTGGTTGCGGATGACAGCCTCGTTTCAATCCCCGCTGCCGGAGTCTTGTCCGGGCTCACGAATTGGAGCGTTCTACTCATCAGTACCAATGAAACACCTGATATCTGGGAAAAAAGACTAAATTTCTCCGGGCAGGTCCTCAAGTTGCCTGCGCCCGCAGAAGTGGAGGACCGTCTCGAACTTCGCTTTGTAGGTTCCTCCTGTACCGGTGCTGCTGCACGCCTCGTAGGCGTGATATCAAGAGATTCACTGGAGCGGGCGGTCCGAAATGAGCTTGTGCAGTTGGGAGAAGGAGTCATCGAAAAGAACCTGGGCAAAGCTCTGGAGGCCTATGATCTCATGGGGGACCATGCCGGAGCCGTGAGAGAAGCAGAGAAGATTCCGGCAGATGGTTACGAGAAGCCCGAATGGGTCGAGCTTCCTTTTGAAAAGGCTCGGATTTCGGCTCCGGCTATTCACGGTGCAGCTACCAGTGTGGAGGTGAAAACAGGCTTGTGGCGAACCATGCGCCCTGTCATTGACTACGGCCAGTGCAATCGATGTTGGTGGGTGTGCAGCACTTTTTGTCCTGATAGTGCCATAAGTGTGGATGAACAAGGCACTCCACATATCGACTACGAGCACTGTAAGGGCTGTATGATCTGCGTGGCGCAATGTCCGTCCCATGCAATCCAGATCATACCGGAGCATGCAGCAAGTGCTCTCAACATGTAGTTGGTTATGTTAGTTCGCCATCTACACTACCAGCACTAAGGAGTACTAAATGCCCTTTGGAGTCATAGATTTGATTCGATCTAAGACCCTAGAGTTTAGAAAGGAGTTGAGAATGAAAGCATCGGATTTGTTACACGCACGAGATGGAAAGCTATTCGTGGAAGAGGCATTTCTAACAATAGCTGTGTGTGCGGCAAAATTAGATGACAAGGCTGGCTTTGACTATACAACCCGTATTGTCACTCTAGCAAAAGCACACCCAGTATTTGCCAATATAACTAAAGACATCGAAAGAAGAGTTTATCTTATTGCTAATGCTCTGACGATCGGAGATTGGGAAGAGTTTATTGATCTAGCGGTTAAGTCCTTACCAACAGAGCTGAAGGAAACTGCTCTTACATGGGCTGCTGATATCGTTCGTGATCAAGAAGTCCGAGTAGAGAAAAAGAGGGATTTTCTTGATAACTTGGCAACAAAACTGTCAATCGATAACAATGTCGCTGCTGAGATAATTGATGTCAGAGCGAGCAGAAACTGAACACTCGCAGGACTAAGATATGAGGCCAGTCATGAAACGGGCGTTGTTGACAGGTAATAAAGCGGCAGCTTGGGGAGCGCGCCTAGCCAACGTGGACTATGTGCCCGCTTTTCCAATAACACCCCAAACGGAGATCATCGAAACCATCGGCAATTGGATCGATAATGGTGAAATGGACTGCAGGATGGTCACCCTGGAATCCGAGCATTCAATGCTCACCGCCGCAGGTGCGGCCGCGGCCACGGGCGTGCGGGTGTTCTCCGCAACCTCCAGCCAGGGACTGCTTTATGCCATGGAGATGCTTTACACCGTCGCGGGCTGGCGGGCGCCCTTCGTCCTGGTGAATGTTTCGCGCGGCCTGGCTGCTCCCATCACCTTGGAACCGGATCACAATGACGTTCTGGCAGCGCGTGACAGTGGTTTTCTGCAAATTCACTGCTCAACCTGCCAGGAAGTGCTGGATAGCACGCTCATCGCCCATCGTTTGGCAGAGGACGAACGCGTGCGATTGCCGGTCATCGTCAACATGGACGGTTTCTATCTTTCTTTTACTCGTGAGCCGGTCCAGATCCCTGACACCAAAATTGTAAATCAGTTTGTTGGTGAGTTCGATCCGGAGAACATTCGTTTCAGTGCAAGCGCTCCGGTCAGCCAGGCTGTTGCAGTCCTTGGTGGCGCACCTTATTCCTACTTCCGCTACGAGATCCACTTAGCGGCTTTGAACGGTCTTGCGGTCTACGATGAAATAACTGAGGAATTCGCCAACACGTTTGGAAGGAGACACGACGCGGTAGAAGCCTATCGAACCGAAGATGCAGAACTCGTTTTTGTGATAATGGGCTCCTTTGCTACCAAGGCTATAGACGCCGTGGATGGGCTGCGAAAGGCAGGATGGGCGGTAGGTGTG
>Ga0316193_10000469_pt1 | contig 25108 bp, 21 predicted proteins | sample MerIslsedime2_MG_FD_207735 | JGI IMG/M metagenome (GOLD analysis project Ga0316193, IMG submission 207735) | Coastal sediment microbial communities from Maine, United States - Merrow Island sediment 2 | ecosystem: Environmental > Aquatic > Marine > Coastal > Sediment | place: USA: Maine... | reverse complement strand
TCCACAAGGTGACGACCAGCAGGGCTGCGGCAAGCACCGATACAACAATCGGCAGCAAAGCGCTGGCGAAGAGCAGCCTGGTCTGTTCAGCGACTATATTTTCGGGCGTCCTGTCCAAAGTGGTGTGCAAGTGAATAATTTCGAAAAAAGCACGTCAATCCATCGATTCCTAATATCATGCCACAATATCTTCAGAATCAGAAATCAATTTCTCAGGATCAGCAGATCGATTGACTTATCCACAACGGGTTTTCCTGACAGTCGCCAACGGGCAAGGTGCTACTCAACCCTGGTGCAACTCCGGTGTTTGACGATGACAGCGGTCCCTCTTGAGAGGGGGTTGAGAGGGGGCTTTAGTGGTGAAAAGAGAACGGGGGAGCACAATGTGCGGCCTTAAAGAGTAGAAGGTCGGGTCGAACTGCCAGATCGAGATGAATAACTTCTTTTTTAAGCCTAGACCTTTCTGAACTTGACCCAGGTCGGTTTGGCACCGAGGGCAGCACCGATTTTGGGATGCTGCTTTCTTGGGTCGGTTTCACCGTGTTCTTCTGGTCTGTACTTGGGCCCATCGGAATTCATCGCCATCTTCCTGCTGTCTGGAACCAAGAATACTTCGCCGTCGGAGAAGACAAACTCAAGGCTGTAGGAGCGATCATCAACCCACCCTGGTAGCGGAAACTTTCGATGCCAGTGCGGCCAGGACCCACCGTGAATCTTTGTCCACCAGGTCCTATCCCTGCTTTCACTAGTCTCGTTAGGATTGCCGCCCCATTGGACCGTCGTCCACTCGGATTCCTCTTCTTGCACCGCATCTTCCTCTGCTTCGGCGGCGGCCTGGGCTGACGGTTCTGCTGTCTGCTGAACTTCCGGTGAAGACTCAGCCGTTTCCTTGGCTTCGGTTTCCTCGATGGCCTTGATCAGCTCTTCCACCAGTCCACTGGTCGTCGCATGGGCAGGAAGTGTACCAAATTCCACCAGCGGCGTTGTCCAGCTCTCCGGCAGCAGGCTGCAGCCAGTCAGGGCGGCTGTGCCCAGGGCGAGTTTCTTGATTACCTCCCTCCGTTTTCTGCTTTCAACGCGAGGGGGCTCAATTGGTTGAGTTTCGTGCTCGTTCCGGACCTGGGGTTGCTCATTTGTCGATGCCACGTTCACCTCTTTGCATAATTGGTCTTGGCCGTGGGGGAATTCGGCAAATTTAATGGAAAATACCTGATTTTTTTAAAAAAACAACAATAATCAGCAATTCAAGTCCCGGAATGGGAAGGCAGCGTCCCGAAAAGGGGCCCAAAGGAGTCGATCAGGCGCGGTCGCTGGAGGGGCGGCGGAAGAGGTACATCGAGCTAGCGCCCCAGGCCATATCCCAGGCGTCGGCCGTCGGCGCCACCGGTCAGAAGCTTCTTGTCGCGGTCCAGGCGAATAGCCTGGGCACTGCCCATCAGAGACGAGAATTGGCCGACCTGTTTGACCACATGCCCTCTTTGGGAAAGGCCACGCATCGTATCTTCCGGGAATCGGTTTTCGATCAGCAACTCACCGTCCGGAAGCGATCTCCAGCGCGGGGCATCAACGGCTCCCTGGACGTCGGCGCCGAAATCAATCAGGTTGATCAGCAGTTGTATGTTGGTCTGGGTCTGACCATCGCCTCCTGGGCTCCCGAAAAGCAGGCAGGGCCGGTCTGAATCCATGACCATCACAGGATGAAGGGTGTGGTAGGGACGCTTGCGCGGCTCTAACCGGCAGGGGTGAGAAGGATTCAGGCTGAATCCGCGTCCCCGGTTGTGGAGCAGCATACCGCTCTGGGGAACCATGACACAGGAACCAAACTCCTGAAAAATACTTTGTATCAGCACCACCGCATTACCCTGATCATCGACTGCCATCATATAGACGGTGTCTTCACCTCCCCGAGCGAAACGGTTGCTGCAAGCCTGTTCTCTGGCCTGCGGTCCGATCCGGCCGGTCTGCCGAAGGGCCAGGTCGGAACCCAGAAGAGTGTCCAGGGGAATGGATTGAAACTCCGGATCACAGATATATTGATCCCGCTTGGCAAAGGCCAGTTTCTTGGCCTCGGCCATAAGGTGGATGAGTTCTGCGGAGCCCGGCGTCATCGAACCGATATCAGCCTGCTCAAGAATTCTGGCCTGCATCAGCAGGGCCATTCCCTGAGACGGGGGCGGCTGAGTGGCAATCGTATACCCCCGGTAGGGGACGGTAAGCGGTTGTTTCCATATAACCCGGTAATCGGCCAGGTCCTCGAGGGAGAAACAGCCACCCAGTTCGGCGCTATGGCGCACCAGCATTTCACCAAGTTTACCGCGGTAAAAGGCTGCTGGTCCCTGATCGCCAATAAGCGCCAGACTCTCGGCAAGCGCAGGTTGTCTGATCAGTTCACCGACCTGCGGTGGTCGCCCTGCGGTCAGAAAAATAGAGGCAGCCGCCGGGGAGTGAGCCAGTTGATCACGCTTATTTTGAATTGAGCCGATCAGTTTCTCATAGGCCGGAAATCCGTCTCTGGCGTAGTCTATAACCCGGCCAATCAGCGTGTCAAGACCGTAGGTGCCGTATTCATCGAGCAGAGCCTGCCAGCCGGCCAGGGCCCCCGGCACGGTACAGGTGTGTATGCCGGTAGCGGGAATCTGCTCGATTCCCATCTCCGAATAAGAGTCAAGACTTGCTTTTCGAGGGGCAAAACCAGCTGCGTCCAGGGCTTTGAGCTGTCGACTGTCGGCCCGATAGACAAGGGCAAATAGATCTCCACCCAGACCACACATGTGGGGATTCACCACCGCCATGACCAGGTTGGCGAGCACTGCCGCATCTACCGCATCACCTCCCTTGTCGAGCAGCGAGGCAGCCGCCTGAACGGCCAGGGGATGATCCGCGGTTACCATCCATTTACTGCCCATCAGTATGGGCCGATAACTGCTGAAATATTCCTGCATAGTTGGATGCTCCGTTTACCTTTATCCGCCAGTTCACGGTAGCAGCTGTTATGGTTTACTGAAGAAGCCGGAAACCATTAACTTACCCCCGCCACATTGGGCCCAAACAAAGGTTCAAAATTTCCCAGATTTGCCCTTTGAGGATTAATACCACGACCGACAATCCAGTTAAACAACAGTCGTTAATAGGCCGGAAATTTCCGGCTGACAAGGGCTTCGAACGATCAAATATTTTTCTTTTCAAAATCAATTTTTTTTATCTAATAATATTAAAAGGATACGTTTTTAAGCCTGCTATATTGCTGTATTTACACAATAAAAAAAATAACTCATCCTCTTTATTTTTAATTCTCGATAGGGTAATGTGCGGTCAACCGGTTCGAAAAAGTGGAAATCACCTTCGAACGTTTCGGGCGTCGATTCGGGGTACCTTAGCGGGAATATCGAATCATCGTTGGCAGGTTCTCACGGAATCGGATCGGGTGTGTGAAAATCAGCACCGAACGTCTAGGGCGTCGATTCGGGGAACTTTAACGGGGACATCGGATCATCGACAGCGGGTTTTCACAGGGAGGGTTCTCCCCCCCGGGCTCTAACCCGGGTTCACGGGGAATCATCCAACCCCAGGCGGAAATATAGGTGCCTTACCCACTCTATAGGAAGCCGGGGGAGATCAGGTCTGGTAAGAAGACTTGGTCATGAGAAAAGTGCCGTGGCGTTACGGACGTATTAGCCAGGGGTGAGCCCATAAAAAGGTGAGTATCTGGCAACCAAGGTACATTTCTCGGTGGCAGGAAGAAGCGAAGCGTTTCGGACGTCGATGCTGGGGGATGCCTATAGACGGCAGTTACATCCACACTCGCAACAACTTGTCACGGTTGCTTCCAGGCATGCGGCTGGCAGTTCCTGCCCGCCAAGACAGGAACGGTCACAAAGCCTGGATGTTGGCGGGAACATCGATCTGTGTGACGCAGCGGATCGGGGCGATTCGGAAGGCCTGTCAGGTTCGGGTTAATCTCGAAAATGACGGGCCTTCCTTTTTTTTTACCAATTCAGCCTGATCAGACACTCAGGCCTGACTGGTACCGTGGGGTCTGCCATCATATAAACGGCCGTTGCTGGTGGCAAGAAACTTCTCAAGCGAAATATTCTCCTGCCTGATCAACCCTTTTTCGGGCAACTCTCCGCTGCTCACCATTTCCACCACACTGCAGACAGAAGCTGCTGTCGTCCAGCCGATGGCCCGACGCTGCTTGCCACCTATAGAGACGGGGATACAGGTTCTGACGAATTCTTCCCGCGACAGTCGCTTGCCGATCCAGCCCTCAACCGAAACATGTATATAAACGACATCTTCACTCACCGGCGGTTTGGCATTGACCAGGATATTCCCGGCCCGGTCCCGGTCTTCACGCAGGAGCAGCTCGTGAAAGAAAAAATTCATCAGCGCCGCGTGGCCTGGATATCTGATCGATTTATAATCGAGGTTCTCCACCAAGCCTTCATAGGTATCGCACATGGTGCCGATCCCCCCGGAGGTGGTGAAGGCCTCAAGCTGCAGGCCATCTATGAAAATCTTTTCGAGCCACTCCATAGATGAGACCCATTTCCGAACTCCGTTTTCAATCACTTCACAATCGTTGAGATATTCATTTACCACCCCTTCGGGAGACCAGTTGAAGGCATAGCCAAGCTGGCCAATAGGATGTTTGGGCAAGGCGCCGACCCGCAGCTTTATCGATCTAATTTTAGCGAACTTACCAGCCAGAAATGAGCCGGCAATGGCGACGAATCCGGGCGCCAGACCACACTGGGGTGCCACCACCGCCCGGCTGGAATCGGCCAAAGCTATAATTTCCCGGGTGATAGTGACATCCTCGGTGAGATCGAAGTAGTGGAGGCCTGAGGACACCGCAACTCTGGCGACCTCGACGTTGAACCAATAGGGCAGGCAGGAAATGACCGTGTCGCAGTTCTCAAGCTCTTTTTTCAACTCAGCTGTATCAGTGACATCAAGCGATCTGGTGGGGAAGGAAAAACCGGTGCCGACCTCCAGATCCGCGCCCACCACCTCAAAACCGGTTTGGTGAAGCAATTCGGCAACCAGATGGCCAATCTTACCCAGTCCCAACACCAAGATCCTGTGAATACGCTTTGTCATAGTTTTCCCCGTCTTGATGAATACAGCATCAACGGGGACACAATACTTATTGTGTCCCTCCTATAGTTCAAATACAATCCCCTGGGCCAGGGGCAGCTCCAACCCGTAATTTATAGTGTTGGTCTGCCTGCGCATATATCCCTTCCAGGCATCTGAGCCAGACTCCCTGCCGCCACCGGTCTCCTTCTCACCACCGAAAGCCCCGCCGATCTCAGCTCCGGAGGTACCGATGTTGACATTGGCAATACCGCAATCTGACCCGGCGGCCGAGAGAAACAGTTCAGCCTCCCTCACCTGGTCGGTAAAAATCGAGGAAGACAACCCCTGGGCCACCCCATTCTGCAGCCTAATTGCATTTTCGACCCCGCCATCATAGGTAATCAGGTAAAGAATCGGGGCGAAGGTCTCCTGCTGAACTACCGGGTAATGATTCTCGGCCTCGGCCAGCACTGGCTCAACGTAGCAACCCGACTCAAACCCTTCACCCTCAAGCACCCGACCGCCGAAAACGATTTCACCGCCCTGCTTGCTCAACTCCTGCAAGGCTTTTGTATAGCCCGCCACGGCCTCCCTGCTGATCAGTGGACCAACATGATTTTTCTGATCCAGCGGGCTGCCGATTCGCAGCGATGCATAGGCGGCGGTCAACGCTTTTTTTACCTTGGGGTAGAGGTCCTGGTGGACGATCAGCCGTCTCGTCGTAGTGCAGCGCTGCCCGGCTGTCCCGACAGCGGAAAAGACGATGGATGGCATCGCACGCTCCAGGTTGGCCCCGGGAGTGAGAATAATCGCGTTGTTGCCGCCAAGTTCGAGAATAGACCGGCCGAAACGGGCGGCAACCACCTCTGCTCCCCTCCTACCCACCCTTGTCGAGCCGGTAATTGAGACGAGGGGAAGTTGCTGGTCATGAAGCAATTGTTCTCCAACCGTATTCCCCGCCCCCACCACCAAGTTGAAAAGCCCTTCCGGCAGCTGGTTGTGTTCAATGATCCGGCCCAGTAAGTGCTGGATGGCAATGGCGGTCAGCGGCGTTTGGGATGACGGTTTCCAGAGGGTGGTATCTCCACAGACCGCAGCGATCATAGCGTTCCAGGACCACACCGCTGCGGGAAAGTTGAAGGCGCTGATTATCCCCACCGGACCAAGAGGATGGTACTGCTCATAGAGGCGATGTTCCAGCCGCTCGGAACTCATCGTTTTCCCGTAGAGCTGCCTGGACAGGCCAACGGCGAATTCGCAGATATCGATCATCTCCTGGACTTCACCTAGCCCTTCCTGCAGGGACTTACCCGTTTCCAGGGTTATCAGGGTGCCGAGTTCGGTTTTTATCGCCCGCAGCGCCTCGCCGATCTGGCGCACGATTTCACCTCTTTTCGGGCCAGGGACGCAGCGCCAGGCCCTAAATGTCTCCTCTGCCGATGCAGAGCACTGTCGATAATCCTTTTCAGAGCAGCGATATACCGAAGCAAGAAGTCTGCCATCCACAGGCGATATCACCTCTATGGTGCCCTCAGTTCCCGTGGTCTGCCAGGAAGCGCCGGTTGAGGCTCCCTGGTTGTTATTGGCGATTCCTAGACTGTCAAGGATCTTCATCTTTTCTCCCCGTGGTTGTGACATTTTTGCGCCCCCGGCCTCTTTACTTATTTCCATGCTGCTGCCGCATAATGATATAGCGTTGCCTGGCCAGCTCGAATTCTATCCAGTTGTCGAGATAGGAGCCAAGTGCTTCTCTGTAGTGAGCAAGCGCACCTTCGAAGTCGCCTTCCGCCTCAGCCAGAAACCCCAGTGCAGTGTGGGCAGTCAGTACCTTCTCAGGGATTGCTCCGGCCTTCTCTATCAAATCTTCTTCACTTCTCTGCTGCAAGAGAGCTTCACAGATCTGCCGGTACCAGGCCGTGGTGGTTGCCGCGCAGAATTCAACCAGATAAGCTCGGCTGTCCTCCTCCCTGCCATCGTGTTGAAGAACAGTTGCCCTCAGCAGTTGCAGACCCAACCGAAGAGGCTCTTCACGCCCCGGAGTAGCAAGATATTGATCGGCCAGCTTGAGCGACTGACTCCAATCCGAGGCCATGGCACTGTAAAAGGAGGCGTAAACCTGAAGTTTCCTGCTTTCCGGCTGCAGCTCATGGATCTGGACCAGAATGTCCCGCCGCGCCAGCGGATCGGTTGCCGTTTTCTCGAATTTGTCTATCAAGGGCTCCAGCCAGCTCAGTCGTTCAGCACGTTCGTCGGCCAGATCCTGCAGTTCGATAATAAAGGCTGGGCGCTCGCTCTGATAATCGCCACCCGGCCTGAACAAATGGGCCAGCGCCAGATAACGTGACCAGTCATCGGGGCCAGCAGCTCTGGCTGATGACTCGAACCATAGTCGGGCCCTGGTTCTATCCCCGTCAGCCTCAACGATGAGGCCGGTGATAAAGTGGAGCCAACTCTTTTCAGACGGCAGATTCCAGCCCTCCATCTCATTTTCGCTGATCTCTTTACTGCTGAGGAGGCGGGCCAGATAGCCATAAAATTCGCCAGGCGAACGCCAGTCCAGACTCAGCAAATTTTTCAAGGAACTTCTTTCCCTGCCGTTTCTTCCACCGATTTCGGCCAGGGCCCGTAAAAGTCTGGCCTGGTAGTTTTCCTGATCGATGGACAGAGCTCGATCCAGGAGGCTTGACGTACCGGCCATGTCACCGTTGCAATAATGCATGATCGCCGCGGCCATAATCAGCGACGGAGCATTGCTGCCCTCGAGACTCTGGTCGGCCTGGCGCTGTGCCTCCACCCACTTCCCGGCCAGGGCCAGGTCGTGTATGTCACTGATCTGGTCGGTGGCTGATAAATCGAGGACGCCGTTCCATTTGGGTCGACCTGCTTTCAACTCATCGATGAAGGTGACTGCCTCGGTCACCGGCAGCACCAGACCGATGTCCGAGAGTGGAGTGATCACCACCATCGGTGCCATTGCCATATCGGTGGCCACCGCCGAGGCGATGCCTATAACTCTGCCGTTTTTGTCAATTATCGGGCCCCCGCTGTTACCTTTATAGATCGAGGTGTCGACCTGGAAAAAGTTTTTGAAAGTGCGGCGAATATGGCCTCTGGTAACACTCACATTAATCACGTCGGCCTGAATTCTGCTGCCCAATGGGAAGCCAAGCGCGATCACGGGCGCAAGACGCTCCAGTTTTTCCATCTCGAAATCCCTGTCCAGTGGCAGCGGCAAAAGGCCCTGGGGGACACGGTTGATTTTCAACACAGCGAAATCGTCCTGCAGCGGTGCCCTGATTTTCTGACCGGTTTTCGACGGCGGTCTGGCCACGCCGGCAATGGAAACACGTCTGTCGCCACCACGTCGATAGGCAGAACCCAGGTCATAGATATCCTCAAGACCCTTACCTGCTCCGATCCCCACCAGTTGGTTGAAGGCGCTGTCACCTTCGAACCAGAGATAAAGCTTATATTCAAATAGTGGTGTTTTATTCACCTCCCTGATTTGTTTGATGATATTGAAGAGGGTGTCGTCTTCTAGCCAGGGACAGGCCACATGCCGATTGGTCAGGAGGTAGCCGGCCGAATCAACGAGAAAAGCCGTCCCCTCCCGTGTCTGGCTGTAGACCACCATATCGTCGACCCTGATTCTATACTGGACCATGACAAAAGCGACGGACCCGGCATAGCGGCTGGCATAGGTTTCGAGTGCCGACTCAATATCTCCGCTTGTTCGATCGAACCGAAAGAAGTAGAAGCTGCCGATGACCAGCAGGATGGTGAGCAGGATGCCGAAGCCAGTGACCGTTCTGCGCAATCTCTTCACTTCCTTTGCCGTTTCCGGAGGAGCGGCCTCCTTTTTTTCTTCAGCCTCCTCCTGAAATCTGTTCAGAGCCTCTGCCACTTCCTGCATCGATCCCGGTCTCAAATCCGGATCATCGGCCAGCATCGAGCGAATCAGAACACCGATGTCCTGGGGAAAACTCTCCTCTTTCAGAGCTGGACGCGGATCGCAGAGATCCATATCGGCACTGAGTATCTGCGAAAAAATCCGGCCCAGAGACCAGATGTCGCTTTTGTAATCGAGGGGACGTCCACCGCTGATATCGGGATGGCAGTCGAGCAGATTCTGGAGCATCGGTCCGGGCCGCGCCATTTTCGGGTCGAGAAACCTCGACAGTTTATAGTCGATCTTGACCTCGACCCGGTCGGACTCGCCCTTGAGCACCAGTATATCGTTGAGAATCAGGTGGGGAATGAAGTGGCCGCTCTGGTGCAAACCTGAAAGTATGGCAGCCAGGCGCTGAAACAGATCATAAGCTACTGTCGTGTCCTGGAGTCGCCCCGAACTCAGCAGACTGCCCCAGCTTTCAGCCTCGATCCACTCGCTGACCCGGTACCATCTGCCATCGGCGGAACACTTTATGGCGTAATGCTGGACGAACCACTCGGGCGGCAGTTCCTTGAGCACCCCCAGCTCATGGGTCAAGCGTTCAGCTACCGTTGCATCGACGCCGGAGTCGGTGGTAAAAAGACGCAGAGCAACAGGCTCTTCAGCCCCCTCCTCGATGGCTTTGAAGAGTATGGAGGCACGCCCTTCATGAATGACTTCGAGAATTCTGTAGCTGTCAATGCCGGTCAATCCGTCCGCGACTTCACTGCCGCAGTTCGGACAAATCTTTACTGATTCGGCCAACGCCTGACTGCAGTTTTCACAGAGCTTCATTGGCATCCTCCGCTGTCTCTCGCCCGCCCCGAAGATACTCGCATATTGATGCGCTCAGCTTCAGTCCCCGTGAGGGGCTCAAACCGCTGCCCAAGGTTTCCCCTAGTTATATGATACCATTTTACTGCTGGGAGAGAAAAATCAGAGTGACCCGCTGCAACGGCCCAGAGAAAATCCAGCCCACAGACAGCCCCCCTAAGGAGTTAGAGAGCTCCTGTTGAGGGGACCTCTTGACTAAACGAGCGGGCGGCCTTCTCGCCCCAATCAAGCGTCGGGCATGAGCGAACGGCCCTCGTTGATCTCTTCGAATTTTGCCCGATTCTCTTTGACCCTCTCAATAAGGTCTTCTACTTGCCTGATTTTTCGCCCCTCATACTCTGCCTTCACAGATCGGTTCTCGCCGTCATCATCGAACAGCACAACCCTTCCTTCTGTTCCGATGGCCATCACAGCGAGCAGGTCCATCCGTTCTGCCGCCAGTTTCACCTCGTCAACATAGTTGTCGAGTATGTACACTTCTTTTTGCCCTGCTGGGCCATCGGGATTGGCTACATAGAGCAGAACCATGTGATCCTCACCCGTCCCCTTGATTTTCACATAGGCCAGCGCCAGATTGTCATCCGACAATCCTAGATTTCTGAGAATGACCCATTTGACCAGGGCAATATCCTCACAGTCACCGCCGAAAGTGGTAATCGTCTCCAATGGGGTGGCCCAATAATCCGCTGTTTTCCAGTGATTCGCGTCGGCAATCCAGGGCAGATGATTGCTCACCTCATTGGTCTTCGTCACCTTCTCCATGTCTGGAATAGTCTGGTTGTCGAGGATGAATTTTTCCACAAATCGCATGCGCTTCTCCGCCTCCTCTCCAAACTCCTGCTTGATGTAGGCGAACACATTTTCCGACCAGGGCTGGAATTCTTCACTGGCAGCAGGTCCGGCAAAAAGAACAGAGGCCAGTAAACAGAAGATGATGATCCGTACTGCCATATCACTCCTCCCTATGGAGATAAATAATTGCTTTATAAAAACCCTATGACCAGCCTGAAGCTCTGTCAAATTGGTGCCGCCCAGCCTTCGAAGAGACTGAGCAGCCCGGGCAGTGTATCTGTTTGTAGTCGACTCTGGCGGTAAACTGCTACTGACCCAGTTTTTTCTTGAGATCGTTGAACAACCCCTGGGCCGCCTCTTCCATCTTCTCAGACAGTTTCTTCTCCACTACCGCCTGCAGACTTTGGGCTGCGATATCACCGATGATCACACCACCAACCTGGGCCGGAGTCAGGCCTTCTGTGCCGCCGACATTCTCCTTGACAATGTCGGGGAGAACTACCTGGGTCGGCTCCTGTCCGGGGACCACGCCGTTGACCGTCACCCCGGTAATCGCCAGCTTGGTGAAACTGAGTTTTACCGGCTCTTTTGTATCCGTCTCTTCCTGAGAAGGCTGTTCTTCGGCTGCTTTCTCATCCGTTTTGGCGCTGTTCTGTTTGATATTGTCGAGCAGGGTCTGCATGTTCGAGCCACCCTGTTCGTTTACCTCAAGATCGACCGTGGGGCTCTGGATATTAAGCTCCCTGATGACGATCGGCTGCTTGCGAAGTGAACTGAGATCAAGGCCCAAGCGGATCGTGTCCATCCGAAAGGCATTTGCTGCCTTGTAACCGACCGGGTTGGCGATGGTGATCCCGGAAATCTGCCCCATACCGCTCTTCAGGTCAAGTTCAACCGACGCAACCGTAACCGGTACTCCGAGCAGCTCCGACCCCGCTCCTTCAATGGCACCTTTGAGAATCTTGTCCAGATTTCCGACCAGCAGGTAGAGAGCGATTGCACCAACAATCAATAGGGCTGCTATTCCGATCAGAATTTTTTTCATTTCCTTCTCCCTCTAGATATTTTCAGCTCAACAGAACCTTGACTCCTGCCGCCCGTCACGCACCGGCAGGCCTATTTAAAACCTTCAAGAACGATTTTACCGCAGGATCGGCCACTTTCCAAGAGGGCATGGGCCCGCTTCAGGTGGTCGGCACAGATGGTGCCAAAGTGTTCGTTGAAAGTGGTCTGCAGCACACCTTCATCAACCAGCCTGGAAACCTTTTCAAGCAGCCGATGCTGTTCAATCATGTCAGGAGTGGTGAACAACGACCGGGTGAACATAAGCTCCCAGTGCAGCGACACGCTTTTGCGCTTGAGCAGGCGGACATCAATCGGTTCCGGGTCATCGATCAGGGCGAATTTACCCTGGGGAGCGATCACCTCGATGATCTGCTTGAAATGAAGATCTGTTTTATTCAGGCCGACCACGTAGCGCGGCGCGGCGGCGCCTATCCTTTTCAGCTCCTCGCTGAGAGGGCGGCTGTGGTCAACAACCTCGTGGGCCCCCAGTTTCTCTACCCAGCTGCGGGTTTCAGGCCGTGATGCGGTGCCGATCACCCGAAGATCGGTCAAATGTCTGGCCAGCTGGACCATGATCGACCCGACCCCACCGGCGGCGCCAATTATCAGAAGCGTGGCGTCACCAGGCTCATCCCGGGCAACCTGCAGCCGATCGAAAAGTATCTCCCAGGCTGTTATGCTGGTCAGCGGCAAGGCTGCGGCCTGGGCAAAATCGAGCGTCGCCGGTACAGAGCCAACCAGCCGTTCATCAACAACATGCAGCTCACTGTTGGTTCCCGGACGGTCGATAGCGCCGGCATACCAAACCTTATCTCCCGGTGTAAAAAGTTCCGCCTCAGGTCCGGTGCTGCGAACGATGCCCGCCGCATCCCACCCCAGAACCTGCCATTCTCCCGGCGCTGGTTCGGCCCGCATACGCATTTTTGCATCCACCGGATTGACGGAAATGGCCTTGATTTCGACCAGCAGGTCACGTCCGGAAGGGGTGGGGTCTGCGAGGGAGATATCCTGCAGGGACTCAGCTTGTTCGATTGGCAGTGATTTCTGATAGCCGATTGCTTTCATATATTATGCTCCTTTCTCTGGCAGGTAATGGTTGATCAGGCTGGCTTATGTACCCGACACAAATAATCCCTTAAGGGAAAAATGCAATCTCCAGGCCTCAGGAGAACCTGCTTCCACGAGCAGCGCTGCTCGCTCAATAGAAATGGGGTTCCAAATCCCGAATATGGCCGCACCGCCCCTTCACCACTTTCCTAACAAACAGCACCAGAAGCATGGCAAGACCGACTATAATGACTATGTTTATTATGTCTTTTTCAAGACGCCGCGGCCGCAGCCTTTTCGGCCGGCCAAATCTATCCTAACCTGGGGACTTCACAGGACCTCAGACACCCACATCCATCGGGAGGAAGACAACATGATACGCAGAGCATCAATCATCCTGGCAAGTTTATTGGCAATCACCCTGTTCAGCACCACAGCTTTTTGCGACGACAAAGTCGAGGCCGAGAATCTGATCAGCAAGGCGACGACAGTGGTTAACAGTTTCGCCTCCGATCCTGATCTGGAATGGTTCCGCGAAAAGGTAAAAGAAGCAAAAGCCATCATGATTATACCTCAGAGTATTCAAGGTGCTTTTTTCATTGGTGGCTCGGGCGGCTCCGGAGCCCTCTTGGCGCATGAGGCGGCATCTGGCGCATGGGGCTACCCCGCTTTTTACACCGTTGGATCCCTATCGTTTGGACTACAGTTTGGTGGTGAAGCCTCTGAGATAATATTGCTCGTCATGAGCGATCGGGGAATGGAAAAACTTTTGGCGAGTTCGTTTAAGCTCGGAGCAGATATAACCTTGGCAGCTGGACCGGTGGGTGGAGGTGCTTCAGCCGCAACTGCTGATGTATTGTCATATGCAAGGTCCAAAGGCGCATTCGCCGGGGTCTCTCTTTCTGGAGCAGTGGTTAAAACCAAAGACAAATTCAATGAAGCCTATTATGGCCAGGCGGTGAGCCCTACGGATATCCTGATCCGCAAAACTGTATCCAACCCGCAGGCCGATCAATTACGTAAGGATATCGCCTCAATTACCGGGAAATAGTTTACCGCACGGCCTGAAATCAAGAGTGCAGTTTAACAGACTGCAACAGCAGAGGAGCGTTGAATGAGTGTATTTTTTGTGATCAGCACCTCAGAGATTGTTGACCAGCAGCGCTATGATGAGTACACCAGGCTGGCCAGGCCGATCGTCGAGAGACACGGCGGAGAATATCTGCTTCAGTCAGACAAACTCATTGCTTCCAAAGATTGGCAGACCAAGAAGATCGTCATCATAAAGTTTGCCAGCAAGGAGCAGTTGGATCAGTGCTTTCAGTCTGAGGAATACAGGGAAATCATCCCCCTCAGAGAGGGGTCTATCGTCTCGAGATTCGTCATGGTGGAATCATAACCGGTCAACGCAGCCGTTGTGCGGATACTCTTAATGCTGGTACCGATTTGATTCGGTGATTGCGCTGATTGCCTGCTCTGCAAAGATTGAGTATACAGGCAAAGGCCCCCCTATCCAGGGATACGATGATATGCAGACCGCGCCGTTAACGGCGTGGTCTGTTGTTTTATGAAGCCCAGGAGACCGAAGAGTCAGCTATGATAATTATCGGAGAGCTTATCAACGCCAGCCGCAATGCAGTTAAAACGGCGATCGAGGACAAGGACGCCGAAACCATCGCCGCTCTTGCGGTCGATCAGGCTCAGGCAGGCGCTGATTACATAGATGTAAATGCAGGCATCTTTGTCGGCAAAGAACCGGAATATCTGAAGTGGCTTGTCGAAACGGTTCAGGCCGCCACGGACAAGCCCTGCGCCATCGACAGTCCAGATCCGGCAGCGGTCGAGACCGCTCTGGCGGTGCACGACAGTGTCGCAATGATCAACTCGATATCCCTGGAGAAAGAGCGCTACGACGCCCTGCTGCCGATAGTCGCCGGCACCGACCTGAAGATAATCGCCCTGTGTATGAGCGATGAAGGCATGCCTCAGACGGTTGACGACAGAATGAAGATTGCCGACAAACTGGTGAACGGTCTCGTGCAGAACAATGTCGCGGTCGAGAACATCTTTGTGGATCCGCTGGTTCAACCCGTGTCAATCGATGGTCGCTACGGGCTCGAGTTCGTCAACTCCATTGAGAAAATCAGGGAAACCTGGCCCGGGATTCATACCGCCTGCGGTCTGTCCAATATCTCCTACGGCCTGCCCGGAAGAAAATATCTGAACCGGGCATTCATGATCCAGGCAATCGCCAAGGGCCTTGATGGGGCGATAATCAACCCGCTCGATAAGGGGATGATGGCCAGTATGCTCCTCGCTGAAGTGCTGTCCGGCAAAGATGACTTCTGCATGAACTATCTTAAGGGGTATCGAGCCGGCCTGATTGAGGATCAGCAGCAGTCGGGGCAGAACGGTTAGTGGTTGCGCTTAGGTGCTGAACGGCGGTGATCCTTAAAAAAAAAGGCCGGGATCCCAAATCAGGAACCCCGGCAGCAACAGAGGTGAACGGCTGGACTATTTTTTATCCGGCATGGAGGTTATCGTACCGTCCCAGGTGTCAACTTTTTCATCCACCTCGCCATCCTCCTTAAACCAGGTTTGAGTTACCACTTTAGTCTCCGTGAAAAAGGCGAAGCCGTCTTTGCCCATGACGTGCAGATCTCCGAAAAATGATTCTTTGTGACCGGTAAAGCCAAAAATGCCGAGTGGTACCGGGATACCGACATTAACCCCCACCATACCGCCGTCCGTCTCTTTGGCAAACTGGCGCGCATAATAGCCGTTCTGGGTGTAAATCACGCTGCCGTTGGCGAAGCGGCTGTTGTTCATAACTTTCAGTCCTTCCTCGAAACTGTCGACCCTTTTGATGCAGAGTACCGGTCCAAATATCTCTTCTCTGCCGACTGACATATCTTCAGTCACCTGGTCAAAGATAGTCGGTCCAATATAAAAGCCGTTCTCATAGCCGGGAACCACAGCATCACGGCCATCTAAGATCAACTCCGCTCCTTCTTGCACACCGGTTTCGATCCATTGGCTCACAAATTCACGGTGTCCGGCATTTACCACCGGGCCCATTCCGGTCGATTTATCGTAGGCAGGGCCAAGCTTCAACTCGGCAGCAAAGGTTTTCAGGTAACCGATCAACTCATCGGCGATAGCGTTTTCGACCACAATTGTGGGCAGCGCCATACAGCGTTCCCCGGCGCACCCGCAAAAGGCATTCATGATGCCCATGGCCGTGCGTTTGACCTTACAGTCCCGGAGCACCAGGGCATGATTCTTAGCTTCGCAGAGGGCCTGGACCCGCTTGCCGTTGGCGGCAGCCGTTTTGTAGATATGCTTGCCAACCTTGGTTGACCCCACAAAAGACACCCCTTTGATATCAGGGTGTTCCAGCAGAATTTCAGCTTCCACCCGACTGGTGGTGACCACATTGATTACTCCATCCGGCAGGCCTGCCTGTTTCCATAATTCCATCATCCTCATCGATGACTGGGGAACGAAACTGGCCGCCTTCAAAACCATGCAGTTACCGGTGGCAATACAGATTGGCGTCATCCAGCCATGGGGTATCATGGCCGGAAAATTCCAGGGAGCGATTCCGGCAAACACACCAACGGGGTGATGGTACAATACGGTGTCATAGCCGGTTGAGCAGTTCATCAGCGACTCGCCCTTCATGAGATGCGGGGCGCCGCAGGCAAATTCGACCACCTCGACGACTTTGAGAATATCGCCCATGGCTTCATCCCACTTCTTACCCTCCTCCATGGCCAGAAGATGGGTCAGTTCTTCCAGATTCTCATCAATCAGTCCTTTCATTTTGTAAAGAACCTGCACCCGTTTGCTTACAGGCGTATTTGACCACTCTGGAAAAGCGGCGCTGGCGGCAGCAATGGCCGATTCAACCTCCTCCCTGGTGCAACAAGGAGTTCGGGCGATGAGGTCTCCGGTTGAGGGGTTGTAGCAGTCCATGTATTTTTCGGTTTTGGATTCCTTCCACTCACCGTTTACACAATATTTCAAGGTCCGGATCTTGCCGGTCATATCTTCCACAAAATATCGTTGGGCATTATCTGCAGGCATGGTTGTCATTGTGGTTATCTCCTCTGGCAAATGCGTTTTAGATGGTTACTGATCAAAAAAAATTCTGGCTTCAATTGAGTTTTTCGCCTTCAGTTTAATGTAGAAAAAATAGACCGTCAATAAATATCATAATATTTATATATTACTATTTAATTTGTCCTCTCAGCTGGTTCGGGACCAAGAACCTGATACCCATGAGCGAGATTAAAGTCGGCAGGCTCAAACGGTTCTTCACCCAGTTGCTCTGCGAGAAAGCGACCTACTTCGAGCACATCGCTAGTCATTGCCTCACTTACGCCGTCAGGATCTTGCTCTTTGAGGCACAACAGTATGCGGCGATGCGCTTCCCGGACCCTGGCGTAAAATTCAGCTGGCAAATCCAGGGATTGCTTTATAGCATCGAGGTGGCTTTCAATGAAATCAACGATCAGTATGAGCATCGAGTTATTGGTAATTCTCGCCAGATAGCGGTGAAAACCTATGTCTTTGGCCTTGTTGTTCTGCGGGTCTGACTCTTCTGAACTGATGAATGATTGCAGGGTGATCAGGTCTGCCTCGCTGATTTTTGCGGCAACCAGACGGGCAATATTTGGTTCCAGCATAAATCGTATCATGGTGATCTCGGCGATCGACAGGGATTGAAAATGGAGGAAATTCATCATCGAGTGAATAGTTGTCTGCAAATTCACCTCGGTAATGAAGACTCCGCCCGAAGCACCCTTGCGCGATTCGACAAGGCCCATGACCTCGAGTGCCCGCAGGGCTTCGCGCAGGGTTGCCTTGCTCACATCAAACTGGCCGACCAATTCCTTTTCAGATGCCAGCCGATCGCCCGGCTTCAACTGTCCCGATAATACCGCATCCCTGACTTGGGCAATAATCAGATCGGTCACCTTCTCGTTTTTTCTCGCGACATCAAACATCATATTCACCTCGCTTCTATAAAACAAAGCTGCATTTCCAGCGCCCATGCGGTCAAAAATTTCACCAGGGTACACTACAAAGTGAAAATGATTGATTCGAGCGGAAAAGTCAACGCGAAATATAATAATATTAGTACATATACGAGAACTATATGGCTGCCCGCTCACCTCCCTGATCACAAAATGACTCGCAGCGCTGAAAGCGCCGTGAGCTCAACGAAAACTGCAGGCGACTTAACCTGCAGTTCTTGCGGGCGTGAATGAGGGATAGGTTCTATGAGGGGCTTGCAGAAATTTGACGGAGATGTTGCTCGCCTATCTTAGTTCCGTCCAGACAAATTGAAAAAACTGTTTTACAGAAGTCGTAGTAACCGATTAAGCAATTGAAATAAAAGCACTAAAATGTTTTTCCTTGATATCAAGAAATTGTATTACCCTCTATATCGAATCAATTTGATTTAAATTCGGTAGGTTAATCACTGCAAACCTGTATTCATTTTACGCGTATCTGGAAAAACCGGACAATTACAACGGAAAAAATTTGGTTTGATTTTTTCTATATAGCTAATGCCCCGTCAAAATTACATATTTTCAAATCAGCGAAATGGAGCGAAAATTGCAGATAATAATTGTGGTATAAATGATATAAACATCTGCTCTATATCCTTGGAACATGTCCCTGAATTATCCACGATTAAAACGGATCGTTGTCTCTTCTGACAATGAAGTAAAAATCCCCGAACAGCTTTTAGCTCGAATTGAGGAGTACAACCAGAGAGATTATCAAGCTATGGCACGGGGAAAAGAAGAACGGACCAAATGGCTTCTTTCAAAAAGTAAGGGAAAAGAAAAAAGCCCTTCCTGACAAGTGATTCAATTAATAGAAAGCTGAACAAAGCAGTTCACTGCCTCTCTGCTTATCCTGGTGGAGTGTTGGCCATGTGTGGCAGCCTTGCCTTCGGCTAGCGGCCATTTTATTGGTGTTGTCGCCATTAGCATTCAATAATGATAGCCCCTAACGAATTGGTGATTACCTTTTGTTGAAACCAGACAAAAGGTATTTATGAGCACCTCGAAACAGCTTGAAGCAAAACTACTTTACTTGTACCGGATCAGTAATTTTCTCCAGGAATTACAGAAGGTTTGCCTGGAACTCAGTAAGCAGACCCCCGACCGTCATTTCACCAGTTATCGCCTGATCCCGATGTTGGGCGACGACGTCTCGCCGCTCACCCGTCCCGAGGATCTGAGCCGAGCTTTCAAAATCCTGGGCTCCTATCGGCTGGTAATGCAGAATCTGCCCTTCAATCCCCCGCGACTTCAGGCCAGGCCCGGCTCCATGGAATGCACTGAGACCGAAGTGATCGCCCGGCAGATGCGGAGAATGATAGGGGATCTTACCGGTACCTGGCATCGGGGACCGCTTTGGGAAATTTCCGGGGCCGGTCTCTATACCGAGTTAAAGCGCACTTACATTCTGGACTATCTACGTTACTTTCTGGCCCTGGCGGAAGAATTGGCCAATCAATAGGCCATTTCACCCCTTAGCGTTTTTCCCTCAATGACACAGAGATATCACTATTGAGAGTGTTGCTCACCGTGCAGATCTGCTTGGCCTGTTTCAGGAGCCTGGCCGCAAGTTCCTGATCCTCGATGTCTGCAAGGTACACTGTGACACTAAAACCCCCAAACCGGTGCGGCAGATCTCGCGCCTTCGTTCCGTTGACTTCAACGTCTATTTTCCCGGGATCAACCTTCATTTCCTGAGCCGCCATTTCAAGCGAGATTGCGATGCAGGAGGCAAGCGCCGCCATGATCAGGTCCGAGGGCGCCGCCAGTTCTGTTGAGGCCGGAGCCCCCGCCATAGCCTTATAACCTGCTTCGCTTGTGTAGGTGAGCGTGCCCGCTTTCACGCTTGTCAGGCGAAGCGGACCATAGTGTTTGGGTTTCAGCTTGATGGCCATATCATACCTTGTTGTTAGAAAAATTTGTTTGGCAGCACCAGCGCTATCTGTGGAAACATCGTCAGAATTACCAGTGCCAGCAGAAATATCAGCCAATAGGGAATGGTTGCCAGGGCAGCACGCCCCAAAGTTACCTCGTTATTGGTGAGGCTCGCCAGCACGGACAGGTTCAGGCCAACGGGCGGTGTAACCTGTCCAATCTCGATCATGATGGTGACCATCACTCCGAGCCAGATGGGATCAAACCCCAGACCGGTCAGCAGCGGGAAGACAATAGGAAGTGTCATGATCATCAGTGACAAGCCGTCGAAGATGCAGCCCAGCAGGAGATAGGTCAAAACGATCAGGGCCAGCACCCCGTATTTGCCAAGTCCGCTGGCCGCAGCTGATTCAAGGATAGCCTGCGGAACTCCGAGGATGGCAACCGATTGGGCAAGAATGGTTGCCCCGACAATAACCAGCCCGATTGCGGCATAGAGCTGGACCGATCGATAAAATGACTCCAGCAGTTTCTGGCTGTTGAAGTCCCCCCACAGGAAGGCGATGAGGATCGCTACCGCAACCCCAACTGCAGCCGCCTCGGTAGGCGTCGCCCAGCCCAGAATGATGCTTCCCATAATGGCGAAGATCAGCATCAGGATTGGCCAGATGCTCAACCCATTGGTAAGGACTTTGAGCATCGATATGGCAATGGACTCACGGGGGTATAGCGATGGATTGCGCAGGCAGCAGATGAGGATATAGACCATGAACATCAGGGCGACCATGAGCCCGGGAATAATACCGGCGATGAACAGGCGGCCAATCGACGTCTCAGTGAGTGCCCCGAAAATCAGAAATGAGAGGCTCGGAGGAATAAGCAGACCCAATGTTCCGCCACCGGCCAGGGAACCGACAATCATATCCCTGTTGTAGCCGCGCCGACGCATTTCCGGATAAGCCACCGAGCCAATGGCGGCGGCAGTTGACAGACTGGAGCCGCTTACCGCGCCGAAGATGGTGCAGACCGCAATATTGGTGTGCAGCAGTCCGCCTGGGACTCTGGTAAACACTGGCGTGATGGCCGTGTACACCCGTTCGCTCAAGCCACTGCGCAGCAGAATTTCACCGAGCAGTATAAAGAGTGGAATGGCGCTCAGGGTAAAGGAGTTGAAGGTATTCCAGACGGCATCGAGGGCCAGGGAGGTGGCTCCCCCCGCAAAAAAGTGGAGGATGAACAGTCCGGTCAGACCGAGCGCCGCCCCGAGAGCTGCCCCAGATGCTGCGCTGGCAGTAAGGAGTGAAAGCAGAGTCGTCCAGAACATCAATCAGCTTGCTTCTGTAAATTTTTTGGTGCTGTCTGCACCTCTGACTTCTGATCTGCTCCACCGGTATTGATTCTGGCAAGCGCGAGGCAGAGCTGAACGATCACTCCGAATGTTGTTATGCATAATGAAAATGGAACGATGGCCATCCATGGTACGAGTGGAATGGAGGTTGCTTCTGTTTTAAGGCCGAGACGTATGGCAAAGGCCATCCACTCCACTGACTCGAAGATCAGCCAACCCAGGAAAGCCAGGACAACAATCCCGGCGACGAGACCCAGATAAGCCCTGCCCCGCTTTTGCAGCTGATTCGCCAGCAGAGTTACTCGGATATGATCACCGCGCAGGGTGACCAGTGGCAGAGCAAAAAAAAGAGTCACGGCAAGAAGCAGTCCCACGAGCTCTTCGGCATAAAACAGCGGTGAGTTTGCCACCCGCCGCATGATGACGCTGACACAGATGATGGTGGTTATCGAACCAATAGCCAGAGCCGATATAACGGCCAGAAAACGGGCTAAATAAGTCAGCCCGTTTTCCGTTGTCTCGAGAATCCTCAGAATCATCCTAATTTTCTACCTGCTGCCCCTGTCTTATCGACCGAGAGCATCAAGAATACGCTGGCGGTACTCAGGGGCCCTGCCTCCCGCCTCCTCGGTGATTTCTTTCCAGGTTACCGACACCGCATCGAGAAACACCTTGCGGTCTTCCTCTGAAAAGTCATCAAGGATGGTGACTCCTTGAGCAGTGAATTTCTCTCGGGCGGCGAGCTCACGCTCATAATCACTGGAATACTCGTTGGTACGCGTCCAGACATCATCGGCGGCTTTGGTGAGAAACTGTTTCTCCTCGTCGGACAATGCCTTCCACTTTTCGGTGGACATTCCCAGCGTATAGGGGCCGGCCGCAATAGGGTAGAGATAGGCGCTGTATTTTGCCACCTCCTGCAGCGATACGGTATGGGCATAGAGCACAGGATACACGGCACAATCGACTACCCCCGTCTTCATGGCCACATACATCTCATTCTGGTTGATGATCTGGGCAGCCACCCCGAGACGGGTAAAAGTCATCACCTGATCCTTGGACCAGACACGCAGCTTCTTGGTCTTCAGGTCCTCGAGGGTGCGGACGGGTTCATCCCGGCAGAACACAGAGGCATAGAGCATCGGAATGGCGAGGTTGCCAACGGTCGTCACTCCCCACTTTTCAAACTCTTCCTGAAAAATTTCCTGAACCACCGGCAGTGCCGCATTCAACTCGTCAACCGTACCTATGGATCCCTGCACCAGCACCGAACTGAGTTCGGGTGCGTCGCGCCCCAGATAGTTGGCCCACAGCAGACTCATGTCGACAATGCCTTTGGGCAGAGTGCGCAGTAAATCAGCATTTTCAAGTCCCAGAGAACCGCCAGAGAAGACTTTAAGCGTCAGTGCACCGTCAGAATTGGCGGCAACATCTTTGGCAAACATGTTGATCTCTTGCGTTTCCGGCCGGGATTCGGGCAGTGGATTGTTAAATCTCAACTCTTTTGCAGACGCCGAGACAACCAGCGTTGCAGCAGCAACAGTGCAGAAAAAAGATGTAATCAGTTTTGTTTTCATCGGATTCTGGCTCCATTTGAGAGGAAGTCGGTGAACCTGAGGGCAGCCATAAAGCCGACCCCATGGATGTGTCACCAAGGCGGACACTTATCTAGCTAGGCTAAGAGCGATAATTTGGGTTGTCAATCGGCGGCTGCAAAGATGGCCGTCTTTGGCTAAGGCTGCCCTGGTATATTCAAAAGAGAGATCGTTTGCGGCTCTGCCTGTTCCCCCGGTTTATTCCGGACTCACACCTACACCATTCTCTGGCTATGCCCGATTCTTGACTTGGTTGCTGTTGTGTCTAATTTGTTTAGATACATGGATTCCAGATACATGGATTCCAGATTGAAGATATAGTGCAGTAACCCAATAACAAAACCTTAGAGACGAGGTCTCTGGTTTATCTGAAAGAGGTGTACGATGAGCGATAACAACCACAAAACCCTGTGTGCCCACGTTGAAGATGAGTTACAGGTAAAAGATCCCCAAACCTATATGAAGCTGATTCAGCCGGCCACCCATTATTGTGAAGGTTGCGGCCGGAGTGCGGCCAAAGCGGAAAACGTCTGTAAACCCAAAAAACTCGCCTAAATTCTGAGATAATAACCGCCCTGCTCCGGGAACTGAACCTTCGGGCGGTTATTATCCGCCAGTGGAGCAGGCGTTTCAATTCACTCCCCTCTCGAATAACCTCAACAGGACTTGCTCAGCGGAGCATCATCCCACAATTTATCACCGGACCTGAACCGCAGGGTTCAGGTTCATCTCTGTGGCGACGAAAGTCCTGGCGAGGCTCAACCAGTTCTACTGGGTGGAGAATAAAAATGAAATACAGAGAAATCGATCATCTGCTTTTAAACGTCAACAAGGGGCCTGGCAGGGCCGGCCGATCCGGGTCGAGCCAGCCGGGACTTCCCCGCCCGGGTGACAGCGTCATGGTGGCGGTTGGCGACAGAGGGCTGCTGAATATCCTGATCCATCGGGCCTTCACCGAAGGCCAGACTTACATGGGAGAAACCATGGTAAAGGTCTGCGATGAAACCGGCCGAGAGATTATCGGCGGCGCAGCCAAGGTCAGCTTCTCCTATAATAAAATAGCCGGCATCAATCGGCGCTGACCCGGCGCCTGACAGCTCGTTAATGGTGCAGTGCTGTAACACAATAAAGACAATCTTCTGAAAACCTGGATTGTCGCGGGGCAAATCATAATGAAACGACGAAGTAATGAAATTACCGGCAGCAAAGAGACCGGGAACTGGGCAGAGAGAACACCGGCGCGAACCATGCTGCGAGCGGTGGGCTTTACCGATGACGATTTCCACAAGCCGTTGATCGCCGTCGCCGTTCCATATACCAACGGTACGCCGTGCAACGACCATATCCGTGAGCTCGGTGACCTGCTGCAGCAGGAAATTGAGGCAGCGGGCGGCAAAACAATTATCTTTGGGACCCCGGTGGTTTCCGATGGTATCTCGATGGGCACCGAGGCGATGAAATACTCGCTGGTAAGCCGGGAGGTGATTGCCGACTCGATTGAACTGATGACCGAAGGCTACCAGGTCGACGGCGTCATTACGCTTTCCGGGTGCGACAAGACCATCCCGGCGGCACTTATGCCCATTGCCCGCAATGACCTGGTGGGAATTACCCTCTACGGCGGCAGTATTCTCCCCGGGATCCACCAGGGGGAAGAGCTCAACATTATCAGCGCCTTTGAAGGAGTCGGGGCCCATGCGGCGGGAAAGATAGACAACAGTCAGTTGCACCAAATAGAATGCCATGCCTGCCCGGGTGCCGGTTCCTGCGGCGGGATGTATACGGCCAACACGATGGCGGCGGCAATTGAAGCGATGGGCATGAGCCCGCCCGGCTCCTCCTCGAACATGGCTGCCGACGAGTCAAATCAAATCTCTTCAGAGAAACGGAACGACGTGACCACCAGTGCACGTATGCTCTTCACTCTGCTGAAAAAAGGCATAACGGCACGCCAAATCATGACCCGAAAAGCCTTCGAGAACGGTTTGACCGTCGCCTGGGCCCTGGGCGGCTCGACGAACGCGGTATTGCACCTGCTTGCCCTGGCCAGGGAAGCCGGCGTTGAGTTGTCATTGACAGATATCGCTGCGATCACCCGAAAAGTCCCCCTACTTGGAAATTTCAAACCCTCCGGCCGCTACTTGATGAACGATCTGCACCGGCTGGGAGGGATTCCCATGGCGATAAAATTGTTGTTGGATTCCGGCTATCTGCACGGTGAGTGCCTGACCATAACCGGTAAAAGCCTGGCTGAAAATGTCGCCGACGCCCCTTCGCTGCCCTCTGCCCAGGATGTAATCTTCCCCGCTGAGCAGCCGTTCGCACCAGCTGGAACCCATATCCGTATTCTGCACGGCAATCTGGCAGAAGAGGGGTGTGTGCTCAAGCAGAGTGGCAAACAGCTGCAGACAATGGAAGGCCCAGCCCGGGTCTTTGACCGGGAAGAGGAGGCCTTGGC
>Ga0316193_10000468_pt1 | contig 25121 bp, 23 predicted proteins | sample MerIslsedime2_MG_FD_207735 | JGI IMG/M metagenome (GOLD analysis project Ga0316193, IMG submission 207735) | Coastal sediment microbial communities from Maine, United States - Merrow Island sediment 2 | ecosystem: Environmental > Aquatic > Marine > Coastal > Sediment | place: USA: Maine... | reverse complement strand
GCCGAGGCCTCGATGGCTGCGTTGAGGGCGAGGATGTGGGTCTCCTGGGCAATCTCGGTGATCAGATCCAACACGCGGTAGATCTCCCGCGAGCGTTTCCCGAGGATGTCGGCCCGGTCGGCGATGGCCTCGATGCCGTGGCGCAGCTCCCCGACGCCCTGAACGGCCCCTTCGAGAGAATGGGCGCCCTCGTTTCCCGCATCCTGTGCCTTGGCGACGAACTCGGCCTGGCCGCTGGCGTTGGTGGCGATCTGACCGGCGGTCCGTGCCAGCTCTTCCGTGGTCGCCGTGATCTCGACAACGGCGGCCGCCTGTTGAGAGGCACCCTCGACGAGCTCGGCCGAGGTCGCGTGAACGGTTCCGGCGGACGTGGCGACCTCAACCGACGAGGCTTGAATCTGTTGAACAAGGGCTGAGATCGCCTGTGCGGCAGCCTGCACCGCTTCGCTCATCACCTCGGGCAGTTGGTCGACAGCGCCGAGAAATTCGACGAGATCGCCGTGGCGCATTTCCTCGAGGGACTTTTCGAGAATCGTGCACTGCTGGGCATGGCGCTGTTCGAGTTCGCGGTGCGCGCGCTCGAGCCGGACACGGGGTAGCGAAACGAGGACCAAATGCGACGCCAGCGCAGCAATACCGAGAACCATCCAGGCGTCGATATACCACTCCTCCTTGTCCCCGTCGGAGGTGATCTCGAGCATGACGCCGCCGACGAGGATCACCACCGTGAGGATCGCCATTCCCAACCACTGTCGGAGAATCGAAGTACGCCTCTCAGCCTGCATGGTGCTGCTCCCTTCTCAGTCGGTGCTCGCCGGGACGAAGAGCTGTTCCGGGTCCAGAATGACGACCGTTCGACCATCCATCGTAATTCTCCCCGTGACCCACCCGGGATCGTCGGTCGATCGCTGCCGTTGACGGCCGACGCTGATGACGCCGAACGCCTCGTCGATGGCCAGACCGATCGCCGAACCCCCACTTCGAGTTCGGACGATCACCGTCAGTTCGTGGCCCCCGCCCGGGCACCCGTCCGGATCGAGGATGGCGTGGAGATCGACGACCGCGACCGGTTCGCCGCCGACTTGGGCCAGCCCCAACAATCGGAGGGCCGAGCTGGGAAGTGGGTAGACCTTGGGCGCCTTGGTGACCAGCTTCGCCGCCTCTACCGGAATGGCGCATCGGTGCCCGCCACTGCGCACCAGAAGGAAGTGGTCTTCGTTGTCGGGATGGCCTGAATCACTGCGCATGCCCGCTCAGCATAGCACCGGAGTGTCGATCAGACCGCCAGGTTCGACGGGTTCTCGTTCATGACGGCCCCGGTCTTGATCTCCCCTTCCGACCAGTTCATCTCCGAACCGCGGAGGCTGTGGGGAATCAGGAAGATCCCCATCATCACGATCCAACCCACCACGACCGCCGCCCAGAGCCTTCGTCCCTTGAGTGCGAGGATCGTCGCGGGAAGCCAGGCGATGAAGGCGACCAGCGTCTTGTTGTCGGTGAGATCGGAACCGTTGGGCCATCCGGTCCAGTAGGCGCCGAAGGCAAACTTCTGAACCACGGGGCCGAGAAAAAGCCCACCGATCATGAGCAGTCCCATGGCCACCAGAACTGTTCGTCGGGGCTCGTGGGTTGAAGGCCTCAGAACTTCGAGCAGGGCTCGTGTCGATACCAACATGCTGCCGAACATGGCCAGGATGTGCGGAATCAGCACCCAGGCGGGGACATCGGAGCGGAACCGCGCCACCACCGGTTCATCCTGGGGGACGACCAACTGCCCGCCATCCACGTCCAGCTGAAACCGGTACTCAACCTTTCCCGCAGGAGGTTGATGCGGTACCGACGCAGAGAGGCGGCCATCCTCACCGCGACTCAGGGTCACCGAAGTCCATGGGTCATTGGTGGGATAGCGACGCCATTCGAGGACACCACGTCGAATCTCGGGGGGCGGAGTGATGCTGACCTCGAGGCCTCCCGGACCGCCGTGCGAACGCGGCAGGCGGAACTGAACCTCTTCCCCAGCCGTCGACACGGTCCGGCCTCGCTTGGGATAGCTCGGGCCGGTCATGCGCTGGAACACGGCGAGGATCACGGTCAGGACAAAGGCGACGATCCAGAGGGCGATGGATATTTTTCGTGTGCTCACCGCTGAGATTCTACGACAAAAAACCCGAGCCCGCCCCCGAAGGGAGCGGGCTCGATGAAACAAGCTCTGAAAAGACTACTTCAGAACGGCTCTGACCATCTCCTCGATGACGCCCGGCTCGACCTCTTCGAGCTCGTAGCGGACGTTGGCGATGGGCTTGTTGACGGTGATGATGCGTTTGAGGTCGATGGGCGTCCCTTCGACCACGACGTCGGCCGGGGTGGCGTTGATGGTCTCCTGCAGATCCGAGACCTGCTGATCGCCATAGCCCATGGCGGGCAGAATGGCTCCGGCGTTGGGGAATTTCTCGTAGGTTGCCTTGATCGTGCCGACGGCGTAGGGCTTGGCATCGACGATCTCGGACGCGCCGGACTGCTTGGCTGCGAACCAGCCCGCTCCGTAGGTCATGCCGCCGTGGGTGAGGGTCGGGCCGTCCTCGACCACCAGCGCTCGCTTCCCGGCGATGAGCTCGGGCTCGTCGACGGTGATCACTGATCGGCACTTAATGACGGTAGCCCCCGGATTCGCCATCCGACAGGTCTCGATGACCTGCTCGACCTTCACCGGATCGGCGGTGTCCACCTTGTTGACGATGAGAAGGTGTGAGATGCGAAGATTGGTCTCGCCCGGGTAGTAGCTGAGCTCATGTCCGGCGCGGTGGGGATCCACCAGGGTGATGTGGAGGTCGGGTTTGTAGAACGGGGTGTCGTTGTTGCCGCCGTCCCAGAGGATGACGTCGGCCTCCTTCTCGGCCTCGCGAACGATCCGCTCGTAATCGACCCCGGCGTAGACAACGAAGCCGTTGTCGATGTGGGGCTCGTACTCCTCCCGTTCCTCGATGGTGCACTGGTGACGGTCGAGATCCTCATAGGTCTCGAAGCGCTGACACGCCTGCTTGGCGAGATCGCCGTAGGGCATGGGGTGGCGGATGGCAACCACCCGTTTCCCGAGACTCTTGAGCATGCGCGACAGATAGCGCGTGGTCTGCGATTTGCCGACACCGGTGCGGACCGCGGTGATGGCGATCAGCGGTTTGGTCGACTTCACCATGGTCTTTGTTGCCGAGCAGACGCCGAAGTGGGGGCCCCACCCGATGACTTCGCTGGCCTTGTTCATGACATAGCTGTGAGGTACATCGGAGTACGAGAACCAGACCTCGTCCACATCGTGCTCGCGAATGACCGATTCGAGCTCTTCTTCGGCCACGATGGGGATTCCTTCGGGATAGAGTGAACCGGCGAGCTCCGCCGGGTAGACCCGACCTTCGATATCCGGGATCTGAGTCGCGGTGAAGGCCACCACGTCGACCTTCTCGTTGTCCCGGAAGAGACAGTTGAAATTGTGAAAATCGCGTCCGGCCGCGCCCATGATGACGAGCTTGGTCTTGTCCATGGATTTTCCTCCTTGGGATTGCACGCCGGTCTTTCCTCCAACAGGTGCCGGCGACCGCCGGGTGAAAAGCTGAACCGGCGGGCGCGCGCATCATACCACTCGCGCGAGGCTGCTGAGGTCAGTTGACAGTTAACTGCCGACTGTCGACTCCTCCCCTACTCCCACTCAATCGTCCCCGGCGGCTTCGAGGTCACGTCGTAGACCACCCGGTTGATTCCAGCGACCTCGTTGACGACCCTTCTCGCGATGCGGTCGAGGGTCTCGGGAGGGAAACGGAACCAGTCAGCGGTCATGAAGTCGGTGGTGGTGACCGCCCGGATGGCCATAACCTGTTCGTAGGTTCGCGCATCGCCCATGACGCCGACCGAACGGACCGGCAGAAGGACGCACAGCGCCTGGGAGATCTCGTCATAGAGACCGTCGGCGCGGATCTCATCAATGACGATGGCGTCGGCCTCCTGAAGGGTGGCGACCTGTTCTCGAGTGATCTCTCCCAGAATCCGCACCGCGAGGCCCGGTCCGGGAAAGGGATGCCGCCAGACGAAGTCGCCGGGCAGACCGAGCTCCTCCCCCACTCGGCGCACCTCATCTTTGAAGAGATCGCGCAGCGGTTCCACCAGATCGAGACCCAGGCGCTCGGGAAGGCCACCGACGTTGTGGTGGGTCTTGATCACCGCGGCCGTGCCGCGAACTCCGGATGACTCGATGACATCCGGGTAGAGGGTCCCTTGTGCGAGATAGGCCGCGTCCGGGAATCGGCGGGCTTCGGCCTCGAAGACCTCGACAAACTCACGACCGATGATCCGGCGTTTCTCCTCCGGATCAGACGCCCCTGCCAACGCGCCGAAGAACCGTTCACCCGCATCCACCCGATCGAGGCTGATGCCAAACTCCGCGAAACTCCGCATGACGATGTCGCCCTCGTCCTTTCGCAACAAACCGGTATCGACGAAGATCGGCACGACGCGGTCGCCGATGGCTTCCCGAAGCAGGACGGTGGTCACCGACGAGTCGACCCCGCCGGAGACCCCGCAGATCACCCGGCCCTCCGGCAGCGACGAACGAAGTTCATCGACGAGTTCGTGTCGGATGGCCGCCGGGTTCCAGTCGCCTTTGGCTCCGGCAAGCTCGATGAATCTTTCGAGCATGGCCGTTCCGTTGGGTGTGTGGCGCACTTCGGGATGAAACTGGAGCGCGACCAGTCGGCGGCCGGGGTGGACCATGGCGGCGACGGGTGAATTGGAGGTACGCGCGAGGGTCTTGAACCCTTCGGGGACGCGGGTGACATGATCGCCATGGCTCATCCAGACGGTCTGCGTCTCCGGTGTTCCCTTGAGGATCGAGGCGTTGTCGGTCACCTCGAGCTCGGCGAGGCCGTACTCCCGGCGGTCGGATGACTCCACCGTGCCACCGAGGTCCCGGGCCATGAGCTGCATTCCGTAGCAGATCCCGAGCACCGGGACCCCGTGATCAAAGACGACGGGGTCGACCTGGAGCGCGCCACTTTCGAAAACGCTCGCCGGACCTCCGGAAAGGACAACTGCGATGGGCTCGGCCGAGCGAATCTCGTCGGCCGGCAGATCGCCGCGATCGATGATGGTCTTGACGCCGAGCTCGCGCAGGCGGCGGGCTATGAGCTGGGTGTATTGCGAACCGAAATCCAGGATGAGGATGACCTCGTGGCGCATGGACTCTCCATCGGCGGTGGTGCCGCATCGTGATGCAGCGGAGGATAGCAGAGGGAATGGCTTCGTGACCGCTTCGTGTCTTTGTGTCTTCGTGGTTGCGATGACTGACGGCTTCTGTCTGAATGGTCTGGCGTGGAATCGGCGATGGTCGGGCGAACTTGACGAGCAAGCCCTCGGACTGTTGCAACCGCACAGTTTCAGCGCTAGAATCGCGCTTGTGAAAATGCACACATGGTCCGCGCAGCCAAGATGAGACCGGACCGGACCCCGAGGACAGCATGACCGCATACAAACGACACATCGACAACGCCGCGATCTCCGATCTCACCATAGCCCGGCTCTCGGTCTACCTCCGATGCATGGATCGGCTCCTCGAGCTCGGGATCGAGACCATCTCCAGTCAAGCGCTTGCGGACCGGTTCAATCTCAACTCGGCCCAGATCCGCAAGGACCTCGCCTACTTCGGAGAGTTCGGTGTTCGTGGGGTCGGCTACAACGTTCGCGAGCTCCGCCAGTACGTGATTGAAATCCTCGGCCTCGACCGCGAACGTCGACTCATCATCGTGGGTGCGGGCAATCTCGGTACCGCCCTGTGCCACTATTCGGGATTCTCCGGCGGCAATTTTCTGGTCGTCGGAATTCTCGACTCGGACCCGAGCCGGATCGGTGACCCGACCCCGGCCGGACTCCTGGTCGAAGACGCAGCCCGTCTCGGGGAGATCGTGACCCAGAGGCAGGTGGAAATCGGCGTGATCACCACGCCCGCATCGGCGGCTCAATCGATCAGCGAGAAGATGGCGGAGGCGGGCCTGAAGGTGATTCTCAACTTCGCTCCGATCCGGGTCCGGGCTGACGAAGGTGTTTTGGTCAAGACCGTCGATCTCGGCGTCCACCTCGAGGAGTTGAGCTTCCACCTGACGCACGTCTAGTCGGCACCACCCGGGACGATGAGCCGGACTCTCGAGCGCCGGTCGAGGATTCGGTGGTGCGTTCGCAGACGTTCAACTTGTTGCTGCGCTTTCCGATGATGCCGATCAGGGCCCGGGTGGATTGTCGAAGGCTAGCGGAACGGTTAGAGTGAAGGCCATGGACGTCCCGAACCGCATCGGCAAGTATGAGATTTCGTCGCAGATCGCCGCCGGCGGTTTCGGCGTGATCTACAAGGGCTGGGACCCGTTCATCAAGCGTCCTGTCGCGATCAAGATGTGCGCTTCACCTGACGAGGAGGTTCGGCAGCGTTTTCAGCAGGAGGCGCAGTTCGTCGGCAACCTCGTCCACCGCAACATCACCCTGGTCTTCGACTTCGGCGTCGAGAACGACATCCCGTACATCGTCCAGGAATTCCTCACCGGCTACGATCTCGATCCGTTGGTTCGTGCCGGGGTCGTCAACGACACCCGGACGGTTGTGTCGATTCTCCTGCAGATCTGCGAGGGTCTCGACTTCGCCCACACACGCGGGATCGTCCACCGTGATATCAAACCGTCCAACATCAGGGTGCTCGAGGACGGCACCGTCAAGATCATGGATTTCGGGATTGCGAAATCCCTCGAGGGCGGCACAAAGCTGACCCAGACCGGGATCGCTCTCGGCACCGCGGGCTACCTCGCCCCCGAGCAGATCCAGGGCGGATCCGTCGACCCCCGCACCGACATCTTCGCCTTTGGTGTCGTGGCCTACGAGCTCGTGACAGGAAAGCGCCCCTTTCAGGGCGCGTCGCTTTCCAATGTTCTCTATCAAATCCTGAACGACGAACCCTTGCAGCCCTCGGATCTCACCGACGACTGTTCTCACGATCTGCAGGCCATCATCCTGAAATGCATGGCAAAGGACCCCGACGATCGATTCCAATCGATCCGAGAGATCCTCGAAGCGCTACGGGCGGTGCCCGGGGCCGTCGGGAGTGAGGGCGAGTCGATGGTCGAATTGACGACCGGGGTGCTTCGAATCGCGGTCTCGAACATGGAACCGAGTTTCACCGACGCCGAGCCGCCGACGAGGGATCTTTCGGCCGCCGGCCTCGACAACGATGAGACCGAACAGGTGCCGTCCGGTGGGTTGATCACCGAGCTGACCCGAACACCCGAGATCGAAGAGGAGGAGTCCAACCGTCGCCGCAGCCCGGTGATGTTGATCTTCCTCCTGCTGTTGTTGCTGGTTCTGGCATCGGGCGCGACCCTCTACCTGTCGCGTGATGTCCAGGATTTCGTTTTCGGGTCGGAAGGGCCACCGTGGATTCCCACTGCCACACCGACGCCGACCGCAACTCCGACCGCGACCCCGGAACCGACCTCGACCCCGACCGCGCTTCCCTCCGAAACGCCTTCCCCGGAGCCCACACCGACTCCTGCTCCAGTCACGGTTCGCCTGCACGTCGATCCTCCCGCATGGGTCACGGTCGACGGACGGGCCTTCGGTGGCGACGACAAGACCAGCGGGGGTCCGCTGGTGCTGCTTCCGGGCAAGCACAGCTTCACGGTCTCCGTGCCCGATTTTCCCAAACGAACCTTCAGTCGCGATGTTGACGCCTCCACCCGGACCATCGTCCTCAATCTCGACCTGGGGATGCTGACCGTCATGGGCGATCCTGCCATCCGACTGCCGGGTGGGGAGGTGTTCCTCGACGGCGACAAGATCGGCACTTTGCCTCTGATTCGCAAGAACGTGCAAACCGGTCAGCACGAGCTCGTGGTGCGTTGGCCGGACTCGGAAAAGACCTTTCGCAGAACCGTCGAAATCCTCCCGGTGCCGGCGCAGCTTCGGTTGACCGTAGCGCCGGGCGGCGGGTGATGATCGGAGGAGGAGGTTAGAGAGTTAGAAGGTTAGAAGGTTAGAAGGTTAGAAAGTCAGAAGGTTAGAAGGTTAGGGGGTTTCCGGCGAGAAGGTCAGACCAGCGGCCGCTCGGCCCTCAATTCTAACTCTTCACCTCTCACCTCTCACCTCTCACCTCTCACCTCCTCACCGTCTGACTTTCTAACCTTCTATCCTTCTAACCCTCTCACCTCTTCAGCCCCCTCCGCTCTTGCGGCGAACCACGCATAACCGGTAGAGTGATGTCCATGATCAGGAAAGCCGCGCTCGTTTTTTGTCTACTCGCCTGCCTCGGCGCCGCCGTTCCCGGCTCGGGCCAGGAGAGTGTTGCGACTCCCAGTGAAGAAGCGGCCATTCAGGCATTCCGTCAAGGGTCCTTCTCGCGCGCCGTGGAACTCTACCGTCAGGCCCTGCAGGAGACGGACGACGCCTCCCATCGAGCCCGCCTTCACATCAACATCGGCTGGACGCTTTTCGCCCTGGGGCGCGAGTCCGAGGTCCAGACTCACCTTCGCGCCGCCCTCGTCGAAGATCCGAATCTGACGCTCCTGCCCGATTACTACACCCGGGAATTCATCGACCTTTTCGACCGGGCGCGGATGCGGGGCATCACGGATGAGCCCGCGACGCCACCGCCCGATCTCGAGTCGACCGTGATGGGGATCGAGATCCGGATCGAGGATGGGAAAGACCTTGAAGGCGCCCTCTCCGATGTCGACCAACTCCTCTCCACCTATCCCGAGGACGGACGGCTGATCCCGCTGCGAACCGAAATTCTGCGCGGCCTGGGACGCGACCAGGAAGCGGATGATCTGTTGCGCACCTACGGCGGGAGCGTCGTTTCCGGGATCTACGCCGATCGGATGTCCATTCCCGATCTGATTCTCAGAGCCAATCACCTCCTTGAGGAGGGTGATAGCACCACCAGCCTCGACCTGCTGCGCGAGGCCGTCTCCCGACAACCGAGTAATGTGGCGGCGCTCGAACTCATGGCCGAAGCGGCGCAGCGGAGCGGCCAGTGGGAAGAAGCCGAGTTCGCTCTCAAATCCGCCCTGGGGATGCAGCCCGACAACGTCGGTCTTCAGCTTCGACTCGGAGAGGTCTATATCGCCGAGAACGAGCTGTCTGCGGCCCGCGACGTCTTCCGTGAGATCACCGAGCGATCACCGCATTCGGACCGTGGCTGGGCCGCACTCGGTCTGCTCGAAGCCCGTCTCGGCAATCACGAGCGGGCCCTCGCCAACCTGGATCGTGCCATCGAGGAGAATCCGCTTCTCCCCGAGGTCCAGCTCGCACGCGGCGAACTCCTGCTGGCGAACGGCGCGGCCGACGCCGCGTACGCGGCCCTGAAGTCGGCCGCCAACCTGCTGCACGATGACCCTCAGCTCGAGGCCCGGCTCGGGCAGGCGCTCCTCGCCAAGGGACGACATGAGGAGGCCCTGACACACCTGCGGACGGCGCTGGCCGGAGGATTCCACCCCGATGACGTCGAACGCGCTTTCGCGTTGGCCCTCGCGCTCAACGGCCGTCACGCCGAAAGCGAGCGGGTTCTCACCGAGTCCGGGATCGCCGACAACAACGACACCGAGGTCATCCGCGGTCTCTTGATGCTCCAGCGGTCGAGCTATGAGGCTGCCGAGGAGATTCTGCGCCCGGTCGCCGAAGCTCGATCCAACGAGGCAAAAATCCTCAACATCTTTGCCGCCACGCTTTACAACCAGACCCGGTACGAAGAAACGCTGGCCTACCTCGAGGGCGCCGAGGAGCTGGACAGATCCATCGAGGGGATCGCGGCGAACCTGTCCGTGGCGAAGGCGGCGCGAACCGCCGAGCTCCTCGCCGAGAACGCCGCCACCGTCAAGGCCGCGCCGACGAAGTAGCGGGAAGGCGCGAGAAGCCAGGCGCTTTCATCGCTGGAAATCAATGCTCTTGAAGAACGTCGCCATCTGCCTTGCGACGTCCTCGGGGCGGTGGCTTTCCTCGTAGACGGAGCGAGCGGCCCGGCATCGATCCCTCCATCCGGCTCCACCGACACCTGCCAGCAATCTCGCGAGATCGGCCGGCGCAGACGATCCCGGTGTGAGCCGTGGTGCCGCGATTTCCGGCCACTCGAGGAACTGGCGAATGCCTCCGACGGCAACAGGAACCCCGCAGGCGAGAAAGCGGAGGGCCGCGGCCGAGGTCTCGCCGGCGGACGGGGTGCGAAACACGACTCCGAGATCGGCGGCGGCTGGGAGACCCGGGAAGAGTTCGGGCTCGATCCAGTCCGTGACCAGCAGGCGACCGGCCATGCCCGTACGATCCGCCGCGCTCCGCAAGGGGGCAATCCCCTCGCCTTCTCCCACAACCACGAATCGAACCGAGACACCGGCCCTGTTGGCCGCTGAGACGCCCGTGAGAATCTCCTTGATGCCCTTTGCCGGGGTCAGAAACCCGAGGTGCATGAGGACAACCTCGTCGGGCGTCAGGCCCAACCGTGAACGAAACCCTGCCCGATCGGTCGGACTCGGGTCGCCGACCGCCAGCCCCACCCGTCCGACGGTGGTGCCGGGGTGCTCGCTCCGTACGAGATCTTCGGCCCATTGGGAGTGAACGAGCACGGCCTGCGCGTCCTCGAGGAAAGGTCGACGGGCGGGGAAAAGAAAGGGATCGAGGTGGCCGTGATGGCCCACCCTTCGAGCCGCTGCGAGAGCGATCCCGGCCTCACCGTGTGCCGTCAGGAGACTTTCGGCCAGAGCCTCTTCGTCGCCTTGAGTGGTGGTCGATTCCACCAGCAGGTGATGGAGCACCGCATCGTGAAGGACGACGACGAGGTTCCTCGATGTCCGGAGGCGATCCAGAAACCACTCGTGATACGGGTTGTTTCCCAGATGAACGACGACGATCTCGCCCGCTTTCGCGGTTGTGTCGGTTGGAACGAGCTCGATTTCCTCCGGCCAATCCGCCGGGGGCGACCAGCCGGGCGGTCGTACGACCCTCAACCTAGCAAGCCTCCCGAGTTCCGGAAGAAGTTCCATGGCGTAGTCCGCGACCCCGGAACGGATCGGGGGCAAGGGGGAGAGCCAGAGGATTTCGAGATCGTCGCCGTTGAGTTCCACCATTGGATTCTACTCCCGCCGCGGCCGCGGATCCTTCGAGACCTACCGCCGTTTTCGACCATCGAGCTCCCGGCGAGGTATGATGGAGGCCGTGCGCGCCTTTCGGGTCATCCTGACGATTCTCTACGCCTCCTACTTAACCAATGTTGGGTTGCTGTTGATCTTGCTGCCCTGGTCGAACGGGTGGTCGCGTCTCGTTCTCACCATCTCACCACAGATGGGCGCCCTCCTCGATTCCCCGGTTCTCCGCGGCGCTGTGAGCGCGTTCGGATTTCTCCATCTGGCTTTGCTCATCGCCGAGCTCCTGGCTCCGGGCCGCCTTTCCGACACCCAATGAGGATGCAGGTACTCCACAGCCTTGATCGCGACTCACCTCGGGGGTAGACTCGAAGCATGGGGGGACGGGTTCTCATCGTCGATGACGAGGCCTATATTCGTCGAATTCTGGCCTTCAAGCTCGAGTGTGCCGGCTACACGACCTTCGAGGCACCGTCGGCTGAGGCGGCCGAAAGCGTGCTCGAGGCCAACGACGTCGACCTGATGCTCCTGGATATCGGGCTCGCGACGCCCACCAACGGCTTCGATCTCGCCGCACGGTTGCGCCGAAACGCCCGTACGGAACGACTCCCCATCATCCTTCTCACGGCCCGGGGTTTCGCATCCGATGTGCTCCGAGGACGGGAGGTGGGGGCCGCCGGCTACATCACCAAACCGTTCTCCACCGACGATGTGATCGGCCGTGTCCGAGCGATCCTGGGAAGTTAGTCGGCTCGGGATTTGACCTCCGCCCTCGTGCCACGTAGGCTCTGCGCCGGAGATTGAATGGCACACTCGACCCTTATGATCGAAAAACGGAAACTCTGATGCGCAGCTGGGTTCCCTGGCTCACGGCTCTCGTGGTGGTGGTGGCCGATCGGTTCACCAAGATGGCGGTTTTGGACCGCCTGGAGCACGGCAGCTGGCACCACGTATTCCCCGGTCTCACCATCAGCCACGTCCGTAATCCCGGGATCGCCTTCAGCCTCTTTGCGGATGGCGGACCGTTCACGCGGATTGTGCTCCACCTGGTGATCCTCACCGCTGTGGTCGTGATCGCATGGATGGTGGTTCGCCACGGTCGCCACCGGGTTCTCTCGGGGATCGCCTTCGGGCTCGTTCTCGGCGGCGCGGTGGGCAATCTCATCGATCGCGTACTCTACGGTTGGGTGCTCGATTTCATCTACGTCTGGATTCGTATCGGCGGTCGCACCTGGTCGTGGCCGGACTTCAACATCGCCGACAGCGCCATCACCACCGGTGCCATCCTGCTCATCCTCATCGAGTTCGTGCGCCCCGAGAAAACCGAGACGGCCGAGCATGCACCCGATTCTGATTGACCTGGGGTTCTACGCCCTCCCGGCCTATGGTCTTCTCCTGGCCACCGCGGTCCTCGTCGCGTTGTGGACTGCCAAGCTGCGCGCCGATGACGCCGGAATGGACGCCGCGAAGGTCGTCGACTTCGGGCTCTGGCTGGTGATCTGGGCGCTTCTCGGCGCCAAGATCCTCCTGGTTGTCGTGGAGTGGAAACGCTACCTCGGCGATCCCGCCCAACTCCTCGGTCTCGCGCGTGCGGGCGGGGTATTTCTCGGTGGATTCCTCGCGGCCGTGGTGGCCGCGGCGGTCATGCTTCGGCGGTACCGACTCAAGGCGTTGCCGACCTTCGACGTCCTCTCCCCCTCCCTGGCGCTCGGTCAGGCCATCGGTCGTGTGGGCTGTCTGCTCGCCGGCTGTTGTTGGGGAAGGGAGTGCGACCTGCCCTGGGCAATCACCTACACCGATCCCGCTGCCGCGGCCAATGTCGGCACACCCCTGCACCTTGCGGTTCACCCCTTTCCCGCGTACGCCGCAGCGTTCAATTTTTCGGTCTTTCTGGTCTTGAGCCGGCTCTACCGCAGAGAACTCGCCCCCGGGAGGGTCTTTGCCAGCTATCTGATCCTCTATGGGCTCGGCCGGTTTCTGCTCGAGTTCACCCGCGGAGACGAGGTTCGCGGGCTCTATTTCGGCGGTCTGATCTCCACGAGTCAGCTCATCACCGCGGCGCTCGTCACCACCGGGATCGCCATCCATTGGTGGATCAGCCGACGCGGGGCGAGGAGCCTGTAGTGCAGAGAGCCGGCGGCGCCTTTTGGGTGTCGATTGGCCCACCATCCGGTGGCTTCTCGGCCCATACCGCCGGCATGAACCATCGAGTCCGCCGAAAATTCTCTCAAACGACCCTCCGAAATCCATCCGCCATCCATGCACTACAGGCTCCTCGGTGAGCCCGGTCCACGACTTCACGGTGCCCGAGGAACTCACCGGGACCCGTCTCGATCGTGTCCTCTCGATCCTCAACGACAGCTGGTCACGGTCTCGGGTTCGACGTCTCATTGACGGCGGCGGAGTGAGGGTCAACGACAAAACGGCCAAACCGGCCACATTGGTCGAGGCGGGTGACCATCTCACCGTCGACGAGCCTGAGCCGGAGGTCCTCGACGTCATCGCCGAGGCGATTCCGTTGACCATCATCCACGAGGACGACGATCTCCTGGTCATCGACAAACCGGCGAACCTCGTCATCCACCCGGCGGCGGGGAATCCCACCGGCACCCTTGTCAACGCCCTCCTCCACCACTGCAAGGACCTTTCGGGCATCGGCGGCGTCGCCCGGCCGGGGATCGTCCACCGCTTGGACAAGGACACAACCGGCCTCATGGTGGTGGCCAAGAACGATCGCGCCCACCAGGCGCTGAGCCTCGCCTTCCAGTGGAGAAAGATCGACAAGACCTATCTCGCCGTGTGTTTCGGTGACTTTGCCGAGGACGACGGTGTGGTCGACGCTCCCATCGATCGCCACCCGCGCCACCGGCAGCAGATGGCGGTGGTGGACAACGGCCGCCCCTCGCGGACGATCTATGAAGTCGTGGAGCGCTGGACGGGAGCATCGCTGGTCCATTGTCGACTGGTGACCGGCCGCACCCACCAAATTCGGATCCACATGGCTCACATCGGTCACGCGGTGGTGGGTGACCCGCTCTATGCCGGTCGTCAGTGGCGGAACATCCCCGATCCCCGCGTCGCGGCCGCCTGCCGCAACTTTCCCCGGCAGGCGCTCCACGCCATGCGACTCGGTTTCGCACACCCGGTGAGTGGTGAGGCCATGAGCTTCGAGGCCGAGCCTCCAGCGGACATTCGGGGGTTGATCGAGGTTCTTCGCGGCGCGGTGGGGTGAGGCGTCGCCGGAGGGCGATACTCGGGCATCATCACCAAGTGTATGATGCGCGGCGGAGGTTCGGCATGGAACGCATTGCGTCAGTGGATGAGATCCCCACCAAGGGCGTTTTGTTCGACTACAAGGAAGGCCCGTTCGACGAGCAGGGCATTCTCGTGCGCACCAAAAACGGGGTCAAGGCGTTCAAGAACGAGTGCCGCCACCTTCCCATGCGGCTCGACGACAGGGAGCCCGCCGACATCTGGGACCCGCACGGGCGTTACCTGGTCTGCAACTCGCACGGAGCACGCTATCGGCCCGACGACGGCCTCTGCGTTTCAGGACCTTGTGAGGGCTCGCATCTGAAGGAACTGCCCGTCGTTGTGCAAGGTGACGAGGTCTTTCTCGAGACCGACAAGCTGGGTGGGTTCTTTGCCGTCTAGCTACAGACTCTCCACGAACTCGGTCATCCGGTCGAATGCCTCGCGGATCGAGTTCACGCTCCACAGCAGCGGCTGATAGGTCGTGATGGGATAGGCGGTGTCCTTGGCGACCCAGGGGTCGAAGTCGCGGATCTCGACCTTGCCCGACAGGGCGTGTTCGAGCTCGCCGAAGCTCGAGAGCAACCCGGCGCCGTAGGCCTTGAGATCTCCTCCCTGCAGCAGCACACCATACTCGATGGTGAACCAATAGAGGGTGGCCAGCTGTTCGACCTGGGCGTCGTTTGCCTTGAGCGAACCCTCGCCGATCTTCTGCGAAAGATCCGCGAACTCGGAGATGGCGAGCATGGGAGCGTGGCCCATGAGCTCGTGAACGATATCCGGCTCGGGGGTGTAGAGGGGTTCGGTGTGGTGGCGAATGTACTGGGTTGCACAGAAGACCCGCCGCGACAGGGCTCCGAGGAACTCGCGCGCCGACACCAGCCCGGCCACCGGCTGGAGGGAAAACCCGGTCCGTTCGGTCAGAAACCGGCTGACGTCGAAAAGCTGGGGGACCTTTCCCGCCCCGTAGCCGATATCGTCGATGACCGCGACGAACTCGCGGCAGGCGTGGGTGGGATAGAGAGCGGTGAGCTTTTCGAAGACCGTGGCCCAGGTCGCGCACTCGGTCGAGGAGTAATCGACGATCTTGGGCGGCTCACCCGAGTTCAGCGGCGGCGCCATGACGGCGATCTCGTCGCGCCGGCGGCGGTAGTCGGGGTCGCTGAATCCCGGATGATCGGCGTCAAGCTCGATGATATGTCCGGTCATCCGGCCTCCTCGGGTTGGCTCGCTCGGAGGCAAAACTATGACACGGGGATATTCGACTGACAAGGGATGATGTGGTCTTTTCCGTCGCAATCGAAATCGCTATCGCTATCCCTATCGACGAACCGAGTGGCGATTCGGCCACCTTGTCGGTGAGGATTGGCGATCCCAACTGTTCCTTCCGCCCGGGCGTGCGGCTGGTGGAGGAATTCGACGATCTGCGTCGAATGCGATAGCGATTGCGATAGTGATTGCGAGAACAATGGCGGTCCCGGGCAAACTCATGGACAATGACCCAATATCACAGATCGTGGGTTGATTCCTGTTAATCCCGAGTGCGGAAGGTCGTTTCAATGGTTGATGAACGAAATCGGGAGGAACCCGTGCAGGCAGTGATCACAAACAACACCCCGGACCCGACCCAGTGGCTCGAGCCCATCTACCGGGAACACTCGAGGGCCGTGATCCAGACGGCCTACCGGGTCACGGGCAACGCCGAGGATGCCGAGGACGTGCTCCAGACGGTCTTCATCCGCCTCGCCCGTCGGTCGGCGCCTCCCGACCTCTCCGCCGGCGCCCTCCCCTACCTCAGACGGGCGGCGACCAACGCCGCTCTGGATATCGTCCAGTCCAAACGTGCAAAGACCAGCGTGGCCTTCGAAGGGATCGCCGAAGCCGTGACCCGAGATGACGCGCCCTTGCCCGACAAGATCCAGCATGACCGTGAGCTCCACCAGCGCCTCCGCGAGGTGGTGTCTCAGTTGAGCCGACGCTCGGCCGAAATCTTCACGCTGCGGTACTTTGAAGGCCTCGACAACAAGGCGATCGCCGCCGCCCTCGGCACTTCACCGGGGACCGTGGCGGTCACACTCCACCGTGTCCGAGAGAAGCTCAGAATCGAGATGGCCCCTCTCATGGGAGGCACCCAATGACCGAATACACCAGAAATAACAATCTCCTCGACCGCGTGGCGGCAGAGATTCATGACCAGATGCTCGATGACGAGACCGTCAAGGCGGCCACCGATCGGGTTTGGAACGCGATCCACGCCGAGTTCTCGGTGGACACGTCGCTGCGGTCGTGTGCCGACGTTCAGGCGCTCCTGCCGGCGTATGTGGCTCAGGAGCTTCCCGAGGGCAAGGCGCTGCTGGTTGGCGACCACACCCGAGAGTGCGTCCCCTGCCGACGCGTCCTGCTCGAGCTTCGGGGTGGCGGTGAGCGGACAGCGACACCCGAGCCTTCGGTACGAACCACCCGCAGTTTCCCCGTCTGGCTCAAGATTGCGGCGGCAATCGTGGTCATGGTCGGCGCCGGTTCGATGGCCACGGTCATCGGCAGCAATTTTCTCGCCGAAAAGAGGCTGGCCGCGCATGTTGCCTCCGTTGAAGGCGCCCTCCAGATGGTGACTGATCAGCAGACCACCGATCTGGTCGAGGGCGACACCATTCACGCCAAAGAGCGGGTCCGGACCTCAAAGGACGCGGGTGCCTTCATCCGTCTCGCCGATGGTTCGCTCATCGAGATGGCGCCCCGCTCGGAGCTCGCCCTTCGCGGGTCCCGGCGCGGTACCACCATCGAGCTCGGTCGCGGCAACATCATCGTTCACGCGGCAAAGCAGGGGCGCGGTCGCCTCGGGGTGACCACCAACGAGTGTGAGGTCGCCGTCAAGGGCACCATCTTCGCCGTCAACCACGGTCTCAAGGGATCACGGGTGTCAGTCATCGAGGGCGAGGTCGAGGTGAGCCGGCGCGGCACCCATTCGTTGCTCCATCCGGGTGAGCAGCTCACCACCGACGAGCGCCTCAAAACGGTCGCCATCGAAGATGAGATCTCCTGGAGCGTCAATGCCGAGGAACACCGGGCGCTGCTGGCAGAGCTCACCCAGCTCCAGGTCGCGGTAGCCGAGGCGGTGGATATCGCCGCACCCCGAACCTCCACCCGGTTGCTCGATCTCGCGCCTGCCGACACGGTCGTCTACGTGGCCATGCCCAACCTCACCGAGGGTCTGGGCGCCGCGCGACAGATCTTCTCGAGCCGACTCGCCGACAGCGAGGTGCTGCGCGACTGGTGGCAGCGTGAGATCGTCGCCAAGAATATCGACACCGAGATCGAGGAGAGTCTCGACCGGCTCCAGTTCCTCGGCGCCGCCATCGGCGACGAACTCGTGGTCACCCTGGGTTCATCGGGACTTGCCGACGAGGGAGCCCCTCTCTTCCTGGCCGAGCTCGAGGATCCGCAGAATTTCCGGGCCCTCCTCGAGGACCACCTGTCCAATCAGCCCGATGGCGCGCCGCCGGTCCAGCTGTTGGACGATCCTGATGATGAGATCGCCGAGGGCGTCGAGGTTTTGATCTGGGTTGCCGGCGATGTGGTTGCCGCCGCCCGCACCGCCGATCTGATCCAGGGAGTCGCCGCTCGCCTCGATGGAAGCTCGCACGACACCTTTGCCGGCACCGAGCTTCACCAACGCCTCGGTGATCGCTACGCATCGGGTGTCGAGTGGCTCCTGGGTCTCGATCTGCAGCGTCTTTTTGTCGAGGCGGCCGGTGAAACCAGTCCGGAAGAGGCTGCGATGATGGAGCGTTTCGGCCTCTTCGACGCAACCACTATGGTCTTCGAACGTCACCGTGACGATGTCGGCTCGAGCATCGACGCCGAGATTCGTTTCAACGGCCCACGCCGAGGAATCGCCGCGTGGCTCGCCGAGCCGGCGCCGCTTTCGACCCTGGACTTCGTGTCTCAGGACGCGTATCTGGTGTCCGCAGCCGCAGCAAAGGACGGCGCCGAACTCTTCGACGAGCTCCTCGGGATGGTTGCGGCAGCCGGTCCGGACGCGCTCACGGAGTTCGAGAGCTTCGAATCCGAGATCGGGATCGATCTCCGGGACGACCTCGCAGCCGCCGTCGGTGGTGAAGGGACCTTTGCCGTCGACGGACCGATCCTGCCCCTGCCGACGTGGAAGCTCATCATCGAGGTCTACGATCCGGCCACCCTCGAGCACACCATCGGCGAGATTGTTCAGCGGGCCAATACCGAGCTCGCCGCCAACGGGGTCGAATTGATCACCGTGGACACACAGACGGTCGGAGGGCGCGTCCTCACCACCCTGCGCCATTCATCGAACCCGGTTTCCTTCACCTACACCATGACCGACGGCTTCCTCGTCGCCGGATCCAGCCGGTGGGCCGTCGAGCAGGCCATCGCCGTGCGGCAGTCCGGGATGGGGCTCGCCCAGTCGGCCGGCTTCCGCGAGCTGCTGCCGGACAACGGGTTCACCGATTGCTCGGCGCTGATCTATCGGAACCTCTCGCCGATCGTGGGTGTCCTGCCCCAGGGTACCCTAGGTGAGGAGTTCGGCCAGTACGAAACGCTGCTCAAGGAGAGTGCCGCGCCGGGTCTCTTCTGTGCCTACGGCCTGGAGGATCGAATCCTGGTCGCCGGAAACGGACCGAGTCTGGTCGGTCTCGCCCCGCTCCTCGGTCTGCAGAGTCTCATGGAATTCGACCAGGCCGTCGCGGATGGGTCGGACGCGCTATCATCACCCGAATGACGCAACCACTTAACCATGACGCGCCGGTTCTCGAGCTTGACGGTCTCACCGTCAAGCTCGGGAGACGGACGATCCTCGACCAGCTCGAGGCCTCGTTCTCCGGTCGGGCCATCGGCCTGCTCGGTCCCAACGGGGCGGGCAAGACCACCCTCCTGCGAACCCTGCTCGGCTTCTACCCGCCCAGTGCCGGAGGCGCGAAAGTCTTCGGCCGGGAGCTGGCGACCGAGGGCAAGCAGATCCGCGCCGAGATCGGCTACATGCCCGAGTCCGACGCCTATATTTCCAACATCACCGCGATCCATTTCGTCCGGCTCATGGCCGAGCTCAGCGGTCTCCCGTCCGAAGCCGCCCTCGAGCGCGCCCACGAGGCGCTCTTCTATGTCGGACTCGGCGAGGCGCGCTACCGCAAGGTCGGGACCTTCTCCACCGGGATGAAACAGATGGTCAAGCTCGCCCAGGCTTTGGTCCACGGTCCGCGCCTGCTCATGCTCGACGAGCCCACCAACGGACTCGACCCGCCGGCCCGAAAACGGATGATCGATCTCGTCAGCGACATCCGGGACAGGGGGACGAGCCGGATCATCCTCTCGTCCCACCTTCTCGGTGATGTTGAAACCGTGTGCGACGAGGTCCTCATTCTCAAACGGGGCGCCATCGCCGACTCCTGTGATCTCGAGGCCGACCGACGCGCCAACAAGAGCTTCGTCGAGGTCGATCTCGAGGCCCCGAGCGACGAGTTCGACCGTGCGGTGGGCGCGCTGGGGTGCGAGGTCGCCTCCCTCGAGCCGGGACGACTCAAGCTGGTCATGCCGGCCGATCTCTCGACCCGTGCGCTGTGGACCACGGCGGACGAGCTCGGCGTCGGCATCCGCCGGCTCGATCTGAAGCGCGATTCGTTACAGGACATCTTCATGCGCGCCATGGAGGACAACCATGGCGGTGTATGAGCGGATCTGGCGCCGGTATGACGGTTCTCTGACGCCGCTGCGTTGGCGCCCCGCGGTGATCACCAAGTACGCGCTCGCCGAGGCGTTTTCGTCCCGGATCTTCGCCGCGTTCTACGTTCTGTGTCTGCTACCCACCGCCATCGGCGTCTTTCTCGTCTACCTCAGCCACAACGTCAGTCTTCTCCAGCAGGTCGGACTGACCAAGGAGTTCATGGGTGGGCTGACCGCGGTCTTCTTCCAGTTCCTCTTTCTCTGGCAGGCACTTCCGGCGTTCTTCGTCGCAGTGATCGTCTCGCCGAGCCTCATCGCAGCGGACATCTCCAACAACGCGCTCTCGCTCTACCTCGGCCGCCCGATCGATCGGCGGGACTATGTCCTCGGCAAGATGGCGGTCCTGTTCCTGCTGCTGTCCCCCATCACCTGGATGGGAGGACTGTTGATCTTCATCCTCCAGGCCTACCTTGAGGGCAACGGTTGGGGCTTCGAGAACTGGCGGATCGGGACGGCCTATTTCGTCGGACACATCACCTGGATAGTGGTGATCTCGCTCCTCACCCTGGCCATCTCCGCCTGGGTTCGCTTCAAACCCGCCGCGCGGGGCGCCCTCTTCGGGATCATCTTCATCCTCGCCGGATTCGCACAGGCGATCAACGCCGTCACCAACACCTCGGTGGGCGATCTCATCAACCTCACCCGCGCCATTTACAACGTCGTCATGTCCATCTTCGGTGGGCCGACCCACGGAGATCTCCCGATCGCGCTCAACTGGTTCACCCTGGCGGCGACCTGCGTGTTGAGCATCTGGATGCTTCACCGCAAGCTCCGCGCCCACGAGGTGGTCTCATGACCGCCGACATCATCTCCGTCAAGAACGTCTCCAAATTCTACGGTGAGGTCCTGGGAGTCAACCGGGTGACCGTGGACATCGAACCCGGACTCACCGGTCTGGTGGGGCCCAACGGTTCGGGCAAGAGCACGCTGATGCACCTGCTGTGCGGTCTGCTGAGACCGACCCGGGGGTCGATCTCCGTCATCGGCGTTCCGCCCGACAAACCCGAGGAGCTCTTTCGCCTCGTCGGCTATTGCACCCAGTACGACAGCTTCCCCAACGGTTCGACGGGATACAGCTTTCTGTCCCACACTCTCGCCTTGCACGGTCTCGACGGGGTCGATGCCGATCGACGCGCATGGGAGGTGCTCGAACAGGTCGGGTTGACCGAGGCCGCCAGGCGGCGCATCGCCGGCTACTCAAAGGGCATGCGTCAACGGATCAAGCTTGCCCAGGCGATCTGCCACGATCCTCGGGTCCTGATCCTCGACGAGCCCCTCAACGGCCTCGACCCTATGGGTCGCGCCGAGATGATCGATCTCTTCAAGGAACTCGCCGGCGCCGGACGCCACGTGATCGTCTCGAGTCATATCCTCCACGAAGTCGACCTCATTTCCGATGGGGTCATCATGATCCACGGAGGTTCGGTGGTGGCCGAAGGGTCCATCCGCGATGTCCGCGGCGAAATTACCGCCCAACCGCTCCAGGTGCTCGTCCGCTGCGACCGGCCGCACGCCATCGCGGCGCGGGCCTTCGAGTTCGCTCACGTGGTCGAGGCGCAGATCGTTGACGAGGCCACAGGGGTCTTGCTGCGAACCACCGATGCCGGGGCGTTCTTCCCCGAGCTCGGCAGGATCATTCTCGACAGCGGAGTCGAAGTCGAGACCGTCACCCCGGCGGACGAGAGCGTCCACGCCGTCTATGACTATCTCATCGGCGACGGCGGAGGTGGACCATGAGCGGCTCGCACGGTTGGTCGCTTTGGCGGCGCCAGATCACCGTTCTCGCAAAGCAGGAGATCGGCCGAAGCCTCTTCAGCAGACGTTCGCTGGCGGTCTACCTCCTTGCGGCCATGCCCATCGCGCTCGCCCTGCTGCGCGCGCTTTTTCTGCCCGAGAGCCAGCGCGCGCACGCGGCCCACACCACCACCGAGTTCGCCGAGGTCTATCACTTCTTCATTCTGCGCTTCATCGTTTTCTTCTCCGCCGCAATGCTCTTCGTCAAGCTCTTCCGCGGAGAGATTCTCGAGCGCTCGCTCCACTACCACCTGCTGGCCCCGGTTCGGCGCGAGATCCTGACCGTCGGCAAGTACATCGGCGGGCTGCTCGCCTCGGCGGCCATTCTCGGCGCCACGGTGGTGCTCACCATCGTTCTGTTCTACCTGCCGCACGGGAGGGCAGGCATGGCGCATCTCACGAGCGCCTCAGGGCTCGGCGAGGGTTTCGCCTACCTGGTCACCACCGTCCTGGCGTGCGCGGCCTACGGCGCGCTCTTCCTGCTGGCCGGGCTCTACTTTAAGAACCCGATGATCCCAGCGGTGCTGTTTCTGGGCTGGGAGCTACTGACACCGTTTCTGCCCGGTTTTTTGAAGCTGCTGAGTGTGGTCCACTACCTCGGCTCGCTGGAACCGGTGCCGATCTCTCAGGGGCCCTTCGCCCTCATGGCGCAGCCGGTGCCCGGGTGGTTGGCCGTGGTCGCGTTGATCGCCATCAGCGTCGGGCTGCTCGCGCTCGGAGCGTGGAAGGCCCGCGGGCTCGAGATCACCTACTCGACCGAGTGAAATCCGCAGCAGCGGATTTCACCGTAGGCAGGTCCTTCAGGACCTGCGACCAGATCCGGCAAGATAAGCCCCGCGGCCATTGCGAGGTGCCTCCCAGGATCTTTGAGTGGAATAGCCGACAACGCTGCAAAACCGGGTTTCATCGCCTCCTCTGAGGCGGGCCGTGAACGACCCGCCTACGGCTGGATTGGGAGCGTTGCGTCGATCGGAAAGACCCCGTTTCAACCCCAGAGGGTGGGGTACAGGCAGCCTTTGGCTCGTCGACTCGTGGGTCTTGGATGGTTTCTTTTGAAACACGAAGTGCACAAAGATCCACTAAGACACCACAAAGGTCGGTTCTTGACTCATCGCAAGGCCCGTCGTGCCTTCAAGGTCGGAGGGAGCCCGGGTCAAAAAAACGCGATGCTCCGTGGTAAATCCGTTGGCCTACTCGGTCGGATCGAGACCTTCGAAGCCGAGGAAGACGGGCTCGGGTTTGAGATCGATGCCGAGGTGGGATCTCACTCCCCGGCGGATCTCGGTGGCGAAGGCCACGAACTCTTCGGTGGTGGCGCCGCCGCGGTTGATGAGGGCGAGGGCGTGCTTGCTCGAAAGACCGACCCGGCCGCGGACGCAGCCCCTCGGATAGCCCGCGTGTTCGATCAACCAGCCGGCGGAAAGCTTGAAGAGATCCTCCCCCAGCTCGTGCGCCGGGGGCGTGTCGTCAAAGCCGAGAACCCCAAGGAGTCGCGCCGACTCGATGAGATCGTTCAGCGTCGCCTCGGTCACCACGGGGTTGACGAAGAACGAGCCCACGCTGCGCCGGTTGGGGTCGTCATCGTCAATGACCATGGACTTGGAACGACGCAGATCCAGCACCGCTGCGCGGACCTCCGCGAGACCGGGCGGTTCGGCGCCGGAAAAACGCTCGGCGAGCTGCTCGTAGTTCAGGGTTGGTCGCCCCTCCTCTTGAAGGCCGAAGCGCAGCTCGAGCACGATGTAGGGGTTATCTGGCCGCCGGAGAACGCTGCTGCGGTAGCCGAAGTCACATTCAGCCGGGGTCAGGACCCGCTCCTCCAGGGTCTCCCGGTGGAGCACGCGGACGTCCTCGATCACCGCGCCGACCTCTTGGCCGTAGGCGCCGACATTCTGGATCGGCGTTGCTCCCGCGGTCCCGGGGATTCCCGACAGACACTCGATGCCGGCCAGATCCTCCCCCACCGCCGCGGACACAACGTCATCCCAGGGCTCGCCGGCGGCGGCGGTGAGAACTCTGTGGTCATGTCTCCTCTCGATGTCGATTCCCCGGTTGGCGATTCTGAGCACCAGTCCGCGGACGCCGTCACCGGCCACAACGACGTTGGAGCCCCCGCCGAGCACACTGACCGGCAGAGATTTCTCGGCCGCCCACCGAAGGGCCTCCCGGATCTCGCCCACACTCGATGCCTCGATCAGCCAATCCGCCTGCCCTCCCAGCTCCAGTGTTGTAAGGGGTGCGAGGGGTTCGTGGGTCGTCGGTTCGGCCATGCAGAACAGTCTACCCGTGCTTGGACTGTTGAGGGCTGTTGTGGAGCGTGCGAAGGCACGCAATCGAATGCCTGTGGAGAGGCGATGGGCGGGGGTGCGCAGGCGCCCATCCCGCGTTCTGTCGAGGGTCCGGGTTCCGGAGTTTTCGGGAATGGGCCGACGACCCAAGACGCTCGGATACAGGAAGTCGTACAATCACCAACCGGAGGTTCGCATGTCGTCTTCTGTCCTCGGTTTCTTTCTCGCCGCCGCCACCGTCGGATCGGTCCCCGCTGCCGGGCCGCCTGAAGGGGTCTTCGAGCCGCCTCCCATCGTGAAACACCAGCTCGAAGAAGGCGCGAGCAAACGCGCGGCCTACGAGGAATTCCAGCGGACCCACGGGACCGGCACCAAGAACTGGGCTTCCGAACTTCCCCCGCCGACCTACGACGTGCGCGGATATGATATCGATGTCTTCGTCGACCCAGCGCGGCATGTTCTCTCGGGTACCGTGACGATGACATTCGCTGCGGTGGTTGACGGACTGGCCACCGTAACCCTCGACGCCGATCTCGGATTGCGGGTCCTTTCCGTGCTCCAGATCGGAGAGCAGCGCTTTCCCTACGACACCCCCGCCGAACTCGCCTTCGAGCACGAGGATGACCGGCTGACGGTGACGCTGGCGCAACCGGTGCCGGCCGGCACCGCGGTCAAGCTCCAGGTGACCTATGGCGGCCACGCCATGCGCGGTGGACTCATCGGCACCACCGGCGTCAACTGGTACTCGAACGGCGGCACACCGGTGATCCACACCTTTGCCCAGCCCTTCGGGGCGCGGGTCTGGTGGCCCTGCAACGATCGCCCCGATGACAAGGCCACCGTGTCCCTGCGGGTGACGGTGCCGGGAGACCTGGATGTCGCC
>Ga0316193_10000467_pt1 | contig 25123 bp, 22 predicted proteins | sample MerIslsedime2_MG_FD_207735 | JGI IMG/M metagenome (GOLD analysis project Ga0316193, IMG submission 207735) | Coastal sediment microbial communities from Maine, United States - Merrow Island sediment 2 | ecosystem: Environmental > Aquatic > Marine > Coastal > Sediment | place: USA: Maine... | reverse complement strand
AAGGTCCGTTGTCGGAAAGGATGTAGATAACCAGGGTGTTGTCCAGCAGGCCCTGTCGTTCGAGTTCGTCAATGACCTTGCCGTACTGCACGTCGGTGTGCTCCAGGAACCCGGCGTAGATTTCCATTAAACGAATCTGGAACTCCCGTTGCGATTTTGGAACGTCTGACCATTTCTGCATACCTTTCGCCAAGGGATTGAGAACGGCGTCCTGGGGAATCCATCCCATTTCCTTTTGTTTTTCAAAGGTCATCTTGCGCAGGACTTCCCAACCTTCGTCAAACTTGCCGTCATATTTGTCCGCCCACTCCTTGAAGATGTGATGAGGGCCATGCACAGCACCGGGTGTGAAATACATAAAAAACGGTGTGCCGGGATCGAGGGTATTGCTGGTTCGCAGCCACTCGATGGCTTTCTCCGTCATATCCTCGGTCAGGTGATAGTCGGGGTCATGGGGCGCTTGCACGGGATTGGTGTTTTCAAACAGCGCGGGCTCATATTGGGAGGTCTCGCCTGCCAGGAACCCATAAAAATAGTCAAATCCCAGTCCTGTCGGGTAACGGTCGAATGGCCCCAGCCGGGTGATATCCGTCACCGGCGTATTGTGCCACTTGCCAAACGCGGCGGTGTTATACCCGTAATAGGAAAGCACCTGTGCAAAGGTGGCCGTCGATTTGGGGATCTTGCCTACATAGCCGTCCCAGTCCGAAGCCAGTTCGGCAATCTGACCAGCACCTACCCGGTGATGGTTTCGACCGGTTAGCAATGATGCCCTTGTCGGTGAGCACATGGCCGTGGTGTGGAATGCGTTGTAGCTGATGCCAGATGCGGCCAGACGATCAAGGGTTGGCGTATGGATGGGACCACCAAAGGTACTTGGGTTTGAAAAGCCAGCATCATCCGTCATGAAAATAACAATGTTGGGGGCACCTTCCGGCAAGCGATCTTCAGCTTGCCGCCACTGGTGTTTTGAATCTTTCAGGGTTTTACCGGTAGTGCTTGCCGAGCCCGGTTCAGGAAAGGGCAAAACCTCCTGTGCTGACAGTTGCGCCGTGACACAAAACAAACCTGCGAGAAAAATCACAAAGGAATTGACGATGGGTTTCATCGGGTATTTTCCTGATAAAAGGTACTTCTAAATCGAATGACCATATTGCGCACTAAAGGCTATGACCCCTCACCGACCGGAATCAGCAGAATCGTCGGCCCGTCGCCAAGGTAAGCATCATCGGTTGCCATGAGCTCATTGGTCTTCATTAATCCGTGTAGCGAATCGACATATGCCTGGCCACGCTCAGAGTATTTGGTCAGGGTTTTTGCCAGGTCCCATCCGGTCACCTTGGTGCCTGCACTGCGTAACTCGGCCCGGCGAACCCTTAGTGCTTCATAGCTACTATTCGTATTCAGGTTTTGCATATAAGCAATGACCGAGTGCATGGGTGTTTCATGGGAGGCGATCTTGTAGTCGCCGAGTTCAGAGCGCTGCTGTTGTGGTTTGATACCCTTTTCACCCCAGGTCCACATACCGAACAGAGCATTGCCCTCGACAGAAAAACGGGAGGTTCCCCAACCACTTTCCTCGGCCCCCTGGGCGAGCACCAGGGATGGCGGCAACGTGTCGACCCGCCGCATGAGTTCATCCTGTAGTGCCTGGTCGCTAATGTCGACGTCACCTTTTCCCTCGGCCACCTTATATGCAACTGCGGTTTCCCGTATGAAGGTCTCTTCCCGGGGGCTGATCGACTCGCCTGAGCGAAGCGTCTTAATAATTGATTCCAGTTGTTGCCGGTCAGCCTCGATCAGTTCGTTTGCGTGCAGGACCAATGGACCCAGCAGACGAAAGAATGCGCGCTTCTTGTCTACCACCTGCATATCATCTGAAGTCTTGTCCCGCCAGCGTGACGGGATCGTGGTGATGTAAAGCCTGGGCACCTCGCGGACACCAGCCTGCCAGGCCTCCGGCGTGTAATTCAGGCTTTTGGCGAGTTCCTCCACCTGTACGGGGGAGTCATACTCGAAGCGCTCGACAGGCCGGTCGCTGTCGACACCGGCAGCCCCGACTTTCTGGTCATCCGTGTCACATCCTGATAGAAATACGCCCAGGCTGATCATCGTAATTACCAAAGAAGCCAAACGTCGCCATATGATTATTGATTGCATATTTTTCTCCGACTGCACCAGGCTCACCAGGGCAGCTTAATCACAGGTGAAACACTGAAACGAATCTGGTAATCAGGCCCGAAGTTGTCCGGTGATTTGACGTAGTGCCAGTACTGAAGCCCGAACTTCCAGGGCCGGCCACCGAAGATTGAGGTCTTGGAGGCACCGATACCTAGCGGGAAAGTCCACTTGTTACCACTGCCCGCCTCATGGTTATAGGAAAAGGTGGGCGAGGCGTTGATCTGCCAGCCGTCGTTGAGGTTAAACGCATAAAAATACTGGCCACCCGTAATACTGGTGTCGTAGTCATCCTCGCCGGCAATATCCCATTGATGCGAGACGAGTACACCCAATACACCCCATTTCTGAACCATGGCGACCGCGGCCTCCGGGCCGAGCAACCACTGGTCCAGCCCCAGCGAATCGTTGGTCGCCGTTGGTATCGTGCCGGCCAGTCCGCCCAACAACACAATGCCGCCGGGAAGGGATTTGCCCAGTGAAAAGTCAAAGCCTATATCGCCAAGATCAACGCCTTCAGAGCTGAAGCCACCGCCCTGTTGTGGTACATCCTGGCTGAAAATAACCGGGATGGCAGGACGTATAAAAAGGTTGGTGGTCTCATTCAACTTGTAAGGCAGGGACGGCTGGAACAGCATTCGCGTCGCACTGGCGCTGCCGGCGCCGGGAATGTCGCCATCATAGCTGATGTAGTCGAACTGAAAATTCATGCTGCCCATGTTGGTGTTCGGATCAGACAGCGCGGCGGCGACTTCGGCAGCAGATGGCGCAGCAAGTCCGCCTTCGCTGCCCGGAGCAGTGTCCCTGGTAAATGTGTCGGCGTCGTGATCCATGACCCGAAATTTGAGCACTTCCCCGGTTTCCACGTTGAGAGCCCTGTACGCCGCCGGATCGTCGAGGTTCTGCTCGAAGCTGAAGCACTTGGTTTCCACATCCGAATAGCACACCTGGTCATCACCTTTGACTTCCCAGGTACGTCGAAATGTTTCGTCCCAGGCCCTGATCTCGGCGGTGCCGTCGGCATGGTACTCACCAACGGCGGTTACGCCGGGTTTGAGTTCTATTTCAGCCGTGGCGCCGGAGACTAAATTCTGCAATGCGTCAGCGCCTGTCAATGGCTGCCAGTCGTCCGCGTATGCCAGCGGGGAAAGACCAAAGGTGATCATCAAAGTGGTGAAAGTAAGCTTGTTCATTATTTAAAGCTCCAATAAAAGATTAAAATCCCTTATCTCTCATGCAGTTGAGATACCGTCCTGGCAGATCGGCCGGCGAGCCATCTGCCAGCACCTGGCTCTAAAGCTCCTCCGCCACCGGTGGTGACCACGTTTTGAACTTGTCCAGATCCGGAACGTAGAGTCGCAGTATCACGTCAATGTCGTAGTCTCCTCGATTGAGTGGCAGCCAGTTTTCGTCCGGCACGCCTTCGGGCTTCTCAACGGCGATGTAAACCTCGATCCCGCCCTCGTCATCCAGCTTCATGCCCCCGTTCTCGCCCACGCTGTACTTCTTGAGATCATTGGGAATAAAGAAACCGTTCTCAGTGTCGTAGAGGGTGAACGACCAGAAAGCCCCGGCGGGGGGATTACTATCTGCTGGCATGCGGATGACGTAATCATGGCTGGCGCTCAACGGTTTACCATCCGCCGTAAAAATGGTTGGATAGACCGCTTCAAGAGCAGGCTGACCGATTGGACCCAGGATGGATTGGAATAGCAGAAGTTCGAGATCGATTTCTCCTCTTGGCAGGAACATGCCAACTGAAGCCTTTGCCCAAAATTCCGCATCCGCGGTCTTGGCCATCTCCTCGGTAAAGATGCGCTCGGCAGCCTGGCGGAAACGCTGGCCATCGAGTTGGACGACCTGGTTCGGATCATAGGCTTTCCCGGGAGCAACTCCGAGTGGCTCGTATGCGGCCAGCAGTTCCTGATCGATCTCGTTGTTTGCATCGAAGGTCGTGTGGTTGAACGCGAACTGCATGACTTCGAGGAGGTTGTCCGCGAATATATCGAAGTCTGTCTCACCGATTGCCGGGAACTCAATGTCATCGATCGGCTTGGCTGCTCCACCACTAAACTCAGAGAGTGTGGTCAGCTTGATGGTTTGCATCTCTTCGGTGATGCGCGCGAACCGCTCAGGGTCGCTGGCGTGTGGCATGACCCGGATTACTGCAGACACGAAGTCACCGGTCGCCTCAAAAAGGCGATCCACGCCTTCAACCGGACCGCCGTCGTATCCCTCGGTCCGCGCCGAGAACACCAGCATCTTTTGTGGCTCGTCGAAATCGCCAAGTCGGGTTGCCATTGGGATGTTTACGAAATGGTCATATCCCGTGATCATCAACGAAACATATTTCGAATCGAAGGCCGGGATTTCGAGAATTACCGGATCATGGCGCAGGTCCAAAAAACAACTGATGTAGAGGGAATCGTTATTCACCCGTGCAATTTCTTTCACCGTGTGATCTTTGAGCTGCGTGTCTGGATAGCAGGTATTCCAGCCCCCCACATTCATCGCCCCCTTGTTATTCACGTTGTACATGGCAACGTATTGGTAGGAACGCTTCACGAGGTTTTCCAGCTGGGCATCGCTCAGCTCAACGGCAGCCACTTCACTCACGTCCTGAGCAGCTGGCGCGGCGGTTTCGGTCCCAGCCGTATCAGTACCCGGACCGCAACCGGACAGGGCCAGGACGCCAAGCATAAGGATTATCCACACACTCATCAGGCGAATGAAACTTTGGTTCTTTCGTGCAGAATTGTTCATTGATTTCCGTCCTTTCATTGATCCTGGGATGTACTGACGCAGTTTATGAGGACACCAACGCGCCACTGCTGACGTGCAGCATCGTTTGACTTTGTACGTTTGGGCCCCGGAACGTAAGGGGTTTACGGTAGGTTCTTGTAGGCTACAGTAGCCGGTTTCGGAGCAATCAGGCCTGTGCCGCCTGCCTCCTGAAGAGTTCAGTCGATGGTCAGTCCGGCGCTTGCAAGGCCTTCGACGAGTTGATCCACGATTTCCGGGAACTTGACGTAGTGTCCGATCAGTAGCCGCCCGCGCTGCTGAAAATTCGGTTTCATGAGCAGCAATTGTTGGACCGCATCACGCCCTTCCGAGGGTCGACCCAGCAGGCCCAGCGTTGCCGCCCGGCTGAGCGGGCCCCAGAAATCCCCGATCTCGATGGTAATCTCGGCTTGCTCCAGCGCCCGCAAATAGTCTTGCTGCCGGATCGCGTTGAGCCACAGGCCATAGCGGGCATAGACAGCGTAGAACGGGTTCTGGTCAATCGCCTCGCGAACGAACTGCTCACCCCGGTCCCATTCCCCGAGCAGCAGCAACAGGTAACCGATCGCGTCCATGAACAACAACGATTCCGGGTGCATGGCTAGTGCCGCCTCGACCTCGCTGAGGGCCAGGTCCAGTTGATTCTCCAGCATATTCCCCCGGGCCAGCACGAGGCGACTGAACTGGCTGGTCGGCAGCATCAGGGCGCCTTCCCGGGCCAGCGTCAATGCCTCGTCCAGCGGCGTAAGTTCAAGGTCGAGAAACTCAAGTGCGACGTTGTCCATGTATAGCAGCGCCAGCAGCGTGCAGCCCAGCCCGCACTCAGGCTCGCGTGCCCTTAACTGATGCAAGGCATCTAACGCCTGCATGTAGGAAGCAGGAGTCATTGTATGGTGGTAGGCATAACCTTTGAGGATCGCTTCGTAGCACGTCAGGTCCGCCAGCCTGCTGCCCAACTGCAAGGTATTCGTACGCGTGATGACACCGTGTTCCGCAGCAATGTGCGCAGCTATCGTGTTGGCGGATTTTTCCTGGAACGCGATCAGGCTCTCTGACTCGAGTGGCGAATGCAGCGAGTCTACCCAATACTGCTCGCCGGTTGCGCCATCGCTCATCTGTACGACGATCTTGATGGCTGAGCCGTCGAAACGCACGTTGCCGCTGACTATGAAGTCAGGTCGAGCATTCAGTTCCTGCGCGTCCAGGGGGCCTGCCCGGTACAGCATGACGCGCAGGTCCTCGCAGTGCCCGAGTTCGACGCACAGCTCGGTGGCCAGACCCACTCCAAGGTAAGCCAGTTCAGGTTTCCCGGTCAGGTCATCGAAGGGCGTGATCATTATGGTTGGCCACGATGTCGTCGACCTTTGCACCTTTGGCAGAGCGCCCACGCGGTCTGGAAAAGACTCGCAGCCAGGGCCTTCAGAGAATACCGGGACGTAGCTTCCTTTCGGAATTTCGATTCGGATCGGGTCCTGCCCCCCCGAGACCAGGTAATAACGCTCCATGGCACGTCGCAGGCGGCCGGCCTGGATGCGCACGACCGGATCGTGCGCGGCGTCGAAGTCGGCATCCCGTCCGTATACCTCGACCGCGATAGTGAACCCCTTGACGTGCTGAGAGCGGCCCGCCAGCGTCTCCTCGACGACGAAGCGCAGAAATTCATGCATTTTGTCGGTGGCCTGGAATTCGGCATGCCCGAGGATCCGCTTCAGCTGCGTACGAATCGCCTCGCTGGACCAGCGACAAGTTGTGTCTGTCTCGACCGACGACAATTCTGGGTTATTCTTTTTTTTCATGTGTGGTTACTTTCGCCCGAACTTCATGGCGATTCCGCAGCTGTAGCCTACAGCAAACTACAGTATAACCCTTACCCGTAGGGATCAACCCGACTATGGTCTGAAAGATCAGAAGCTATCCGAGCACACAAAATTGCGCAACGGAGGCGCGGTGGAGCACATGAGCGACAAACACATCGAGGATTCTGTCGCACGAGTCATCAGCCAATTCGAAGACTGGAAGACCCGTATCGAACAGTCCTTCCAGCAGAGTGACGATTTTCGGTCGCTGTGTGAGGATTATGCCGTCTGCGCTCGTGCGCTGGAGAATTGGCAGGCCAGCGATGCGGCAGCGGCCACTGAAAGGCGGAAGGAATACACGGAGTTGCTTGCGGAACTGGGCAAGGAAATCCATGACTGGCTGGAACATCAGCGGTCGTAATGTTCCACGCGGAAGTCGGCATGGCCTGGTGGCCTGAAAAAAACTCAATAGAGAAAACATCTGGAAATTATGGATAATCAATGATCAATTTCATCGCAAGCAAACTAATGAAAAGAAGTCTGTACATCCACCACACCTTGTTCCTCGCCCTTGTGATTCTCCTGAGCGGCTGCACTACGCTTACCGCCCCAAGCAAGGACAACCCGCTGTCAAAATCAGAGCTGCGCGCCGAGCTCAGGCACATGCAGGCCGAGCCCGTCGAGCTGGAACGACCGGTCGTCGTCATCGACGGCTGGCTCAACTACGGCGGCGCCTCGATCATTAAGCGCGAGTTAAAAGGCCTCACTGGTGGTGAGGGGGATCTTTTCGTCAAGTACCATTACCCGCTGATCTTCTCCACGCTCGAGAGCAACGCCCGCAAAATCGTCAAGTTGGTCGAGGAGCGCTGGCCGAGTGACGACCCGGAGTGGACCACCGAGATCGATGCGGTCGGCTTCTCAATGGGCGGCCTGATCGCGCGTGTCGCCGCCGAATCGCCCCGGGAAGGTAAGAAGCCACGCAAGCGACTGAAGGTCAAGCGCATGTTTACTATATCCGCACCGCACAAGGGTACCGGCTGGTGGATCCGCTGGGCCGCAATCGACCAGATGTCCTGGGCCGTGAGCCTCTATGGCGGCAGCTATCGATCGTGGCTCAATGAGCGCCTTGTCGAGGCGGACTACGACCTCTACTGCTACGGCCAGGGCAACGACTGGATCGCCGGGAACAACTTCGAGGCGGCCGGGCACCGTGAGATCAAGGCGCGCGGACAATTCCTCTTCAGCCACACGAGCTCGTACGGGAACTACCGCCATCTCGCCGATATCGCGGCACGCCTGCGCGGAGAAGACCCGATTGTCCCGGACCTGTAACCGGCATTTCAAGAGTAGTGGTGAAAGCTATGAAACTTTCCTTGATCTCCCTGATCCTTTTACTTTTCTCCTCTTTCAATGTTTACGCACAGGAAGTGCGGGTATTTTCGGGCTATGAGCAATCGATTGCCTGGATGGAATCGATTGGCTGGTGGGGAAAGGAACTTCGTGCTGAACAGATGCAGGTCCCACGAACGCTTCTGATTGGAATCTCTCCCGCCTGGGGGGAAGAGGCTGCGCAAATGCCGGTCGACGTGAAAAAGGAGTTTTTCTACCGTTGCCTGCTGCCGCTTGTAACGCATGCCAATTGGCTGGTTCGGCAGCGCAGGGGATGGCTCGAAGAGAGAGCGGCCGAGATGAAAAATGGCCAGGCTCCCCAGGGCGAAAACCTGGAAAACTTGCGGCTATTTGCCGTTACGCTCCGGGTGAAGGATGAGCAGGAAGCCAGCGAGATAGCTGATCCGGCGGAGTGGTTGAAAATCATTGACGAATTACTCTATCGACTGGACGAAATTCCTGCCGGCCTGGCGATGGGGCAGGCCGCCTATGAGAGCGGTTGGGGTACTTCAAGATTTACCGTCGAAGGAAATGCGCTGTTTGGGCAATGGACCTATGGCGGTGAAGGCATGGCGCCCAGGCAACAACGTAAAGAGCTGGGTGATCATAAAATCGCCGCATTCACATGGCCGTTTGACAGTGTGAGAGGTTACTTTCTGAATCTGAGCACACATCCCGCCTATGAAGACTTTCGAAAGCTGCGGGCAGAGCTGAGAAAAGGCGGCAAACCGTTGAACTCGATCACCCTGGCTGACGGACTGATAAGCTACTCAGAACGAGGCCAGGAGTATGTCGACAGTCTCAAAGACATGATTCGCAGTAACGGGTTTGACCTGGCGGATTCGGCGTTACCAAGAGATGAACCGCTGGGGTTTGCGATGGGTGCTGCAAACGAGGAAGCAGCCCAATCCATGACCGAAAGTTTCGAGGAGATGAAAAGAAAAGGTGAATTCGGCGGGATTGTCGCTGAGATGCGGCTCGAATGAGCCCGAACTGCGCAGCAGAGCACTTGAATGGTGGGCGATACTGGGCTTGAACCAGTGACCTCTGCAATGTGACTGCAGCGCTCTCCCAACTGAGCTAATCGCCCTTCCGGGTGGATGTTGCGGCAGGGCCGCAACCAGGACTCCAAGGTACTGAATTTTGCTGGCGTTAGTCAACTGGCATGATGATTGGATATTATTCCCTTGATGAAACGTCTTCCTCTGTTACTCCTGGCTCTGATGGCCGTGCTGTTTTTCCTGACCCTGGATCGGCCGGAAGCCTGGGCGGGGTGGCTGCATGCCTTTGCCGAAGCGGGAATGGTGGGCGCAATTGCGGACTGGTTTGCCGTGGTGGCCCTGTTCAGGCATCCACTCGGTATCCCAATACCTCACACGGCTATTATCCCGCGTCGCAAGAACGAAATCGGGGAGAACCTCGCTCGATTCGTTGCCGATCATTTTCTTCACCCGGAAGTGGTTCGTACCAAGCTGGAAACGGCCAACCTGGCCAGGAAGTCCGCAGAGTGGCTTAAATCGCCAGCCGGGCACGAGCGGGCGCTGGTCCTGGGCCTTCGTGCTTCGCATTGGTTGTTGAGTGCGTTGCACGAGGAGCGGGTCCGGCAGTTCATTCGCAAGCTGGGTCAACGGCAGCTGGCCGACGTTAACCTCGCGCCGCTGTTGGGGAAAACCCTGGACTGGCTGGTGCAGGATGGCCGGCACCAGGAAATGTTTACCCAGTCGCTGCGGTTTTCTCTGGTCCTTTTGCACGATAACCGCGAGCGTATCCGCGGCAATGTTCAGCGCGAGAGCCCCTGGTGGATGCCCGGTTTTGTCGATGACCGGATCGTGGTGCAGATGCTGGACCGGATCGAGACGCTGCTGTTGGAACTGTCACTCGACCCTGATCATGACATGCGCGGCAATTTCAACCAGTGGATGCTGCGTTGGGCCAGTGATTTGCAGAATGACCCCGAATACCGGCGCTGGGGGCAGCAACTGAAGCAGAGCCTGCTGGAAAACGGGGATATGCAGGACTACCTCTATGGTCTCTGGACCGATTTGGTCACCGGCCTGGAGTCTGATCTGGAAAACCCGGACTCGCAGTTGCGCAGGCAGTTGGATGACCTGTTGGCCGGCCTCGCCGAAGAACTGGAAAGTGACCCCGCGATGCAGGCCTGGGTCAATGACTGGCTGATCGAATCAGCGGTTTCGATCGTGGATGAAAACCGCCATTCGATCGCCAGCCTGATCAGCGATACCGTGCGCAGCTGGGACGCCGATGAAACCAGTCAACGGATTGAAGACGCCATTGGGCGTGACCTTCAGTTCATTCGAATCAATGGCACGTTGGTTGGAGGACTGGTAGGGCTGGTGATCCACGCCGTCAAGCTTATGTGATGGGTTCGAAACGGTTTTCCCGGCGGTTCTTGCGAACTTCTTTCGGGTTCCAGACCTTGCCGTTCATCGCGATATAAACTCCCGCAGGCAGGCTCTGAACGGCCCCGACGGCGCAGCCGATGTTGAAAATGGCGTCGGAATCCCGGAACCGGGCCGGATTCAGTGCGCCGGTCAGGACGATGGTTTTGTCGTTTATATCAGCCAGCACGGCAGCGGTCTCCACCATGGTATCGGTGCCGTGGGTGATCAGGACATGACTGGCATCCGAAGAATCGACGGTAGCGTGCATCAACCTGCGTTCTTTGTCTCCGATATGCAGGCTGTCCTTGCGCATCAGGGCAATGACTTCAAATTCGAAGGCGACGTGCATGGCGTGCAAAATCTGGCTGATTTGTGGTTCGCCGATCTGGTAATCGCTTTTATCGTCAAAATAGATTTTGTCGATGGTGCCGCCGGTGGTGATGATGAGCAGTTTTGAAATCATTCGCGTAGTATATCGGTTCTGGAATAAAGGCAGCGGCAATCATAAGTTGAAAACCTCCAAACACCAACTTGCATTGATGACCAATCGGCCATTATGGATGGCGGGGCTAGGCGCAATATTGATGAGCTTCGCCTGCAGCGGGTTGAGCGCACAGGAATCCGGTGAGGTCATTGAACCTGAAAATATGCTGGAAGAAGTGATCGTGGTGCAGGACATTACCATTGAAGATCTTCCGGGTACGGTGGAACTGGCCGCAGCTCTTTCCAATAACGATCTAAGAACCGATACGCTGCTGACGATGATCGCCGTGGCACAGTTGCTGGATTATGGCACGGCGACTTCCCTGGCTGATTCGCAAGTACTGGCTGCGCGATTTCGGGATGAAAGGAAATGGCTGGACCGGCTCGCCGCGCGGTTCCCCCAGCCACCGTCCCGCGGCTCCCACCTGGATCCGGCTGCCTGGTATGTGCTGCTCGAACTGGATCAGTACCAGGTGAATCCGGGCTTGTTCGTTTCCCCCCTGGGTCCTGAAGACCGAATCCTGATCAGGCAGCTTTTTGACCGATCCAACGAGTTACTTTCCGCGGCCATCCTGCCCGAGGCGCTGCAGAGAATTGAAATCCAGTCTGCAGCCCTGTGGTCCAGCGTGCTGGCGTCTATGATGGTGAACCCTGCGCTGCTGCAGGCTGTTCTGGATCTTCATGAGGATTGGTTTATCGATTGGGTTGGGCTGGAGTCGCCGGTCCTGACAGATCTGCAGTCCCCGGTCGAGCCTGTTCCGGAACAAGAAGATGCGCCTGAGGCAGAAGCCGGTGAGCCGCCTGTTTCCGCCAGGGAAAAAATGGACCAGGTCATCGATGAAGCTCTTGAGCGGTTGTTGGTCCTGGCGAATTCAACGCTCCAGTTTGGCCCCCTGGACGAACGCGTATTGGTGCAACTTCGAATAGACCTGATATCGGCCATGCCGCGCCTGGCTGACCCGCACTTGAAGGATGCTGAATATATCCTGGTTCTGGCGACAGCCATCGATGGGCTCAATGACAGTCGATACCTTGCATTTACTGAGTCCTTGCTGTGGGTGATCTCCGACCTGTTGATATCGGAGCCTCCAACCGAATCCATGGGGGAAGGCGAATGGGCAGCGGAGGGCAATGCAACGGTCGCTGCATCGCCCGACCGGGGATCGCGTTTACCGCGTCTTCTTGCCGAGCTGTTGCCCCGTCTTTCCAACGCATTTTCCGGTGAGTTTTCCCTTGTCGATCCACGGATCAATGCCACACTGGCTGCCGTGTTCGATGCAGTGCAGTACCTGCAAGGAACGCAGGTCGATACTGAACGCTTGAGTGCGCTGCGTCGCGGGATCGGTGATGCGGTCGCGCAGATGGTGCTGATGCTGCCCGAGATGAATTATTACTTTGATCAGCCTGTCCGGCGGCGCATCACGGAAAAAATCAATGAATGCGCGAGCTTTGCGGCCGGTGTCGACGCCTCTGGTCCGGCGAACCTGACGCGGGAACAATTTGATGGCTGCCTTGCCAGCCTGGTGGATATTTCAGCGAATCTCGTGAGCCGCGAAGAGTTGGCGGGTGACCCCGATGGTCCATTCGGGGCCAGTCAGCTACGAAGGGAGCTGATGATGGCGCCCTGGCAGCGAGTCAATTTTTCGGTGGGGTACATGCATGAGCATTTCACCGCGGCCTGCGAGATGCCGGCTGAACCTATTCCCAATCCGCTGGAATGGTCCAGTCTCGCAACCCTGATTGTCTGGTTCGCCAGGCAATCACCCGTGTATTTTCAAACACCTGAGAACGAAGCGCTGGTTGGGCAGATGCGCGAGCAGGGCCTGCAGCTTCTGGAAGACATGGCTCAGCAGGTGGACTGCATCAGTGGGGAAGGAGCCGGAATCAACGACCCGGTGGTGCGTAGCCTGGTGGACTACCGCCAGGCCCTGCAGGAACTGGTGCAGGGAATTCGCGAAGCAGAACTCAATTTCCGCGAAGAGCGGCTGAAGCCGGGCGCTGACATCGTTTTGCACGGCGATGCATCGCAGAAGACGGCATACCGCAGCGAGGAAATGATTATCGGGCCGTGTGATCCGGATCGCTACTGTGAAATGGCCGGAGAACTGGAGGCGACCCGTGCACTGATCGGGCTTTTTCCCGATCCTTACCTGATCGCTGATCAGAGTGGGATGGGGCAGGTTGAAATTTGCTACGAAAACATGCGATGGGTGGAACGGCGGGCGGAACCGGTCCGGGCGGACGACCCGCACGTAGCGAACTATTTTGGCAAGCTGAGTTTTGACCTGATCGGACGGTACCAGGAGAAAGAGCGACCGACCCGGGTGTTTGGAGCCAACTTTGTCAGTCCGGATGAATACCATTACCTGTTTGCCGCAGCCACACAGGAAGTGGCCGAAGACAGTTGTCCCACGGAGTGGGTGGGCTCCCGTATCGTGACGAGTTTGAACAGTGATAGCCCCATTCGCGTGGTTCCTGACCGTCTGACATACCTGGCCAGTGCCCGCAAGAAACCGTCCGATGTCATCAATGCAAACTGGGGCAAAGGGGCTGAATGGCGTGACTGGTTTGTTACCGGCCTGGGTATTACGCCTTACGAATTTGAACCCGATGAGACCCTGCCGGACCGGCTCAATCAACACCTGCAGAGCCTGTACCAGGCTGAGCAGTCTGCCGTGTACGCGGCGCTGCTACGGCCTCAATCCAGGGGAGGGCGGTTCGACGATGAAACCCTGCTCGAATTGCAGGAGGAACTGACCGCACGAAAAGCGCTCGTTCGTTCCTATGCCAACCTGTTTTACCCCGAACAGCTGATCGATTCCGATGATATCCGGGGAGGGCTCGAAGGCTATGACGCCTTGCTGGATACGCGTGTTTTGCGCCGCTTCCGCGAGTCGAACATTGCGGTTGCTTCAATCAATGAATTAGGTCTCGCCAGGCTGGAAGCATTCCAGGCGGACTGGAATGACCAACCTGAAACGTTGCGCCGTTCGGGTTCCATATCCACCAGCGTTGCCCACGCGCTGATGCGCCTGAACTCCCTCTATCTTGATTTTTTCGTACAGCCTTCGGGTCAGGCTGAAATGCGCGAGGAAATTACACCTGGCGGCGGCTGAACACCAGTACGCTGCCAACAAAGATCACGACCAGGCCAGTTTGCAACAGTGCGGCTGCTCTTTGCGCGGGATTACTCCAGGCTTCCATGATGCCGATAACCAGGTACAGCATCACCAGGTAACCGGCCCAAGTGAGGGATCTCAGCGAAAGCTTCAGCAAGCCCCTGAGCGGTAAAAGCAAGGGTAAGGTCGCCACCAGGGCCAGCAACCAGCTACCCGTGCCCAGCGGGGGGGGTAACAGGGCGTGCCACACCGGTTGCAAAACAAGCAGCCCCAGGTAGGACGCTTTCAGCAAGTGTGCGCTGTTCAAAGGATGGACAGGACGGATTCGGGCGGCCGCCCGATCGCTGCCTGGCCATTCGCCAACACGATGGGCCGCTCTATGAGCCGCGGATTCGCCGTCATGGCCGCAATCAGCTGGTCTTCACTCAGTGATGTGTCGGCGAGACCGAGTTCGCGGTATTCAGTCTCGCCTTTTCGCATCAGTTGCCTGGCCTCAAGCCCCAGTTGCCCGAGAATGGTTTTCAACTCAGAGGCGTCCGGAGGTGACTCCAGGTAGAGCGTGACTTCGGGTTGAAAACCCTTTTCATGCAACAGCGCAAGCGTCGCCCTGGACTTTGAACAGCGTGGATTATGTAAGATTCTGATGGTCATGGGCATTCTCTTGGTTAGAATGGTAGCAACTGAACCTGGCAGGGTAAACAACGCGGAAGCGCAAAATGAACCAAACGGAAGACACAAAGCTCGTCCTGCCGCGCCATATACAACGCGCCAGGCGCCTGTTACACCATGTATGGAAGCACTTCCTGGATGACCGATGCTTTGAAGAAGCAGCGTCCCTGGCATACACCAGCCTGCTGGCAATGGTTCCATTGTTGGCTGTCGTCTTTGGCATCATCTCCGCTTTTCCGGTCTTCAATGAATGGTCAGAAAGTCTGCAGGCTTTTATTTTTGACAACTTCCTGCCGGCGACCGGTGAGCAGATTGTTCCTTACATCGATTCCTTTCTCGATAGCATTGGCAGCCTGGCGCTGACCGGTACCATCATGTTGATCGTCACTGCGATAATGCTGATGGTCCGGATCGAGGTTGCGCTGAACCGGGTCTGGCGCGTGGACCGGAACCGGACACTGGTCAATCGCATCGTGATGTACTGGGCGGTCCTGACATTAGGGCCGATACTCATTGCCGCCGCTATGGCATTGAGTGCGCAAAAAATATTGACCGTGCTTGGTATGCAGGATGGTATTCCACCGGGTATTCACCAGGTCGGAACCTTTTTGCTCACGTGGCTGATATTCGCGCTGTTTTTTGTGCTGGTGCCCAATCGCAGAGTCCGGATCAAGCATGCCCTGATCGGCGCATTTCTCAGCACGGTGTTGTTCAGCCTGGCCAGGGCAGGATTTGTAGCCTTTGTCAGCAACGCCAGTTACAAGGCGATTTACGGGGCACTCGCCGCCTTTCCGATTTTCCTCTTCTGGCTGTACCTGGTCTGGACCGTCATCCTGTTTGGCGCCTCCCTGGCAGCATCGCTGACGACTTTTTCAGACTATCGCAAGTACGATACCGACTGGCCGCAGCGCTGGGAATTTCAACTCGTGTATCGGTTGCTGGGCCACCTCTGGAATGCTCAGCGGTCCGGTCTGGCACTTTCGCTGGGTGAGTTGCTCGATCTTGAGCAGTCAGCGAGTGAAATGCAGATCGGCAGATTGATGTCGCAGCTTCGTGGTCAGAGCATGGTGACCACGGACGAGGAAGGAAGCTGGATGCTGACCAGGGATCTGGGCGAGCTATCCATCGGCGAGCTATACAATTTGGGAAATTACTATCTTCCCCTGGGCGAAATTGACAAACTGCCAAGTTCTTCCCCATGGGATGAAAATTTCATCGAGGGACTGCAACACATTCGGGACAGTGGCGACATCCAATGGGAAAGGTCGCTGCGCAGCCTGTATCTTGATAACAAAAAAAAGGAAGAATGAAATGAAAAACGCCCGGATCTGGCTTTGCTCGCTGGTGCTGATTGTTGCCTCGACGGCATGGGCTGAGTACGAGACTGAAGAGCCGGTCGACTTCACGCTGATGCAACTGGGAGGGGGCGAAATGTCGTTGAGCGATTTCAGGAACGAGTGGGTCGTCGTCAATTACTGGGCAACCTGGTGTGCCCCCTGCCGCAAGGAAATTCCCGACCTTTCCGAGCTGCACAAGGAGCGCAAGGATATTACGGTGCTGGGCCTGGCTTACGAGGAACTGGACGATGAAGACTTCTTCACATTCCTGGAAGATTTTGATGTGACCTACCCGATTCTCAAAGTCGATGTTTTCGAGCCGCCCGAACCCTTCGGGGCGCCCAAGGTCTTGCCGACGACGATCATTCTTGATCCGGCAGGAAAGGCTGTTAAGGCCTTTCTCGGACCGGTTACCCGTGGCGCAATTGAAGCCTACGTGGATTCGGCAGGACAGTAACGCTAAAAATCCAGTACGCTCTGCGTCAGCATTTTTTGTACGGGTGCGAATGACTTTCTGTGTATCTCACAGGGACCCAGTTTTTTCAGACACTGGAAGTGCCTGGCCGTAGGGTAGCCTTTGTGCCGGTCAAATTCATAACCCGGGTACAGCTCGTTCATCTTCATCATCAGCCGGTCACGATACACTTTGGCCAGGATGGACGCCGCTGAAATGGCCGGCACCAGCCGGTCACCCTGAACGATGGTTTCCACTTCGCATTCTAGGGCAGGTGACCGGTTGCCATCGATCAGTGCAATCCGGGGTGCAGGCGATAACCGCTCGACGGCCCTTTTCATACCTGCCAGGGTCGCCTGCAGGATATTGATGGCGTCAATTTCCTCGACCCCTACTTCTACGACAGACCACGCGAGACTGAACTCCTGGATTTCCGGAAACAGCGCTTCGCGCCGCTTTTCGCTGAGTTTTTTTGAATCGCCCAGGCCTTCGATCGTGCGGCCAGGGTCCAGAATGACTGCCGCCACTACGACCGGGCCTGCAAGCGGCCCGCGGCCCGCTTCATCGACTCCCGCGGCCAGGTCATTCACGATTCCAGCAGACCACTGACGGCTTTGGCGGCCTGTCTGCTGGCATCGCAACGGAGGCGATGATGAATTTCAAGAAACCGCTTTTTAAGCGTTGTTGTTGCCTGTGCCTCGTCAAGCCAACGGCGGGTTTCAAGGGCGAGATTTTCTGCGGTGGAGGCTTCCTGGATGAGTTCAGGCACCAGCATCTCTCCGGCCAGGATATTGGGCAGTGAAAACAGCTGCGGCTTGATCAACCTCAGGTGCTTGAGGAGAAACGTTGTGGTTGGCGCCAATTGGTAGGTCACTGTCATCGGGCGGTTGATCAGCATGGTTTCCAGCGCAACGGTGCCCGACGCACACATGACGGCATCAGCCGCTGCAATAACGCTCCTGGGCTCATGAACGATCAGTTTAATGTGATGAAAATCCAGCCGGTTCATGGTGTCCTGAAACAGTTGCTTGACCGTCTCATTCGCCAGGGCGGCTGCGAACTGTATTGCGGGGTATTCCTGCCGCAGTAGACGGGCCGCCTCGATCATGGGTTCCGCCAGGCGTGATACTTCGCCACTACGACTGCCCGGAAGCAGGGCTATTGCCGGTGCCGTGGGTGTCAGCCCAAGATGGCTGCGGGCCGAGGCCGGATCAGTATCCGCATCGATCTGGTCCGCCATCGGGTGGCCGACATAAACAGCCTTTACGCCGAGTTCGCGGTAGAAATCGGGTTCAAAGGGAAACAGGCACAGTACCAGGTCGGCAGCCCGGGCGATTTTTTTTACCCGCCTCTGGCGCCAGGCCCAGACAGTCGGGCTGACATACTGAATCGTTCGGATACCACGACGGCGCAGCTTGATTTCCAGGCCCAGGTTGAAGTCCGGTGCATCGATGCCAATGAACACATCGGGTGCAAGTTCCAGCAAGCGCTTGATCAGTTGGCGCCTCAGCCTGAACAGGCGGGGGAGGTGGGAGAGCACTTCGACCAGGCCAAACAGGGCCAGTTCTTCCGAATCCCACCAGGACTCCAGGCCGGCGGCTTTCATGTGTTTTCCACCAATTCCGGCAAACCGGACCCCGGGATACCGTTCCCTGAGCCGCTCCATCAGGGCGGCGCCGAGCTGATCCCCGGACGCTTCGCCCGCAACCAGTGCAATGATGGGGGTTTCGTTTATCATGCCGGGCCGCGCTGCTGCCCACTCAGCGAATGAAACTTTTTTCCGTGATCTCCAGGAAATCTACCAGGGGTTTGATTTCGTCGTGATCCCTGGCCATTTCAACCAGCTTTTCAAAAGCTTCGTCAAGTGGTGTTCCGGAGCGGTAAAGCAGTTTATAGGCGCGCCTTACCTGCTGGATTTGTTCAGCTGAATAGCCGCGGCGCTTAAGCCCTTCGGTGTTGACGCCCTTGGCCCTGGCTTTTTCCCCGGCTACGGTGACATAAGGCGGAATGCTCCGGTTTACATAGCTGGCGAAGGAAGTAAAGCTGTGTTCCCCCACCGTGCAGAACTGGTGAATCAATGAATAGCCGGACAGGATCGCCCAGTCGCCCACCGTGACGTGGCCGGCGAGCGAAGTGTTATTGGCCATGATGATGTTGTCGCCGAGGAGACAGTCATGGGCGATATGCACGCAGGCCATGATCCAGTTGTTGTTGCCGATGATGGTTTTACCGGTGCCCTGGACGGTTCCGCGGCTAAACGTGCACATTTCCCGGATGGTGGTGTTGTCGCCGATGATCAACTCCGTATCCTCGCCGTTATATTTCTTGTCCTGGGGTTCTTCGCCCATCGAGGCAGAGTGGAAAATACGGGTGTTTTCACCGATCGTAGTCCGGCCAGTCACCACGACGTGGGCGCCAATCCAGCTGCCAGAACCGATCGTGACTTTAGGCCCAATGACGCTGAACGGGCCGATCTCGGCGTCATCTGCTATCTGGGCGGCCGGATCGACCAGCGCGGTTTCATGAATCTTGCTCATTTGGGCGCACCTGAACACAGTAATTCGCAACTGGCCACGCGTTTGCCGTCTACGCTGGCCTGGCATTCATACCAGCCCATTCTGCGCTTGATGCGCTTCTGGAAAGCTTCCAGGATCAGTTGATCACCGGGTACGACGATCTGGCTGAAGCGGGCATTGTCCACTTTGACCAGGTAATACACCTCGCCTTTTTCACCATCGACTTCGGCCGCCAGGTGGGCCAGCATACCGGCTGCCTGCGCCATGGCCTCGATCATCAACACCCCCGGCATGACAGGGTTGCCTGGAAAATGACCCGTGAAAAAAGGTTCATTGACGGTCACGTTTTTAACGCCAACCAGCCTTTTCTCTGGCTCCACTTGCATGGACAGCACCCGGTCGATCAGCAGGAAAGGGTAGCGGTGTGGCAGGTATTTCTCGATATCACCGGCTTCAACCGGATGGGACAGAATGTTATTTTCCATTTTGGGTTCGCTTTGTCATTTCAGTTTCGATGGTGTGTACTTTTTTAGCCAGTTCATCCAGCTTATGCAGGCGGGCAAAGATACGTCGCCACTTCGTCGCCGGCATCGCTGTGATGACGCCTGACCAGCTCTTTCCCGGCTCGATAATGGAGCGGGTAACAGAGCTTCCTCCCATAACCGTAGTCCGGTCGGCAATTTCCAGGTGATGAATGCCACCCACGCCACTCTTGCCGCCCAGCAGGCAATACTCTCCAATGGTCGTGCTACCAGCGATTACGCAAAGGCCGGCGATCGCGGTATGTGAGCCGATCCGGACATTATGTGCAATCTGGACCAGGTTATCGATTCGAACATCCTGTGCGAGTACCGTATCTTCGATGGCTCCGCGGTCGATACAGGTGTTGGCGCCGATTTCACAATCATCTCCGACAGCGACTGATCCCAGTTGCGGGACCTTTTCCCAGTGGTCACCGGCAAAGGCGATGCCGAATCCATCCGCGCCGATGACGGCGCCCGGATGGATCATGACGCGTTTTCCCAGTCTGACACCCTGACCCAGGGAAACATTGGCGAAAAGACGACACCCCTCACCCAGCTGGCAATCGGCTTCAAGTACCGTACCGGGACCTATGGTGCAGGCATCGCCTATCTCGCAGTGTTCGCCGATGACCGCATGGGCGCCTATGCTGACATTTTTGCCGATCATGCAGGTTTCCGCGATAACGGCCGTGGAATGGATACCTGGCTGCGCCGCCGGCCGATGGTCGAACAGGTTTGCGAGCCGGGCATAAGCCAGGTAAGGGTCAGCTGCCACCAGGCAATCGACCGGGCAGTCCTCCGCGTTTTCTTCCCTCAGAATGACGGCGCCGGCACGGGTCGCCGGTAGTTGTTTTTTGTAGGCACGGTTGGCCAGGAAAGTGATCTGCAACGGCCCGGCTTCCTGAAGCGTGGAAACACCGTGAATCAGTTTGCTACCGTCTCCATGGAGTTGCAGTTCGAAGCGGGCAGCAAGATTCGACAGGCTGTACTTGCTTTGTGATTCTGGCATTGCTTTGGCCGGTGTAATCAGCGAATTCCGAGTTCCGCCTGGTCGGCCGCGAATTCAACTTCCAGTTGCTCGAGAATCAGCTCCGTTATGTCCAGGTTTGGGCTGGCGTAGATGACGGGGCTGGACACGATCAGGTCATAACCATTGCGTTGCGCAATTTCCTGTACTGCGACATTGATCTGTTCTTCCAGTCTCTGGACCTCTTCAGTCCGGCGAAAAGACAGCTCGTCGCGTAAATCTTCTTTTCGTCGGCTGACGTTACGGCGAATATCACGAAGCTCCCGTTCCATCTGCAGACGATTATCTGCGGCCATGTCAGCCTGCTGCAGACGTTGCTCCATCGAATCACCCCGCATTTCGTCCATTTCGATGGCTTCGTTTCGCGCGCGGAACTCATGGTCGAGCTTGGCCCTGCCGGCGACAACCTGGGGCGCACGGTCCAGCACTTGCTTCATATCGACATAGCCGATACTCAATTGCTGGGCTTCGGCCGTGGTGTACAAAACCAGGCCGAGCAGCACGACACAAATTGTGCGGACACAATACCACATACTCCGTATTGTACACGCAAGCGGAAAAATTAAGAATATTTTCTAGAACGTTGTTCCAAAGGAGAATTGCAGGTCTTCGGTACGGTCTCCAGGGCGGTCATTGAACGGGAATGCATACGAGATCACGATGGGTCCGATGGGGGCTTCCCAGGTGACCGAGAGTCCAAACGAGCCTCTCATTTTATCCAGTTCAAATGCGCTGACGTTTTCGTAGACATAACCGGTATCTACAAATAAGGCGATCCGGGTGCCGCTCTGGGCGCCGACGAATGGCGTCGGGAAAGCCAGCTCAACACCACCGGCAACTTTGAAGTCACCGCCCACCGAACGGCAGAAGGCGTCTTTCGGACCGAGCGTATTGTCGTCGTAACCGCGCAGGTCCCTAACGCCACCGCTGTAGAAGTGTTCGTAAAACGGCAGTCCGTCATCCAGTTTCATCAGGTCAGTCGGATCGCATTCGCCGAACGGTACATCGGCTTCGATCGGTGTTGCCAGGGAGTTCTTGTCATAGCTGTCGTACGAATCACCGTAACCAAAGTTACCCCTGACTGAAAACACCAGGCCTCGCCAGATGGGCCAGAACTTGGCGCCGCGATAGAAAAGCTTGTAGTACTTCCTTGAACTGCCCGGCAGCGCCGTCTGCAGTGTCAGCGTCTGGGCGGAACCCCTCGAGGGATTCAGGTAGTGGTTTCGGCTGTCGCGTGTCCAACTGACCGACCAGTCAAAGATATCAAAATTACGTTCATCTTCAGAAATGACCCCGTCCCCATTAAAGTCGAGCGAAGCAGACAGGGGATCGCCGACTCTGGGCGCCAGTCCGAACTCAAGACAGATCAGAGGGTTTTCCGGGTCGGGCTCAATACAGGTGAACTGGCCAATGTTCAATGATGAATTGCGGTAGCCGATGCCAGACCGCAGGTAATCCACTTCGGTCACAGGCACCCCGAAATTCATGCCAAGCGCCCATTCACTCGATGTAAACGTGGAGATGTTGGCTGCGCCCTGGTCGAATTCCTGGTAGCGCGCATAGAATCCCCGGCTGACGCCGTCTTCGTTCCAGTAGGGGTTGTCGTAAGTCAGGTTCAGGCTGCTGATGATGCTGCTGTGTGAAAGGCCCAGACCCAGCCGTTTGCCGCTACCGATGAAGTTTTCCTGCTGGACGCTGAGTGAAAAAATCAATCCCTGGACCTGCGAATAACCCAGGCCGACCGTGAAGCTGCCTGCCGGTCGCTCCGATACGTTTACGATGACGTCAACCTGGTCATCCGTACCGGGCACAGCGGGGGTTTCAATTTCGACCATTTCGAAAAAGCTCAAGCGCTGCATACGTACTTTGGACCGGTCAATGGCAGACTGGGAGAACCAGGCGCCTTCCATCTGGCGCATTTCGCGTCGCAGAACTTCGTCCTTGGTCTTATTGTTGCCAACGAACTCAATTCTGCGAATATAAACACGCTTGCCGGGATCCACAAAAAAGTTGATCGATACCAGGCGGTTGTCGCGGTCAACGTCGGTAATGGGGTTCACGTTGGCGAAGGCATAGCCAATGTTGGAGAGCACGGAAGTGATGTTCTCCACGCTTTGCTCGACTTTCTTGCGCGAAAATATTTCACCCGGCTGGGCCACTATGAGGCGCCTCAGCGTACCCTCATCGATGACCAGGTCACCCGTGATTGACACTTCATCCACGCCATAAACATCGCCTTCCACGATGTTGGCTGTGATGTATATATCTTCCTTGCTGGGCCCGATGGCGACCTGTGTTGATTCAACACTGAAATCAACATAGCCACGATCCAGGTAATAGGAACGCAGTTTTTCCATGTCTCCGGAAAGTTTTTCCCGGGAATACTGCCCTTCCTTGGACCAGAACTTCCACTTGGGCTTAATGTTTGCTTCGAAATCCTCGCGGATTTCCTTGTCGGTAAAGGTTTCATTACCCACGATATTGATGTGCTTGATTTCCGCCACATCGCCTTCATCGATGACAATGGCGATCCGGACACGGTTACGGTCGAGTTCGGTAACCCGGGCATCAACGCTGACCGCATAGCGGCCCTGGCTGAAATACTGTTTGATCAATTCCTGTTGCAGGCGATCCAGAACCAGCCTGTCGAATACCTCGCCCTCAGACAGGCCGATATCAAACAGCACGCGGCGCAGCTCTTCCTCCTTGATGGCTTTGTTGCCCGACAACGTTACGGTAGCAATTGCAGGCCTTTCCAGGACTGAAATGACCAGGATGCTGCCCTCGCGGTCCAGTTGAATATCTTCGAAGAATCCCGTCCGGTAGAGCTCACGGATGGAGGCCCGGGCGTTTGACGGTGTCAGCGTGTCCCCGGGGCCGAGCGGCAGATAATTGTATACGGTGCCTTCAGAGATTCGCTGCAGACCCTCTACGCGAATATCCGATATGGTGAATGAGTCTGCGCCCTGTGCGGCATTGGTCCACAACAGGCAACTCAGGATCAGAGCTAATATTCTTATCATTGATTTAAAAAGCCTAACCGACCAGCCGTAAAATATCGTTAACAAACGCCAGGCTCATCAGGCCGGCAAGGGCAATCAGCCCAAAATATTGGCCCGCTACCTGAGTCTGCTCAGATACCGGGCTTCCTTTTACCAATTCTATCAGGTAATAGAGCAGATGACCGCCATCCAGAACTGGAATGGGCAACAAGTTCAGGATGCCCAGGCTCAGGCTGATTGCACCCAGAAAGAAGAGGAAATGCGACAGGCCGGCGGAGGCCGATGAATTGGCAAACTGGGCGATGCTGATCGGCCCGGACAGGTTCTTGACCGAGGCGCTGCCGGTGACCATTCTGGCCAGCAGGCCAAGGGTTGATCCCGTCAGGCGCCAGGTCTCTTTGATAGCCGCTCCGAAGCCTTCCAGCGGCCCCAGGCGAAGTATGATCGCGGCCCGCTCCAACTCAGCCCGTTGCTCTGCGCTGATTTCTGCATTGGTGATGCCCAGCAGCAAGCGGCTCGAAAAGGCTCCGGATTTTTCCTGGCGTGGAAGGACTTCAAGTTCCAGCATGACACCGTCACGGTCTACTGTGATCGGCAATGGCTGATCGGCAACACCATGGGTCTGCACCAGGCGGCCAATCCAGGACCAGCTGACGACTTCCTCACCGGCAATTTCTACGATGCGGTCGCCTTTGTACAAGCCTGCTCGAAATGCCGGGCTGTCATCGCTGACTTCCCCGATAACCGCGGGAACTTCCAGCCGCCAGGGTTCGATACCCAGGGCTTCCAGTGTTTTCTCCTCGCTGAAATCAGACCCGAGTCGGTCCAGTGCCAGAACGTGGTCGGAGCGCTCACCATCGGAGTTCTCAACGGTGATCCGCGTAGGTTCACGGTCGAGCGCCCGCGTGACCAGTTCGAGGATGGCATGCGACCAGGCCCTGGTATCCAGTTCGTCGACGGCAACGATGACATCCCCTGGCTCAACCCCTGCCTCTGCAGCGATCCCGGAAACGGAACCGATCAACGGCCTGGATTCGGGAATGCCCACCATGAACATCACCCAGAAAGCCAGGACGGCGAACACCAGGTTGAACACGGGCCCTGCTGCGACAATAGCGATTCTGCTCCAGACCGGTTTCCGATTGAATGCCTGGTCGAGCTCGCTGGCAGGAACGTCACCTTCACGTTCGTCCAGCATTTTTACATAGCCACCCAGCGGTATGGCCGCGATCACGTATTCGGTATCGTCCGCCCCGCGCCGCGACCAGAGCGCCTTGCCAAAGCCAACAGAGAATCGTAAAACCCTGACCCCCAGCTTTCGCGCCACCCAGAAATGACCGAATTCGTGAAACGTGACCAGGACGCCCAGGGCGACCAGTAACCACCAGATTGAACCAAGCACTTCACCCATAATTCTTCATTACCCATTCGTTGGCTTCACGCCGG